>Ga0307507_10011336_pt1 | contig 11271 bp, 19 predicted proteins | sample 7_EM_MG_FD_207223 | JGI IMG/M metagenome (GOLD analysis project Ga0307507, IMG submission 207223) | Populus trichocarpa ectomycorrhiza microbial communities from riparian zone in the Pacific Northwest, United States - 7_EM | ecosystem: Host-associated > Plants > Roots > Unclassified | place...
ATCCGGCCTCGGCCAGACTCCCGCAATCCTTCCCCTCCCTCTCCTCATTCAGAGCCCAAGACGCATCCAGGCACCTCACAATAGGCCTCACCTCCGTCTACCTCCCCCTCAGCTGGCGCACGAAGGTCCCCTCCCCTCCTATAAGGAAACACCTTCCGGTGGACGCCCTGGCACACCTCACCTTGCCCTTACAAGAAGGCCTCACGCGCCTCCCCCTCGTACTTCACGCCCCCCCCCCACCTGGAACGGAGATCCCCCCGCCAGACCTCATGAGAAAGACCTACCAGGCCCTCCGAGCCCGCGCTAGGAACATGCTTATCCAAGACTGGATCACCGACGATCCTACACCCCCGTACTACGAGTACCCCCCGACCCTGTCCCCACACCCCTTTATGGGACTGGGTAAGTTCGTGGCGGGTAGAATCCATCAGATGAGGTCTGGAAAGAGCTACCTGGCCGCCCACCCCTCATGGTCCGACGTAGACGCCGACCCAACCTGTCCACGATGCGAGATAGGACCAGAATCCTTCCGACACGCCATCCTAACCTGCCCTGCCCGCCAACGGGCCCGAGACCTCCTGCTGAAAGATGTCTCCTCCCTGGCGCACGATGCAACAACATGGACCAACCCCCTCCTCATACGAGCTCTAAGCGAGTACATCACAGACACGAAAACCGGGTTTCCCCCGAACATGCTCCCCGACCACCACTCGCCCCCCCCCGCCCCCCTCTCCCCAGACTAGAAACATGCTCCCCCGACGAAGGCTTTTGGTTGGCCTTTGTTTTGAGTGATTTGTGTTTTACTTTCCTTTGTTTAAATTTCCCTGCAAGAAGCGCCTAGGGCGAGAAGTAGTTTTTGGTGCTGTAATTTTCCTTTATTTTTGTTTCTACGGAACGATGGGCAAATGGTTTTGGCCTAAGTACTTTCAGCAAGGACGCGGTGGACTAGGAATGTGGTTTCTTTTGTTGTATGTTTTGATTTATAGGTTTTGTTCTTTCCATAGCTAGCGCTGCACGAAGCTTCTTGTACCTAAAAACAATGAACGCATGAAAAAAAAAAAAAAAAAAAAGGCATGGGATTTGGGTCACGAACCATCTCCTCTACACACCCAGCGATTGAAATCTCAACCCCGGTAGAGTTCATCGTCAACATCCACCACCCCCACACTCTAGGTGAACTGCACCCGCACTCTCGGTGAGCTGCACCCCCCCCCGCCCTTCCGCCTTACTTCCCTTATCATATCCTTGGGCCCTGGCGACCTTGTTTCTCGGGGTCGTTTGGCTCTACTCTCCCCTCTCTCCCCTCGCGCTTCACTGCCTCGCTTAGGGTTCGCAGGGTCGGCAACACTCTCTCGCCTATGTTACAGACGGCTGGGACTACAGTTCGCAGTAGGAGAAAACTTTTCAACAGGCTACGGTCGATATCTCCGTTCTCTTCACTTTCACTAGTGGCTGCCGAGTCAGACACGCCTACCATTACCGATAGTTTCCACGGTTATTGGATCTAGCATCAGCAAAATGTAAAAACCAGTCCTGGTCCACCAAGGGGAGTTAGGGTCCCCCTCGTCCTCCTGGTCCACCCTTATCCACCCTGGTCCACATTTTTGGTAAAATTTCAAAATGTGTCGATCAGAATGGATTGGAGTGGACCAGGTGGACCATGGGGACCACAACCCCCCTTGGTGGACCAGGAGCATTCAGGACCACCTTGGACCACCCTCGGACATTTTCCTGATGCTACCTCTCCTCTCCCCCTACAGGTCTCGTCCCATTTCTCGGTTACAGCTACAATCCACTCACATGGCTGGCACCCTACTGCCCCTACGCCTTACCTTGCGATTTCTCCACGGTGGCGCCCCTCGGTTACGCTCATTCGTCGTATTGCACTGCCTCGGTGGCGGATATCAACGCCTGGGGTTCATGAGTCATGCTTGCAACGGCGCAACGGTTTTAAGTGGCCCCTGCGCCCCACTTGTTCTTCCTTCATTGTCGGTTACTTTGGGTTTCATAGTGGTTATAACACATATTTATTTTATTGTTGATGTCTACGGCAAGGGTTTCCCTGTTGATTCCGCCCCTTGTATTTATTGGATTTTCTTGTTCCGCCCCTTTAGTCAGAGTTTGATTTCCTATTTTACATGGCTGGTGTGCGGTTGGTCCCATAGTAGAGCGACTTGGGTTGATGGCTTTTTCCCTGGCGCCGGGGTGGATATAGTTTGGGAATGGGGTTTTTTCTTTGCCATAGCTAGCGCTCCACGCGGTCTTTGTTCCTAGTAGTTGATAATACAAAGCACATGAAAAGAAAAAAAAAGTAAAAGAAAAAAAAAAGAAAAAAAAGGCCTAGGATTTAGGTCACGAACTATCTCCTCTACACACCCGGCGATGCAAATCTCAACACCTTGAGAATTCATCGTCAACATCCACCACCCCCGCACTCTCAGTGAGCTGCACCCCCCCCCTCCCTCCTTACTTCCATTGTCATGTCCTGAGGCCCTGGCACCCTTGTTTCTAGAGATCATTTGACTCAATCACCCCCTCTCTCCGCTTGCGCTTCGCTGCCTCACTTAGCGTGCGCACAGTCGGCAACACCCTATCTCCTATCTTACAGACAGCTGGGACTTCAGGTCGCAGTAGGAGAAAATCTTTCAACCGGCTACGGTCGATTGCACCATTCTCTTCATCCCCTTTAGAGGCTACCTAGTCCGACACGCACCCGGTTACCGATAGTTGCCACGGTTATTGGGTCTATCCCTCCTCCCCCGCTTCAAGTCTCGTCCCGTGGCTCGGTTACAGCTACAGGCCATTCACTCGGCTGGCACCCTACTGCCTTCGCTGCCCTAGCGATTGCCACGGTCGCGCCCCTTGGTTACGCTCAGTCCTCGTATTGCACTACCTCGGTCGCTGATATCAACGCCTTGGGTTCATGAGTAAATGTTTTGCACCGCCACAATGGTTTTAGTGGCCCCCACACCCCCTTTCATCAGCAAAATGTAAAAACCAGTCCTGGTCCACCAAGGGGGGTTATGGTCCTCCTGGTCCTCCTGGTCCACCCTGATCCACCCTGGTCCACATTTTTGATAAAATTTCAAAAAGTGTGGATCAGAATGGATCGGAGTGGACCAGGTGGACCAGGGGGACCACAACCTCCCTTGGTGGACCAGGAGCGTTCTGGACCACCTTGGACCACGCTCCGACATTTTCCTGATGTTGTTCTTCTTTCATTGTCGGTTACTTAGGGTTTCGCATGTAGTTTATCAATTATTTACTTTGTTGTTGTCTACCGCAAGGGTTTTCCTGTTCATTCCTCCCCCTGTATTTATTTGTATTTTTCCTTCCGACCGCTTAGTCGAAGGGGGATTTTTGATTTTACATGGCTGGTGTGTGGTTGGTCTCGTACCAGAGAGCCTTGGGTTCATGGGTTTTGCCCTCGCGCCGGGTTTGAGAAAAATCAGGGATGGCGGTCTTTCTTTACCATAGCTAGCGCTGCACTTAGTCTTTGTTCTCAGGAGTTGATTAATACAAAGCACTTGATAAAAAAGAAAAAAAGGAAAAAAAAAAAGAAAAAAAGGCATGGGATTTGGGTATTCAAGCAACCATCTAAGTTATTTCATACACTATTCTTTCAATACAAAGATTTTTATCTATCACGCTTTCGGGAACCAAGACTCAACTGTCTTATATAAGCCTAGTGATCAAGGTTGCTAGATCAGAGTCAACGGACTTAGCTATCGCAACAGCTATTGGGCTAGGAAGAAGTGGTCATTAGGTAAACTATCGGTTACCTGCTGCAAGTATCACTCAGAGAGCAGAGGAGTGTAACACTGCTTCATGATCCTGAGGTACCACTACCGGTTGCTGAAGTGATCTCAATCGGAAATAGTAGGCATATCCGCATGTGGTGGTCAATGAATTCGCCGAGCGAACCAATGGATCTGCTCTTTGGTGGCCATCACACCTGTGGAGAAGATAGGACTCCCCCCCTGTGCTTTGAATTCTGGCCCTGGTGATAATAGAGGCTAATCTCCTAATCTGGCTGTTCATAGTGATGAGTCAGACTCAGACGGCAACCAGCAGGACTAATCAGCTGCAGCCGCAAAGGGAACCACCAGGTTGCGTACCACTAATACGGGGAGCAGCAGGCGAAAGGCTGGACAAAGAGTACGAAGTGGTCGGCAGGTGTCAATGAACCGGAGCCATACTCAAACCACAGTTCGGCCACCAACTTGAATCTCGGGCGAGCCTTGGATTCCAATTTTAGCCCGTGTCCTAGTAAGCAACCTTGTGCCCCTCCTAGTGACTTGGGCATAGCTGCCTTGAGGTCTGGCCAACAACTAGGAAGGGAAACTGACCTAAAGGAAGAATTCTTACTCTCTACCTGGACGGCAGTGAATACCAGGGGCAAACATGACCTACCAGCCATGGCTGAGGGTGACGAACTGAACGAGGCGGCTGACGGTGCAGAACCTGCGAGGAATGTGGCCCCCAGCGTGCCAATAATCGACAGTAGTATTGAGTGTGAACCGGATAGGCTTCATGGGGAGGTTAATTGGCGCCCGTAACCTACCCCCACGCCTACTCCGTCAAACAGTCTTCCTCTGTTTGCTCCTAATCGAAGTCACGATCTAGCCATTGGTGCCTCTGAGCAGCTACAGCTGTGGACATCAGCTGAGCATCTTTTGATGCTAGCCTCCGGCGCCCAGCAGCCTGCCAATACATTGGGGACCCAATTTTGTAGGCCCAGTAGAAGCCATTCCCCCGCTACTCTCTGTGGCGACGATGCCCTTGTAGATATGGCAGCAGCAGATGCCAGATGAAACCTGGGCTAGGCCGGCAGCTCCTGAGCAACCTGAGGTGGATCCTTTACACCGCGTAAGTTGCAGTTATAACTACCAGGTCTTGGATCTGCTATGTTGGCAGCTGGTCCTACTGCTTGGTCAGCAGAAACGGACCTTAGGAATCCGCTCCGCTTCGTTTCAGTGCACTAGCTTCTCTCGATAAAGCTAGGGTGCCTCGACCCACGGTGGCTAATATGAGGCAGGAAAGAGGGTAGTTCCGTTCATGATTACCGATACTAGGCCCCTGCAGATCCTGGACTATTCCTTTCGGTGTTTTTCATTTTCGCTCCTAGAGTTCTGCAGGTTGTTCTTGCTCATTCCTGACCATTTTCAGTTTTCGATTGGCCCGCCACGGCTGGGCCAGTTTGCCATGACAATGAGTGGGAAATTTAGACCTACCATCCTCAACGGATCCGAACGAGGTAAGAGAGGCGCTTGGACATTTTCTTTGTGGGTTTTGGCGACCATTCTGGTCGTCTTTGGCACTGGCTGTTTTTCGTCTGGGGGTGTCTCTTGTTGCTTTTGAGGTTAGCTCTAGGAATTGTTCAAGTTCATTCTTGTTTTTTTCTGCTTTTTTTCGTCTGGGATATGGTTCTTCTAGTTGTGGACCTTACTCTTTGGGTTTGTGCGGATCATTCATCCAGCTGTTTTTCGTTTGGGATTGCCCTAATCATTGCTTTTCCAAACCTGGCTTTCACTTTATACCCAATCTGTTGAGCCTTAGCAGCAGCTTGTACTTTCCGAGATGAGCGTTCCGTGCTCCAAACCTGTTAGAATCCTCTCCCCTCCGGGTGATACTTGCAGCAGGTAACCGATAGTTTCCTAATGATCGCTTCCTCCAGGCCTTAATAGCGGTTGCAAAAGCTGAGTCCTTTGACTCCTGTCTAGCAACGTCGATCACTAGGCTCATATAAGACCGTCGGGTCTTGGTTCGTGAAGATATAGTAGATAAAGGTTTTTTGATTAAAAGTATAGTATATGAAAGAACTTAGATGGTTGCGAGAAGAACCCAAATCTCATGCCCCGAGGATGCCGTTATATAGTGGTCCTTCCCTCAACCCTAACCCTGCGTGACTTATACCCTCGCGTCACGCGACTAATGACTCATCGTGAGTCATAGTGTGAAATCCATCAGCTTACTCGTAAGACTCAACTGCGTCATATCTCGCAACCAATCAAAACCGATAAAACAAGTCATGTGCCCTAACGGGGTCACATCCGTGAAACCCATGACTCATAACTGTGAGTCATGTGCGAAATACATAAACCACATGACCACAAACTTGAGTCATGTCAAATAACAACCAATGATAATTGAGCAATGACAGGCTATTGCGTCGTCCTGTGAAAAGCCTCTGAGTCAACTGATCTCATAGCGTGAAAGATAACAAAACCAATGACTAATAATTATTAGTCACATGAGAGTCTACCTTGCTTAGTCACCATTTGTGAGATTAGCTCCCTTCCCCCTCTTGCATCGGTCCCAAGATGCTAAACTCCTTCTCTCCAGAGGGTGGCTCTGATTTGGCGCATTCTCTGTTTGACTCGATTGTAGGCTTGTTGGAGCTTTGCTTTTTCTTTATCGAGTATTTCGAGGTCGTTGGCCTTTGTGACAATGATTTGCGCGGCGCGATCAAGTTGGCTTCTGAGGTCCGAGATTGTCCTAACCAGAGCTTCCATGTCCGGAATGGTTTTTTCGCTCCCCTCCCTCCCCAGCCGTGTCCTCACGGCTTTTCTCTTGCTGTGTTCCCCTCCGTCGTTCTTCCAAAGTGTTCCCTTATCTCCCACTTGCCGGGGGTAAAAGCCTGCGTCCATCTTTTCCTATCGGTGGTCATTGCACTTGTCGTTGGAATAATGTTCGTAGCACGTGATTTTCGGGATGAGCCCTTCTGGTCCTTCGCTGACCAGGTTGTTGCGGGGCCTAGTCATCTCCTGGGTTCGCTTCCATCTCCTGTTGCCAGTGGTGGTCGTCGGCGACAGTTCGTTTTCTCGATCTCTTGGTGAATTGTGGGTACCAGCCTGACCCTTCTTTTTCCCTCAGATGGATTTGGCATCGATCGTCAACGCAATCCGTCCAACACATGGTGGGATGTGCCACCTGTCGTTTTGGTGAGCCCGCGGAGTCCGGGCGAGTGGGGGTAGCCTTGCAGGCAACGTGCTTGGTGTCGCTCTCTGGGGTGGGTGAGGGGGGTTCAAGTTTGACGATGGGGGGAGGTGCGGAGGACGCTCTGTTGATCGTGACGTGTATCAACTCTGGCCTCTCCTGGGTAGCGCCGGTGGAATCGTTCTACTGCGTATTCTGCATTGTGGAAGTTTTTTGCTGGATACCAGAGTTTCTCGTGTTCAGGTGACTAGCCTTTCCACTTCGCCCGATATTGAAGCTTGTGGTAGTGGTGTCGAGAGTCGATGATTTCGTCGTGTTCGTATTCATCTTCTCCTTCTCTCTGAATAGGTGGCGGGGGTTCCTTGATCTGTGAGGGGAATTGGTTGTCTTGGTAAGGTTCGAGGAGGGAGATGTGGAATGTGTTGTGTATGGCCATTGACATTGGTAAGGCCAGCTTATAAGAGCTTGTCCCAATCTTCGCCAGATTGTGAATGGTCCGATTTTCTTGTAGTCCAACCTTTTCGATGCTCTTGTGGTCTTGATGTTGTGTGGCAACAGCCACACCATATCTCCTGACTTTAGATTTAGATCGGGTTTTCTGTATAAATCGTCTTATTGTTTTTGTCGTAATTGCACGGCCACCATTTTGTTTCTTAATGACTCATGTAACAGAGTCATTTCAAGTGGTTTGGTTTGTCTTCCTTGAATCAGATGACCGATCATCTCATATCCGGGGTGGGTTCCGTAATTTGCAAGGAAGGTGTGTGTTTTTGATGGTCTCCTGATATCCGTTGTTCTATGCAAATTCTGCCAGTGGTAGGTACCCATACCACTTGGCTTGTTGATAGTTGATGTATGCTCGCAGGTATTGTTCCAATATGGCATTGGTCCCTTCGGTCTGTTCCTCTGTTTGTCGATGGAAAGCAGTGCTGAGTCATAGTTCAATTCCCAATTTCCCCGTAGTTTCTTTCCATAGGTCTGAGGTGAATAGGGTCCCCCTGTCGGTGATGATATCATGTGGTAGTCCGTGTAGCCTGACTATCTCTTTTATGAAGAGATTGGGGAACTGCTGTGCGTCGAGGTCCTTCCAGCATGGGATGAAATGGCTCATTTTGGTCAGCCTGTCGATCACCACCAGTATGGTGTCATATCCGTCTGATTTTGGCAGGTCTGTAATGAAGTCCATAGCTATTGAATCCATTATCCGGGAAATGTCGGAGCGTGGTCCAATGTAGTCCTGAACGCTCCTGGTCCAGCATGGGGGGTCATGGTTCCCGTGGTCCACCAGGTCCACTCCAATCCACTCTGATCCACACTTTTGGCAATTTTACCGAAAATGTGGATCAGGGTGGATCAAGGTGGACCAGGAGGACCAGGGGGACCATAACCCCCCTTGGTGGACCAGGAGTGGTTTTTACATTTTGCTGATGATGGTCAATCAGGGGCTTCGTTTGACTGCAACAATCCGTGGGGTGCATGTCGGACCACTTTGGTCCTCTGACATGTGTCGCAATTTTTCATGAATCGTTTGATATCTTCTCTTATCTTTGGCCAATAATATCGTCGGCTGATAAGCCCCGTGCTTTTTGCCGTTCCGCCATGTCCCGCTTGTGCGGGTTCGTGGTATTTGGCGATAAGAGTGATTAGTATCCCTTTTTCCTTTGTTATCCAAATCTTTGCTTGGTACCATAAGAGGCCGTCCTGCCATTGGCTTTGCCCCAACGGTATTTCTTTCATCTCTTTCCTCCCTTTGTGTACGTTTGTTTTGATGTCTTGGATTTCGTCGTCGATGTTGCTTGCCTTCTGTATCTCTCCTTCGTCCTTGTCTCGAAATTTGGTTGTTGCCAATATGTCGAGCTTGATTTCTTCGGTTTCTGGGATATGCCAGTATCGTTCCGTTTTGCAGTAAGATTTCCACATTTCGGGTGAGTCTCTTATCTCCTGCCGTGGGTAGGCCTCCTTCCCTTCTTGTGAGGGCGTCTGGCTTTCCTCCCTCCCTTCCTGGTCAGTATTCAATTTTGAAGTCGTATTGGCTTTATTCTTGCATCCATCGTGCTTGTCGTTCATTTATTTCCTTCGTCGTCATGAATATGACTAAGTTTTTGTGGTCTGTCAGGACCCATATCAGCTTTGGATTTCCTCTCTTATATCTTTTCCATTCGTGGAACGCCTGAACTATCGCCAGTAGTTCCTTATCATGTATATCGTAGGTGCATTTGGCGTCTGACATTGTCTTGTATCGGTATGCCACTGGTCTCCATTTGCTGTCCTGGCATTGTTTTGACAGAATACCGGAGCAGAGGTATTTTGAGGCGTCTGTTTAGATTTTGGTCGGTGTGAGGGGGTCGAAGTATACCAGTACTGGTGCTGTGGTGAGTTAGGGCCTTAATTGGGCGAATGATTGTCGTTGTTTGTCTCCCAATTCCCCGTTGCTGATTCATTCCTTCTTTGTTTTCGCGTATAGTACCTTGGCTGTCCTGCTGGAACCTTCTATACATCGTCGGTAGAAGTTGCAGAATCCTAGGAAGCATTGGATGTTCTTGATTTTCTTGGGTGTTGTCCAGTGCCATATAGCTTGTGTCTTGACTGGGTCTGTCTTGACCCCCTCTTGTCCAATGATGAATCCTAGGTATTCTGTTTTGCTTTGGTGGAATTCGCACTTGGATGGTTTGACCTTCATACCTGATTGTCTATTGCTTCGCGGATATTGCCGACGTCTTTTCGGTGTTGTTGTAGGGTGTTTGAATATATCAGCACATCATCCAGATAGACGATGCAACCCCTGTCGACGTGTTCCATAAGGACCTCATTAATCGATCGTTGGAAGGCCGCCGGTGCGTTGCATAGTCCAAATGGCATGACTAGGTATTTGTAAGTCCGTAGCTTTGTTGAAGAGGTTGTCTTCCATTCATCTCCTTCTCTGATTCGAATGTGGTGGAAGGCGTCCTTGATATCCAGCTTGGTGAAGTATTTGGCTCCCCCTAGTCTCTCTATGGTTTTACTAATGCGTGGTAGTCGATGTCGATCCTTCTTGGTGACTTCGTTGAGTGCTCGGTAATCGGCACATAGTCTGAGTTTGCCGTCTTTTTTCTTGACAACCATCATTGGTGATGCCCTTCCGCACGTCACCCTTCAAATCCGCCGGCGGTCCTCGTTTTGTTTCATGTATCGATGGAGCTCTTCCACTTGGTCGTAACTGAGGGTGTATATCTTCTTGATGGGTACCGTTTTTCCTTCTTCCAGGTCGATTCCCAGATCGATAGCTAGTCCGTGAGGTTGTACCATTGTTTTTTCCCCTTTTTCGAATACATCCAGCAGGTGATTATAGTCTTGGGGAACCGTGTTCCTAATATCCTGGTCCTGATTGTTTTTCTTGTTTCTTATTGCCAGCTCGGTGCTATTGTTGATTGCTTAAAGGTGAATTTCGTTGTGGACCTCATCCCATCTTAGGATGCCGGTCATTTCTCCGCATCGGTAAAACTGTCCGAAGGCTGTTGCCGATATTTGGTTGATATCCATAAGTGTTTTGGCCTTCTGGTCCTTGACTCTTTGGCCCATAGTGGTATCTGAGCTTCCAAACCCTTGATATCCTCTCTCGGTGTCGTCCAACTGAGTTACTTCTTGTAGCTCCCTGTTGTCGATCTTTTCGATAATCAGTTGTGCAATCCGGTCTCCTTTTTCCACTCGGTATGGTTACTCTCCTAGGTTGGCTAGGACTACCTTCACTTCTCCTCTGTAGTCGGAGTCTATCACACCTGCATTTGTCGTGAGTTGGTGTTTGACTGCTAGACTGCTTCGTGGTGCAATTCATGCATAGGTCTTGTGAGTCAATGCAATAGCTATCCCCGTTCCAACCATTGCTTCCCCTCTGGCAGGAACGTCGGTTTCTTAAATTGCGTACAAGTCATGTCCTGCCGCTCTTGCTGAGCCCTTCATAGGCACTCTGGCCTCAGCGGAAAGCTTGTTAACTCAGACACTCTGGTAATTGGCCGTCGGGCCATTCTTGGCCTGGATCTTAGAAAATATGGTGATGAGATTCTCTTCCAGGGCTTTTTCTTCGGGTACCTGTTACAATCCTCATCTCTCTAGGTGATACTTGCAGCAGGTACCCGAGAGTGTCCTAACGATCACTTTCTGTTTCGCCCGATAGCTGTTACGATAGCTAAGTCCGTTGACTCCTATCTCGTAACGTCGATCACTAGGCTCATATAAGACCGTCTTGTCTTGATTCCTGCAAGTGTGATAGGTAAAGGCCTTTGTATTGAAAGTATAGTATATGAAAGAACTTAGATGGTTGCGTGAAGAACCCAAATTCCATGCCTTTTTTTTTTT
>Ga0307507_10011337_pt1 | contig 11269 bp, 1 predicted proteins | sample 7_EM_MG_FD_207223 | JGI IMG/M metagenome (GOLD analysis project Ga0307507, IMG submission 207223) | Populus trichocarpa ectomycorrhiza microbial communities from riparian zone in the Pacific Northwest, United States - 7_EM | ecosystem: Host-associated > Plants > Roots > Unclassified | place...
AACAGGCGCCCCCTAATAACTCTACAGGAGTAGAGTACAGTGTATAATACTAGCGCGTCCGTAGGTTTATTACGGCAGCAGTAGTTCCTAAGGAGGTCAAAAAGTAAGGTAGTAGAGCACCACTAGTAACTCGCAGGCAACTTATAAGCGAGCCCTAAAAGGCAGGGAGACGGATTACGGGGTTTTCTTAAATAGAGTTTTCTCCCCATATGTATATAAGAAGTAGTCCGCGTAGGCCCAACAGGGATCCGAATCGGACGTTAAGCAATAAATAATAATAATAATTAAACAATTCTTAGGAGAGAAGTTAAAGCTCAAGGGATTTCTTACGCAAATATACTTTAAGGTTATGCAGGAAGGAGTAAAGTTAGCAATATTATTAAATCAAGTAGCCTATACAGAATTATTTCTAATAGAGAGGGTACTTAAATAGTTTAAACCGTATCTTATGGAGATATAGGCTAATAGCATAACAACTATTAACCAGGACATAAGGTATATATTTACCAGTTAGAACAGGTTTATAGAATAGTTAATATAGATATTTAAAGACCTAGAGGTAATAACTATAGCGAAACAAAAGCTTTAGAACCTAGTATAACACACTTTAGTAATTAAGTATACAACGCAGTTTTAAACACTAGCTATATAGGTTAAGTGGAATAACAGGGCGCTTATAGTATAGTACAAACAGGGACTTAAGGCTAAAGTCCAGGACGCAATTATCCTAATAGAAGATACGGATACTCTAAGAGAGTTAATAGATTAGTTAATAAAGATTAATAATAGGATCTACCAAAGGGAACAGGCTAAGAAGGGTTAAGATAGAGTTCTATAGTTGTATAAAGCGTAGAGTATGCAATAACCAACATAGAGTTAAAGACTATGGAATGGCGCGGAGCTAATAGACCTAAGCGGTACTAAAAAAACCTAAAGTGTCACGGCGCTGATATAGGTACTGTTGCAGACCCTAGTTAGGGGCTCGCCTAGACCCTTGGCGCTATGTATATAGACGTGTCCTTTCCTTGACCTTCCTCTAGTCTTTGTCTTGGAATTCTTGTTTACTGGCTACTAATAGATTCTGTTTTTTTGATTGAGCCTTTACATTATTTTAAGACCAACCTTAATTCTACCTTGCGACGAGCGTGCCGAGGCTTGCTTGGGCAAGTTAATTGGTAATACGTTCGTTGCAGCCTGGAAGAACCGACCCGGCCGACCGACCCTGACCGACCGACCCTGACGCTGGCACCGTACTGCCAAGGACCTGACGACGATCGTGCCGATACGCCTGCGATCCACTGACCTGACCCGACCGATAGACCGACCGACCGACCGGAGCTATTCATAGACGATCAGAATAAAGATATGGAAAGATACGCCTATAGCTTGAGATAGTAAGGGAGAAAGCATATTATGATCCGTCGCGTAGTGTTCCAGTAAGAGCCTGAAATGGAGTTAGCCGGCCACTTGAGGAGTGTGAGAACCAAACCCAAACCTATCCCTTACTATAGAGCGAGTAGTGCAGCATATTATGTCCGATCTTGCTCGATTATCTGTGTACTACCCGACCGTGCCGATGTGTCTACGGAAGGACCGACCTGATAATACCCGTGCTGATACGCCTACGGAAGAATAAGACGCTGGCACCGTACTGCTACTGACCGAACCAAACCCGACCGAGCGATTGTGCCGATATGCCTGCGATTTACTGACTAGCTGATAGACCGAGACCTATATTCGACCTACTATCACGACTAGACGACCGTGCCGTTATGCCTGCGGTTATAAGGCCTACGGACTACCTGACGAGACAATGCCTACCCCAAATTTTTTTTTTCCTAACCTTCGTTCTTACGACCCTACCGACCCCGGGGGGCCCCCGCGGGGGGGATTTAACTAACGGCTCGGGGCGAGCCTTTTTAAAAGGCGGGGTAGAGAGCAGGAGATAATGGAGTTCTAGAAGGAACGATAAAGAACGGAAGGCTCCTAGCGATACGTAGTACTGGCCTGGGCCAGGCTATATGGTAGTAGAACTGCAGGACTGTATATACGTATCAACCCTAACGTTAGGACTAGTGCCGTGCGGCATAAAAATTTTTTTTACCGACCACTTGCTGCTCTGCCTGCAGCTACCTAATTGACCTCTGCTGCTCCGCCTGCAGCTATAGTTTAGAACAGATCTAGTGCTAGGAAGGAAAACGACGTGGCTTTCTTGACGGGGAGGACAACTATAAAGCCTGAGGGCAGGCTTTACTGGAGGGGGGGGTAATGTCACGGCGCTGATATAGGTACTGTTGCAGACCCTAGTCAGGGGCTCGCCTAGACCCTTGGCGCCATGTATATAGACGTGTCCTTTCCTCGACCTTCCTCTAGTCCTCGTCTTGGAATTCTCGTTTACTGGCTACCAATAGATTCTGTTCTTTTGACTAAGCCTTTATATAAAGATGGGAAAAGAAACCATGGAAACCTAAAGGTTAAGGATCTAGTAATTAAAGAACTAAGAAGTAGAGGCTAAACTAAGGATCTTAATAGCAGAAGACGTTTAGGCGGACTCTACAGTAAAGTTAGTAGTTTAGAAATAGAGCTTATATAAATTATAGAAAACAGGGTTATTTTGCCAGAGACTATAGAGGTGGTTAGAGTAACTATATAGTAAAGGGAATCAGACCAGCAGGAGACACATATATAGAGGGACAATAGTGCACTACAAGGAATAAAAGAATGTTTAATTAACAGTTTTACGTTTTGTTATAATAACCCATACCAAATTTATAAGGACGCTAAGTATGGCGTAAGCTATTGGCTATAGGAGCCATTATTATCTAAGTTTAGAGGAACTAATAAACTAGCTTATAGATTAAATATTAAAGATAATAAATTTAATATAGGCAAAGCATTCACCAACAATAAGGCAATAAAGGCAGCTTACTAGGAGCATGTAAACCTTAGAAAAGTTAAAACAGAAGATAAAACTAAGACCACCACAGAGCAAGGTTTAGTAACGGATATTATAACACCATTAGATATAATTTCTATTACTTTATAAGATAAAAGGAGCAACGTTTAGAAGAAACTAAGCAAGTAGATAACTGCTAGTGCTAGCTTATTACTTAATAAAGGCAAAAGGCCATAGGTCTAAGATTCTTACAATAAGATAAGGAAGGCTCCAGACTTGTAAGATATAACAAAAATAGCTTAAGAACCCACAATAAACAAAAACTAATAGAAAAGGGCAGTGACTTAGTTTATAGACAAATAAATAAGTATAAAACGCAAGTTTAAGAACTACAAGTTTAGGGAATAAGTAAGAACGTTAGCAATTCTAGGTAAACGCAGTATTCAGCCTAAAGATTAAAAAATTGATACAGGGATTAAAAAGCAAGATAACTATAAGGATCTAGCTGCAAGATACAGAAAACAAAAAACTATAAATAAGTTTAGAACAAGAATCATTATATAGCAAGAATAGAAACTAGACTAGAGATCTAGTATATCAAACTATAGAAGGGACAGAGTACCCATATAAAGAATTACTAATAGGCTAAGTATAGGGACACCTAGGGCAAAGTAGTTAGATAAACTAGAATAAAAAGAGGATCTAGATATCCTAACTAGGTTTAAAGAAAGGCATACTAAAGAATATTATAATGTAGTAATAATAAGGTACTTTCTAATAGATAAACCATATACACTAAACCAGTTATATGGAAAGTGGTATAGGCAATAAAGCAATAATAAATAGGCAGATTTTTATATGTGGCTGGACAAAAAGGTAGTCTAAGACCAACCCATTACGGAAAAACGCATAAGTCACATTAAAAAAGTATTAATTATAATATTAAGGAACCTAGAGGAAGGATCCAGGGACTAAAAAAGTAAGAGACAAGTCTTAGTACTTATAAAAGAAAGACTAATAGTTAAATCAGCTAGATAGAGGTTTAAACTTAAAAGTAAAAACAAGCTAAGAGTAGACCTAAGTCACTTAGCGTATTATATACTATTATAGATAGCTTATATGGATAACACGTGCAATATATATAGAGCACTAAAAGATAAGAACCAAAAGTACCTAACTAGGGTATATTAGGCACTAGAAGAAAAGCGGTTCAGGGACACTAAGTATATACATAGATAGCACCTAGTAGAAGTACAAGGTTAAGGGGACTTAATACTTTAACTAGAAAGATTCCTTATGGAAGAATACCTAGATAGATAATAGTGGTAGAAGTACCTAGAGAACACTTATCTATAGCATATAGAGGAAAAGAAATAAACTAAGTATTAGCCTAGGTTAGACTAAATACAAACAGGATCTAGTAGCTAACAGTTAGGAAAAGAGGAGGTATATAGAACTAGAGGGAACTAGTATTAAAGCCTTAGACCCTTAAAGGAATTTAAGAACAATATCTAAATTTACAAGTTAAGTAGCAAGATTAGCAGTTTAAAGCGTTAGTAGACAGTAGAGTAATAAGGAACCACATATTACCAAAGGTAGTAGAAAGAATAGGGTTACTATATAGATAAAAGGAACACCTATATCCACTTATAATAATTTTAGGAGATTAGATAGCCTACAGCAGAGGCATTATTAATCTTAAAACAGGACCTATTTAGTTAACTATTAAAGGGAGACTAGTTAAGATATCTTTTAATATCCTACTATTAGGACAGGACAAGGCGATACTAGGAATGCCTTAGTTACAGAAATATAATCCAAAAATTAATTAGGTTATAGGTTAGGTTAATATTAAGAATACTTAATAACATAAGATATAACAGCAAACCAAGTTAATATAGTACTAAGTTAGAACAATATATAAAGAAACTAAATAAAGCTTAAGTTATATACCTAAGAGATACCACAAGTATGGTAAAAAGTTATAGTTACTAGAAAGTAAAAGGCTATTAAAGCATGCAGTATAGGACCATAAAATAGAATTAGAAGAGGGAATAAGTCTAAAGTTCTTTCTAATCTATAAGCTTATTAAAACAAAGTCAGTAGCGCTTAAAGAGTTTATCCAGGAGAACTTATAAAAGGGATATATTTAACCGTTATAGTTATTAGTAGGATATCCAGTACTATTTATCCCAAAGAAAAACGGAAAACTTAGGATGTGTATAGACTATAGATAGCTAAATAGCATTACTAGAAAGGATAGGTATTCTTTACCCTTAATTAGCGAAATCTAAGACAGGATAGGCAATATATAAATCTTTATAAAGATAGATCTAAGGTAGGCATACCATCAGATTAGGATTAAGGAAGGCAATAAATAGAAGGCAGCTTTTAGGTTAAAGAAAGGACTATATAAGCTATTAGTTATACAATTTAGACTTATAAATGCACTAGCAATATTCCAAAAGCGAATTAATAGTATGTTAGGAGAACACCTTAATAAGTTTATTATAGTATATCTTAATAATATTATCGTCTACTTAAATAGTAAGGAAGAACATGGAGAATGTAAAGGCTTAGTCAAAAGAACAGAATCTATTAGTAGCCAGTAAACGAGAATTCCAAGACAAGGACTAAGAGAAGGTCGAGGAAAGGACACGTCTATATACATGGCGCCAAGGGTCTAGGCGAGCCCTTAACTAGGGTCTATAACAGTGCCGTAATATCACCTCCCCCTTTAGGAAAAGCCTGCCTTTAGGCTTTATAGTTGTCCTCCCCATTAATAAAGCCACGTTGTCTTGCTTCCTAGCACTAGATCTGTTGTAAATTGTCACTATAGGCGGAGCAGTAAGGGTCAATGAGGTTAGCTACAGGTAGAGCAGCAAGTAGTTGGTAAAAAAAAAATTTAGGCCGTACGGCGCCAGTCCTAACGTTAGGGTTAATACGTATATACAGTCCTGTAGTTCTGCTGCCATATAGCCTAGCCCAGGCCAGTACTACGTATTGCTAGGAGCCTTCTATTCTTTGTTGTTCCTCCTAGAACTCCATTATCTCCTGCTCTCTACCCCACCTTTTAAAAAGGCTCGCCCCGAGCCGCTTAGTTAAATCCCCCCCCCAGGGTCGGTTGGGTCGGTCGGGTTATAAGAATAAAGGGCAGAAAAAAAACCTAGGGTAGATATTATCTCGTTAGGTATCCGTAGGGTCGTAACAGGTATATTAGCGCTATTGTTGTCGGTTTATAGCAGTACGGTGCCAGCGTTGGGTAGTAATAGCAGGTTAAATATAGGTCTCGGTCTATTAGCTAGTTAGTAGATTACAGGCACATTGGCACAATTATTTAGTTGGGTTTAGTTTGGTCAGTGGTAGTACGGTACCAGTGTTAATCTTTTCTTATTATTCACCAAAGCTTACACAGCTTAGTATTAATTAGGGTTGTTTATTACGGCTTATAGCCTAGTCTTAGCTAAGGTCATTCTTTGCAGCTTGCGTAGCTTAGTATCAGTTAAAAAGAATTATCCTTCTGTAGGTATATTAGCACGGTTGTTATTGGGTTGGTCCTTCTATAGGCACATTAGCACGTTTGGGTAGTATATAGATAATTACATAAGATCGGACATAATATGCTGCACTACGCGTAAGCTATAGGCGTATCTTTCTATATCTTTATTTTAATTGTCTAGGAATAGCTCCAGTCGGTTAGTTAGTTAGTTGGTTAGGTTAGTTCTTCTAGGCTATAGCGAACGTATTGCTACTTAACTTGCCTCTAGCAAGCTTCTGCGCGCTTATATAAGGTAGAATTAATATTGGTCTTAGAATAATGTGAAGGCTTAGTTAAAAGAACAGAATCTATTAGTAGCTAGTGAACGAGAATTCCAAGACAAGGACTAAGAGAAGGTTGAGGAAAGGACACGTCTATATATATAGCGCCAAGGGTCTAGGCGAGCCCCTAACTAGGGTCTATAACAGTGCCGTAATAGAGAATATATTAAGTGGGTCTTAAAGAGACTATAAGAAGAACAGATACCAGTAGCAATTAAAAAATATAAGTTCTTTATAAGAAAGACCAATTTTATAGGATTTATTATTAAACTAGAAAAAATTAGTATGGACCTAAAGAAAGTCGAAGCTATAGTAAATTAGCAGGAACTAGAGAATGTTATATAGTTAAGGTCGTTTCTAGGGTTTTGCAATTACTATAGGAGGTTTATAGCGCAGTGGTTAAAAAGCATTAAGCTATTTACAAGGTTAATAAAAAAAGAGGAACTATAGGTTTAGGGAAGTAAGTAGAAAAAGATATTCTAGGAACTTAAAGAGTTATTTACCTAAGAACCAATCCTTAAGATCTATTAACCAAAGTTAAACACAGTTATTAAGATAGATGCATTAGACTTTGCACTAGAAGTATATTTACTATAGAAGCACTAAAACGCATAGCATCCAGTAGCGTATTATAGTTAGAAGATAACACCACCAGAGTTAAACTACAATATTTATAACAAGGAGTTGCTAGGCATAGTTACAGTACTTAAAAAATAGAGAGAATTCTTACAAGGCATAGAAAAACCACTTATGGTTAAGACGGACTATAAGAACCTTACAGGATTCCTAACAATAAAGGAACTTAACTAAAGACAGGTTAGATAGGCGGAAATGCTTATAGAGTACTATTTTAAAATTTAGTATACTAAGGGTACAGATAATGCATAAGCAGACGCTCTAAGTAAAAAGGCTAAACTACAAAATAATAAAAAGCTATTAGGAGCTTTGTTGCGGAGGGATTAAAATAGATTAATTAGGTATAATTATCTAAAGATTACAGCAACTAATGTTACGGACGCTTTAAGTACAATGTTACAACTACTTAGAGAAGAGTTGGCGGAAGCTAGTTAGTTAATACAGGCATAGTCCAGGATAGATCTGGTGGAACTATATAACGAGGAATGGTAACTAAGGTCATATAGTGTTAAACGCGTTAACTGCGTTAAATAAGAGGGACGTTATGTTTAACACAGATAACACATACCTCACGTATAAGAGAGGATTTCTTAGGAGTATAATTGTGTATTTAAAGGACCTTAGTCCCTACTATAGATAGTTCTCTCCTTATAGTAAATCTTAGAATATAATTAGAGTTAATCTGTTAGGCAACTACTCCACCAGTTATTATTATGTTATTATTTTGTTCTTACCTATATACCTAGCCTAATAATAGAACCTACTGTAGTTCCTACTATAAGGTTCTATTATATATTTACTACTAAGATTACGGTATTAAACAAGATTAAATAATATACCACTAAGAGCAGCACTAGTTACAATGGCGTTGACGGTAGCTACAACCTTAGGGCTAGGTGATACCAGTATAGATAAGGGGAATTCTTAAGTAGTTACATAAGGTTAGTTATAGGAAATAGTTAATCACTTATAAGACAATAATAGGATACTTAAAGAACGTATTAATGGAATTAAAGCAGTAAAGATTAAGTTACCTTTAATTAAACAATTTTTAGGAGAGAAGTTGAAGCTTAAGGGATTTCTTACGTAGATGCACTTTAAGGTAGTATAGAAAGAAGCGAAGTTAGTAATATTGTTAGATTAAGTAGCCTATATAGAATTATTCCTAACAGGGAGGGCATTTAAGTGGTTTAAGCTATATCTTACGGAAATATAGGCTAATAGCATAATAACTACTAATTAGGATGTACGGTATATATTTACTAGTTAGAATAGGTTTGCAGAGCAACTAATATAGATATTTAGAGACCTGGAGGCCACAACCATAGTGGAATAAAAGCTTTAGAACTTAGTATAACGCACTTTAGCAATTAAGTATATAACACAGTTTTAAACACTAGCTATATAGGTTAAGTAGAATAATAGGGCGCTTATAGCATAGTATAAATAGGGACTTAAGGCTAAAGTCTAGGATATAATTATTCTAATAGAAGATGCGGATACTCTAAGAGAGTTAATAGATTAGTTAATAAAGATTAATAATAGGATCTACTAAAGGGAACAAGCTAAGAGAGGGCAAGATAGAGTTCTATAGTTATATAAGGCGCAGAGTACGCAACGACAGATATAGAGTTAAAAATTATGGAATAGTGTAGAGCTAATAGACCTAAGTAGTACTAAAGAAACCTAAAGGTAGAAAAAGAAACTATAGAAACCTAAAGGTTAAGGATTAGGTAATTAAAGGACCTAGAAGCAGAGGCTAAACTAGGGATCTTAATAGTAGAAGATGTTTAGGCGGACTCTATAGCAAGAAAAATAGTTTAAAGATAGGGCTTGCATAAATTATAGAAAATAGGGTTATTTCGCTAGAGACTATAGAGGTGGTTAGAGTAACTATATAGTAAAGGGAACTAGGCCAGCAGACGGTATATATATATAGAGGGACAACGGTGTACTATAAGAAATAAAAGAGTGTTTAATTAACAGTTTTGCGTATTATTATAATAACGCATACCGAATTTATAAGGACGCTAAGTATGGCGTAAGCTATTAGCTATAGGAGCTATTATTATCTAAGTTTAAAGGAACCAACGAACTAGCTCGTAAATTGGACATTAAAGATAATAAATTTAATATAGGCAAAGTATTTACCAATAATAAGGCAATAAAGGCAGCTTACTAGAAGTATATAGACCTTAAAGAAATTAAAATAGAAGTAAAGACTAAGACCATTACAGAATAAGGTTTAGTAATGGGTATTATAATACTATTAGATACAATTTCCATCGCTTTATAAGATAATAGGAGTAATATTTAAAAGAAACTAAGTAAGTAGATAACTACTAGTGCTAGCTTATTACTTAATAAAGGTAAAAGGCCACAGGCTTAAGATTTTTAAGAAGAGATAAAAGAAGCTTAAGATTCTTAAAGTAAGATAAGATATACCTAAGGACCCACAACAGATAAAAACTAATAGGAAAGGGTAGTAACTTAGTTTAGTAACAAACGAATAAGTATAGGATATAAGTTTAAGAACTACAAGTTTAGAGAATAAATAAAAACGTTAGTAATCCTAGGTAAATATAGTATTTAGCCTAAAGATTAAATAGTTAATACTAGGATTAAAAAGTAAGACAACTATAAAGATCTAACTACAAGACGTAGAAAATAAGAAACTATAGATAAGTTTAGGATAAGAATTATTATATAGCAAGAGTAAAAGCTAGATAAGAGGTTAGCTATACTAGGTTATATAAGGGATAGAGCACCTATATAAAGAGTTATTAATAGGCCAAGTACAGGAACACTTAGGGCAAAATAGTTAGATAAACTAAAACAAGAAGAGAATCTAGATATCCTAACTAGGTTTAAAGAAAGACATACTAAAGGATATTATAATATAGTAATAACAAGGTACTTTCTAATAGATAGACTATATACACTAAACCAGTTATATAGAAAGTAGTATAGGCAACAATATAGTAACAAATAGGCAGATTTTTATATATGGCTAAACAAAAAAGTTATCTAAGACTAACCTATTACGGAGAAACGCATAAGTCATATTAAAGGAGTATTAATTATAATATTAAGGAACCTAGAAGAAGGATCTAGGGACTAGAGAAGCAAGTAATAAATCTTAGTACCTACAGCAGAAATACCAGTAGTTAGGTTAACTAGGTATAGATTTAAACTTAAGGATAAAGATAAACTAAGAGTTAACCTAAAACATATAGCGTATTATATACTATTATAAATAGCTTGTGTGGATAATATATATAATATATATAGAGCACCTAAAGATAAGAACTAGAAATACCTAGTAAGGATATATTAGGCACCAAAAGAAAAGCGGTTTAAAAATACTAAGTATATATATAGTTAGCACCTAGTAGAAGTATAAGGTTAAGAAGACTTAATACTTTAACTAAAAAGATTCCTTATAGAAGAATACCTAAATAGATAATAGTGGTAGGAGTGCCTAAAGAACACTTATCTATAGTATATAGAGGAAAAGAAATAAACTAAGTATTAGCCAAAGTTAGATTAAGTATAGGCAGGATTAAGCAGCCAACAGTTAGAAAAAGGGGAGGCGTATAGAACTAGAGGGAACTAGTATTAGAGCCTTAAACCCTTAAAGGAATTTAAGGTTAGCACCTAAATTTAAGAGCTAAGTAGTAAGATTAGCAGTTTAAAGCGTTAGTAGATAGTAGAGTAACTAGAAACCATATGTTACTAAAGGCAATAGAAAGAATAGGGTTACTATATAGATAGAAAGAACACCTATATCTACTTATAACAATTTTAGGAGATTAGATAGCCTATAAAGGAGGTATTATTAATCTTAAAATAGGACCTATTTAGATAACTATTAAAGGGAGACTAGTTAGAATGTCTTTTAATATTCTACTATTAGGA
>Ga0307507_10011339_pt1 | contig 11268 bp, 11 predicted proteins | sample 7_EM_MG_FD_207223 | JGI IMG/M metagenome (GOLD analysis project Ga0307507, IMG submission 207223) | Populus trichocarpa ectomycorrhiza microbial communities from riparian zone in the Pacific Northwest, United States - 7_EM | ecosystem: Host-associated > Plants > Roots > Unclassified | place...
GCAAACAACAAGAAAAAAACAACGGAGGAACATCAAGGAAACGAGCAACATCAAGAAAGGAACGGCTTTCTCTACGGCTTTTGTGACTTTTCAATTGTTCATCATCGTGATCATCGAAGATCATCTATAGACTTCATTTTCTTCGGGCTGTGTGAGCGGTGATTGCCCCTCCCGTAAGTAATATCGGTCTTGGGTTCTTCTCTGTCCTGTTTGCTCAGTTATTTTCCCTTTCGGAGGCGATTTCACTACTGTCGGCAGGTATACCCGATAGGAACCGGAATCCCCTTCTCAGCACCAACCTAGTTGATGGCGCCAGACAACAGCTCCTAAAAACCGGTGGGCTTCGGCAGTGGAAAGCGGGTGGGGGCGCAGCCGATAAGCATATCTTGTTCTACCCCGGGAATCCCGGAGTGAGGCAAGCATATCTGAGGCGTGCGATTAGCTAAATAATAAAGGTATACTGTTGCATACTTGTACTACCCCTTCCTTGCTTAGCCAGAGCAACGATATCTGGTATTACCTGGAAATGAGGTTAGGCGAGTACGATAAGTATGACGAGATGAGCGATGATTGGCGAGTGAATGTCGTGAGAATTATTCTAGAAAAGATGTCGGATATATATGTCGGAGAATTTGGCGTTTTCCATCTACCCGCGATATATACTCATGAAATATTGTGTGTAGATCCCTCCTAGCTCCTCTAAATCTTGAGCTTGTCTTGGGGGAGGTTGCATTTTGTTAGAGAGGAGAGAAGCCTAAACCGGTGACGAAGGACAATGGACTAAGCAATGGCTACAGAGCAACTCTGGAGGAGTACCGCCACACTTTGAAGGTGGCTTAGCGTATTTCAAAGTAGCGGGAACTTTAGCACGGTTAATAGTACGAGTACTTGGGCGCAAATAAGTGATTCAGGCGATTTTACTAACAAAATGCATAATTGCGACATGACTCACCAAGGAAAACGCATCTTCAATCCGGCGACTAGAGCAGAGTGACTAAAATGTTGGAGAGAAAGGGAAGCCATACTAAGTACTTGCTGTATTCCTCTGTTCCTCCAATGGTTAAACCTGCGTTGCTGTCTTTGTTCTTGTTGGCATCTGTTGACTGGTGACGGCCCGAAAACGGTATTTGACATAGCTCGCCCACTAACTTACCCAATTAATTCTGTACCATTTCTCAATTGCAGTGCAACATGTTTAATTTCATCATGGACACTTTTGATGCGTAGTTGTATCATGGCCACTGTGCCTTATGCTTGAACAGCACTGTATTGGGTTTGACAGTAATGTGTGATGCGGAGTTAGGTTCTCATAATTCAACCGAGCCTCAACTTTGTTCGTATTTCCTTGGCGTGAAAATGATTGGATGGTTGGGTTGTTGCCAGAAGAACACCCACATCGCCCCGCTTTTCTCCAGCCTTTCCCACAGAAACTTTTCTAAATTCTCCCACCCTTATTTCTACACACAACGAACATTTGAGTCTGGGCGTCATAGCCCAGACTACTAATACACAAGGAGTTGAAGTCGGCGGCATCAATGCCAACTGTGGTGACACAATACTAAGCGACAACATGAGGGTGTATAAATCCGAGGAGGATGCCCAGATTACGCGCTTGCTCGCTCCACTAGAGCCAAATAACGAACATCAAGGCGTACACAGCAGCAGATTTGACGGTGTCGGGGATTGGCTTTTTGAAACAAGGGAGTTGGTTTATTGAAAGAAGTGAGCATCGCTAACGGAGTGAAATGCTAGTTCTCCGGTGGTCGCGGGTTGTGTAATCAGGCAAAGAAGGAAGATATCACCGTTGCATGCTTGTACTACGGCCTCCTTGCTCAGCAAGAGTAGACGATGTTGGGAATTACCAAGCGAGGAGGTTAGCCCAGGATTATAAGCCAGAGTGATGACATACCAGCTGATGTTGCGAAGGTTGGTCCAGAAAAGATGTCGGATACGGTAGGAGAAAAATTTGGCCTTTCCCTCTATCGGTGACATCCGCTTACGAAATATTTTGTAGATTCCTCCTTGTTTTGCTCAACATCGACACTGCTCTGGCGGAAGTCACGTTTCATCAGAGAGGAAAGAAACTTCAATCGACGACGAGAGACAATGGGCTGAGCGATGGCCATGGCAGCCCCTACTTGACTGAATGCGTAGAAAGGCAATGGGTCAGTACTCGGAATAGAGGTACTATTGCGGGTGCCCTATTTAGAACGGGGTTTACTGGCGGAGGAGCTGTGGTACCCTCGAGGTGGATATAGGGTCTACGGGCCATGATCCGGAAAACATTCCTGCGCTATAGACAATCCTATCATCTTGCCTAGGCCTCGTCACAGTCAGGCGCATTCGCCCACGGTCCGACTAGTGCGCTTCACTCTTCCGGCGCGCCGCTCGGGTGATTCTACTCTCTTCCATAATCCTCTATCAACAATTTCGGAGGTTTCCTTTACCTCAATTTTAGATACCTCAGGGACCTCTCACCAACCCTTCGCTCGGCCCCCTCGAATAATTCCGCTTAGAGAATAAATTTATTTTTACCGGGGTGACGCACGAGAACGGGGATGGGGGAAAATATCGAAGCACTTGCGTTCGGGCTTCTCGGTAGGCTTGACGAGTATATATCTGCTCAAGGGCTCTTATTGTGATATAGTATAGGCGAGATCGGGTCTCGAGCATGTGTAGTACTGGAGAGGAGTCTCTAGGGGGTTTACAGAACTCCACGGAATCACACATCTCGGGATCATGGAGACAGTTGCTGCGGGCGGTATTGGGGCTGAAAGAATGAGATGTTCATGCGACCAATTGCGCAATGTTGGACAATAGGATCTCCTATCTTGTATGATCATATAGGTGCGTTGGTTGTGACTCATAGATATCTCCTTAGGTATGGCGTTATGTATCATGTAACATTGGAAGAGTATATAGAGGAGGGTTTTCCATTAGTTTACCACAGAATTCGATAGCGCAAGTGTGGAAATTCACTTTTAAGTCTAAACTATATTGCGTTCAAATCCTGCTTACAAACTTTATCACAAGGAACAATGACAAGAGACCATGTTTGAAAATTTAATGCTGTTCGGCATGCTCAAAATATCGCGCTGGCGCTCAGCTTATCGCGTTATTGTTCGGATAAAGGGTCAGGACAAGGGGTTCGGGCACGGACGGGGGATTGAAACATCATCGGAAGGAATACGACGATGAAAGAGGGGGATGCGCGAGGAGTCGCCGGGGGATACATGGAGAATTCCGCTGCTCGGTGCAGTGGCTCAGAACAGTGGGAGTTCTTTGTGATACCTAGCTTCCTTTGTTAGCAAGATGGCGCGAAGGGACACTCAAAGAGAAAAGACATGCACCGCAGTTGATGAAAATATAAGAGGATTGCGTTGTGTGTTTATATATACGGTACTCCTGCCCGTACCGCTAGTCAGTTTGTTGAGTATGAGTGCGAGCGAGCGAGCAAGTGAACGAGAGATAATTTCCCACACCAAGTTGTGCCTTAGTGATCGAAGTTGTTTGTGCTGCTCTCAGGCTAGCTCTTGGCGTTTCGTTTAGTTTCGCCGTCGCCGCTTCACCGTCGCAATTTAAAAGACAAATTTTTTTTCACACGTGGAGTCGGCCCCTATATACGCAGTTAAAGGAGCTGGTAATAATGCTCCCGGAACAAGGGTGTGTCAATCCCAAGCGGGCAGCTAGCAGGGTGAAGGGAAATAACTGTAGACATTGGTGCAGAAGGTATAGAAATCTGAGTGCTTGTTGAATTAGGAACACGGAGTAACTGACTAACTGGAAAGTGATTGGAAAGTACACCGTACTTGGTTTGTAGCTTATAGTGGTTAGGATAGCTCTCAGCAAGAACACGGCAGGTAATTCTGGTAGGATCGGTAGCAGCACGATCTTCGCGGGGTATTTTTAAGGTAACATTGTCACCAGCAATAAACCTTTCAACTACATGTTGACCATTGTATTTCCTGTGTGAGCGCTCACGGGCTTTGGCAGCTGCTGGTTGAAGTGCTTGTTCTAGTTCTGTTTGCTCGACTAGGGTAGACTCTTGGTGAGATTCCGTATCCCTAGGCTGGTCGTCTTCTCCCTCTGGTGTGCTAATCTCTACTGACTGCGCATTAGCCTGAGTGAGTTGACCCTCTATCACCTCAGTAATTGTATTAGTAGAAGGTCCATTATCTGGTCTATCTTCCTCATTTTCAAATTGCCATCCACTTTGTGGTGACGTGACTGCTATAACTAGCGCTTCTGAAAGATTATCCAAATCTGGGTCAAGGTTGATTGAGCTAGTAGTGTTATTTTGTGATTCTGTGCTTGGATCCAACTCTTCCGGAATATCAGAAATTGTTTGTTCTGCCCGTGCGGCAATGGATATTGCCGGCTCCCATCTTGGCTTGCGATTGAACATGACCTCATAAGGAGAGCGGCCATCCAGACTTAAATGACCTTGACGGTTCATGGCTAAAGAGATCTTGCGTAGTGCTTGTGTCCAGCAATGAGAATTGCCTCCAGCTGCCGTAGTATCGACTTTCCAAGCACAGAGTTTAGTTTTCATTGTGCCATTAGCCTGCTCGACTAGTCCCTGAGTCTGCGGGGTTCTTGGACGTCCATTTTTGACTTTGATTCCATGGCGTTTAAGTAGAACCAATAGTACACCTTTAAACTCCCTCCCATTATCGCACTGCAGAATCTCTGGTACTCCATAACACCCAATCCAAGTGGTAATCAGGCCCGCAACCTCCTCAGCAGACTTGCTTTTCAGTGGAAATAGGGGGGACCATTTGCTGAAGTGGTCTTTAATATGCAATATCCACTTATACTGTCCGTCTGGCTCATGCCTCATATCCACTAAATCAATCTGAATTCTTTGCATTCTATGGTTCAATATAATTGGCTCCGGAGGTGCCCGAGAGTGATTTTGTCGATTCTGAAGACAGGTCTGACAATGCTTCAATAGCCATTCCACCACTGCCTTTGTTATTCCATGGAATTGCTCCTTAGTCCCAATAAAGGTCTTATTCATACCTGAATGTCCAAGTTGGAGATGAACCTCCCGGATTTTATAAAACACATCAGTATCACAGACCACTAGGCGATCTAGTTCTGCTATTCCATCCTTGACTGATCCCTTGCGAAAGAGCTGGCCATCTTGTACTAAATATGAGGCTTTAGCATCATGGCGCTGATTGTATTGCTTCTGCTGTTCAGGTCCGGGTGCTGGTTTCTCATTTTCAAAGATGAGCCAGTTCCAATACTCTGCTACCTTTTCTGTACTAAATAGCCACTGGTTAAGCGAGTGGTAATATTAGCTAAATGATTCTTACTGGCTAAATTGAAAGAAATCCGTACCTGATTTGTGTGTTCTGGTGACTTTAACCAAGCGCTAAATTCCAAAAAGGTAGCATGTGGAAAAGGAGCGTATGGGTCATGGTTCTCATTGATTGAAGTCATCGAGAAGGTTTAGAACTGTGAAATGCTATCTCGCTTGCTGAAAAGAAGCCCGAGATTTTCACCTCCAGGTGGGTACTCAGTGTTGAGGCAAAATCAACAGTGTAGAAGGTTCCAGAGAATATAATTGAAACCGCCACTGAGAAGTGGCAAGAACGGGTACGGAAAACTCCAATGATAGGTGGTTGGAAAGTGGTTGGGTGGGCTCAAGATCGAGACTTGGGTGGCGGGAATGCTTTTAAAAAAGTTTCATTCGTTGGTGGAATACGGTAAATTTTACTTCCTCAGTAGGACACCCCGCCGGGCCAGAACCCTGCTTGATCAAGGGGATACCCTATTGATGAATAGGATATCCCCTTGACGAAGCAAAAATCTTGCCCGGCAGGATGGAACATATATATTAAAAATTAAATACTAGTGATAATAATAATGAATACAAAAACCAAAAAAAGAACCAAAGGTTCACCAGCGAGTATGACCTCCAGACGCAGTGATAACAGCCTGTATTCTTTCAGGCATAGAGTCAACAAAAGTTAAAAGATGAACTTCTGAGATGCCATCCCACACCTCCTTGATTGCCTCGCCCATTCCTTCCAATCCCTGAGGCCGCAGATGCCTGTTGTTTAGCCTATCCTGTAGGAGGAACCAAACATTTTCAAACGGGTTGAGATACGGGGAGGCAGGTGGCCAATTGAGTGTGGGAATACCGAACTGCTCCTGAATCCACCGAGTATGATCTGCTCAGTAAGCAGATGCTTCACCCGCCATGAGCCAGCGAGGGTGAGCAGTGTGCCCACTCTCTCTCTCGAAAAGGCTGAATCAGTGGGACAAGGACATCGTCAACATAACTATTACAGGTTAGAGTTCTCCAATTGTCCCTGTCCCAGAGAACTGCCTCATATTTTTTTTCTCCCATAATACCTCCCGATACCATCCCCATATCCTTCTTGGCGAACTTCCCGTAGAGACAATTATTATGAAACTCCCCACCCGGGGGCCAAGTCACCCAGCCACGACTTGTATGGCCTGAGAGCCAAATGTAACACGCATTGGTGCAGATGACTCGGCGCCATTTATCCTTGGTCCAATCCTTGTAGGCCTACTCAAAGGCTATTCGTAGCTCTCTCTTCCGCTGATCGTGAAACGGTTTTTTCAAGCAACTCTCCGAGAATAGCCTTCCGTTTGAAAGGCTTTCGAGAGAGTTTTTGCGCATGCTTGGACTCCGCAAGTTACTGCCACCTCACGGAAGGGCATTCTTCGAGTTGTTGCACTCATAGTAGTTGTCACTACTAGTCGGCCTGCCGTAGGTGTGTCAAGGGACAAGAATCGTCCCTTAGACTTTTGGCGAGTGGAAGGTTCTTGACAAATGTTGAAAATACTACAGAGACATAGGTTCAGTTCTTCTGCATTCGGCCGATAAGTCCAGTGGGCAGAAAACTGTAAAGTTGGAACTGTACAGCGCTGTTCGTAGGGTACCGATTCCCCCGGACGCTTTTCGGCTTCCCTTATTTTCTATCTTTGTGTAAGTTATCATTCATGATTGGCTTATATTGGAACTAGTTTACTTACAAGTGACCTGTTTTTTTTTTCTTTTTTCATAGTTTATTTGTATTCACAATACTTGACAGTGTTGATCCTTTTTGCTAATATGCAGTGGCCAGGTACAATACTCACTTTTTGATCAAATTTACACATTTTTGACTACTTTTCCACTAAGTCTTTTTACTATTTACAGGGAAGATTTAGTGTCCTTGGCAAAGGGCTTTTAGCTCCCAGAACCCCCCTGCTGTTCAGTCCGCTCCTGGCAGAGACTTGTACGTGTAATTTTCTCCCATTTGTGAAAACGACTCGGTCTACATGACCCCGTATAAACCAAGATGTGCAAGAGAGCCCAATAAGATTGATAGCAAAAACGCACAAAAAATGGAATTGTGACCCAGATATCCAATACCCACAAGTACCTATCCTCCGTAATAGCTTCGGGGCTGTACTTGTGTAAGCCAATTGTTCGATGTATTAATTTTATTTCTATCTCAAAAAACAATATTGTTTAACATGCCTTTTGTTCCACGAGGGTCAACAACCGCAATGGCAAAGACGGCCCAAATCATAGTCTATTCAACTATGAGAGGTCACCAGAAAGATATCTTAGCACAAATTGCTGCCAAAACGGGGGCTCTACTCAGCACATGTTCTAATATTATCAGGGAGGCAAACTGTTGAGCGGCAGAACCAGATGGAAATCCTGATCTTTGTGCTCTGGTGAATCTGGCACCCAAGCCTAACAGCCAGAAGGGATGCAATGCTGCACTCACAGCGGAGCAGAAAAGACATTTGGTAGAGGTAGCACTCTCAGATAGTTAGCATTGTCGTATGACATATGGGCAACTAGCTCTTGCAGGTAGAAGAAAACTTTTGATTATTTATCTAAGATTTTATAGTAGTTAGTAAATTCAATATGATATGTACATAAGGCTAATAAATATTAATTAAAAAGCTGGCCTAGATGTTTGTGGTCTTACGGTGAAAAGAGTTCTTACAGAGAACAATATCAATCACCGAAAGGCAACAGAAAAACCAACCCTCTCGCCCAAGCACAAGGATGCTCGACTAGCATTCTGGTTGCAGTACCGGTACCAGAACTGGGCAGAGCTCGTATTCACTGATGAATCGTACTTTGAAACGGGGGCATAACGCAGACGACGTGCACTTGGAGTTCTGCGGCGGCCTGGTCAGGCCTACCTCCCTCAGAATTTAAACCACAAGTTTGCACAAGGGGCTACTGTAATGTTCTGGGGAGCCATACTCTATGGAAAGTCAGGTAAATGCATTCATTTTATTTAATCTATATATAAATTTAAATACTAATCTACAATATATACAGGGACAGAACTTCCATACCATCTGTATGTGACTCCATATGAGTCCAAGAACCGGAATGGTGCCGCTCTTCTCTAGCTCGAGTGAGAGTGGGTTGAAGAAAATGCCCAGGTTGAGAGGTATAACCTTAGAAACCTGGGCGTTGAGAACGCCAGAGCTCCACCGCAGAGGACGGAACGAGAGAAGGATAGAAGAGGAGGTATAGAATGGTTCATATATCGTGAACTTATCTTAAGTCCCCTCCTCTATCCCTTCATAACCTTGGTTCAGGCTGCTTGCCCTGGGGTGGTGATAATGGAGGATAATGCGCTACCACATATCGACCATTATCATGACGGCCCACAGCCGCGCATTGGATTTCGGAAGCTGAGGTGGCCGGCAAACTCCCCAGACCTCAACCCAATTGAGACTATCTGGTGTGAGATGAAGGATGGGATTAACGGACGATTGGGAATCCAGGTTACTGCTGCTGCGATGCGGATGGTTGTGGAGCTGCATGGCTCAGGTATCCTGTAGAGAAAATAAATCAGCATATCATGTCTATGCAAAACAGGATAGAAGCATGTATTACTGATGGTGGTGGTAATTCCTTTAACTATTAGTCGTTTTATACTTTCTTTTCACTTTTATTTTCTATATATCTTACAGTAATTTACCTCCCGCCTATGGCTGAGTGACTGTTCTATGATTGTATTTCCTGGAACCTTCTTCAAAATCTCCTCCTCCTCCCAGCAGCTCCTACCTCCAAACCTGTCCAAGAAGCTCTTTTGTTTTTATCAAAGGTACTTCTCTTTCTCCTCATGCAGGTCTCATGCATCTTTTCTTGGCTGCATATGTGGGATCATGTGGACCCGGTCGTTTTTACAAACGTCAGAAAATTACGAGTACAGCAGCTGGGGCGATACCAATTGTGTCGCAGCAGATCACGGTACCCAAATCTCCCTTCTCTCAACCGAACACTCTTGGCACTCCAACCTTTTCCACCCCCACGGCGGCGACATCCCACGTTCTCGTATCCTCCCTCCCATCAGCCCCGCCGATTGTCGTCGACCAGAATTGGGTCATCACCTCTTTCATTAATTTTATCACCGAGCTTTCCTCGCTTATGTAAATTTACTAGTACATTTTTCCCTATTTGTTACTGGACACCTGCTCCTTCAATAAATAATTACCCCGTATGGAATTGGTGTACGCAAGACCACAGGGAAATTAAATGTAAATAGACTAAATGAGGTCACTTTCGAGTTCTGGCTCTTGTTTATTTATCATCTTTCTCATTTTTTTTTCTTCTTTTTTTTAGCCCATTTCTTGCTTGGATTTTTGGTCACACTATGACCTATCATGGTGCCCCCGATTTACCTTCTCCCGCTAATATCTCTCATTAGGTCTAAGCGATCACCAGCAGTTCCTTTTCCAGAATCCTCCCAGGAGCTCGAGCGTCTCCTCGCTTGGTTCTGCTAGGGCAGGGTAGACTACCGGTACCGTACTCGAGAAGAATTCCAAAAATAGGGCGCATTCGAAAGTTAGCCGCACCTAGCAACGAGGTACGATACCGTAACAATTATTGGTTCCATCAGCAACCCTAAACCTTAGCTACCCTTCCTCCCAATACAAATGTTGAATCACGCGCGCGCCCTATTTTCGGAATTCTACGGGTAGTGAAGATCGCTATTGTGCTGGCCAATTAGAGTGCGGCAGTGTGTGGGCTTGCACAGCGAGGCACGGCACTTCACATACCCTGCGGAGGTGGTGGGGGCGCAGGGCATCAGGTCGCCGTGTGGGTGGGCGTGATACAGGTTTCCCTGGTGGGCGCAAGGACCCCGGCACCGGCAGTGGCGACTACAGAATGATATTATTATTAACACCAGTATCGACCCTCAATGTGGAACATGCGTACCGGTACTTGATCAATACCGATTTCAGCTAGAGGAAATGGCATGCATTTTCATTGGGAGCCCTGCGCTAGGGTGGTTTAGAAAGAGTTGTCTGAATGGGCGAAGGGACAGGTTTAGCCGAGGTTGTAGCTGCCGGTTCCCCAAGTGGAAAGTGGAAACTAGTACCCTGGCCCCTCCGGCACGTTCTTGCTGTGCTATCCTTGCTCATAATACTTGACAAATTCAAAAGTCTCCGGAACAACGGCTGTCACCCCTACAACCACAACAATTGAAATTTCAACTCCATGTGAGTTGTCATTTTCACACCGTGGACCAGTTAGGTTCCTTGTTGCTCCATCACGATGGCTTCAAGTACAAACTTACTTCTTTAAGTTCGTTTCTTTTTTGGTTAGATGTTATCCTGCGAGGGATTAGCTTTTCAATTTATCAGCTATTTCTTCTTCGATTGACTTTATGGGACGGCATATTTTGCTTTTTCATTAAGGGCGGATTTTCGCATGCTCTACTACGGTGGGTGAGCAGGAGTGGTAGAACTCCACGATACAATTTTCCTTAGTTACAGATTTTTGGGATAGAAGGGGGGATGATTTTGACCCCCAGGGATGAGGGATAGGGTTGGTGTGGTAGGCGGCTGATATGTTAGCTGTGGTGGAGTTGACGAGCCAATGGCATTGAGCTGGGGGGTTGGGGTTCGGAGAGATCGTTTCTGGGATTTAGGGGCTGCCTTTTAGGGTGGCGTACTCTCAGAGTGGCCTATGAAGCTTGAGGGGGTGGCACCCATTGCACATGTGGTATTCCGAAGCTGGATCCGGTAGTGGTACCCTTAGGGATTCCCTTCGGGGCAATATTTCCTTGGTTTTGGTTGATGGGATGAGGAGTGGATGTGAGTTGTGGGGCCGACCAGAGGCTAGTTGCCAGTCGCGAATCTTCATCTTCTGCTGCTATTGGGTTATCCCGGCAGCCGGATGCCAGGCACCAAAGTCCTGGAGGGCGTGGGGGTTTGCTAGCTGAGACCGAGGGTTGGTGGATAAGGGTTTGAAGGGAGAAA
>Ga0307507_10011340_pt1 | contig 11266 bp, 10 predicted proteins | sample 7_EM_MG_FD_207223 | JGI IMG/M metagenome (GOLD analysis project Ga0307507, IMG submission 207223) | Populus trichocarpa ectomycorrhiza microbial communities from riparian zone in the Pacific Northwest, United States - 7_EM | ecosystem: Host-associated > Plants > Roots > Unclassified | place...
ATAATTGGAGGGAAATATATTAAGAAAATCTGCATAAACTCTGCCAAAATCAAGCAATAGATCCCTACCAAAGTTTAGCATTCCAGTTGTTACAAATCTTTCCATTCTGCCAGAATTATAGCAAATGTCCATATATATTCATTACCAAAAACAGACTCTTCTCTTGTATATATTTCACTCAACATTATAATGAAAATTGTATGGTTTTCTCTATCAATTATGTGAGTAGTTGTTTGATCGTTTATGGTATCAAAGCCAATTCTCTCACGAGCGAACAGATCCTTTCTCTAAAATGTTGGCCTCTGCAGATCAAACCTTTGAAACCCACCCAAACACTCACCCCATCTCTTCAACCAAAAATGCACTTATTACTCTCATCATCACAACACAAATCAAAAAACTGACGCCGTCCACCTTTTCTCAATGGAGAGCACAATTTGAAGCCCTCCTCATCGGATACAACCTTCTTGATTACGTTCATGGAGTTTCCCAGTGTCCCTCCCCAGCTGGCACCTCTCCCATTGAGTTGAACAAAACTCATTGGGTTCGTCAAGATAAATTAATCCTGAGCGCCATTATGGCTTCTACCTCACCCATCATTACCCCTCTCATCGTCAGTTCCAAAACCTCCCATAAGGCTTGGAAAAAACTTCATCACATGTATGCCAGTAAATCCAGAACTCGTGTTATGCAACTCAAGGAAGAACTTACCTTGATTCAATGAGGAAATCACTCCATCCATGCTTATATGCATGTGGTGAAAGCCCTTGCCGATGAGATCGCACTCATCGATCATCCAATCTCTGATGATGATATTAACTTTTACATTCTTAACGAATTAGGTGTTAATTTCAGAGAAATTGCTGCCTTGATTCGGGCACGGGAAACATCTCTGACTTTCGAAGAGCTTCATGACATTCTTGTGGGGCATGACAGCTACCTGCGGCGCTTGGAATCTTCAACCCGACAGCTTGTTGCCTCTGCAAATTATTCTCACCATCACCGACAACACAGCGGCTCCTATGGTGGGTCTTATCCGAAGGGTTCTTATAAAACAAATGGGCACACTCGTTCTCAAAGTCACAGTAAAATTCCTCAAGGCCCATTCAAAGACAACCCGGTACACTCCAAGGCGTTATCCATCAAAATGCAAATTTTATGACCAAATGGGCCATACAGCTAAGTCTTGCCAACAACTTCATCGATCAGAGGTCACAGCCAACTGCACATCTACCTCTCAACCAGCAGATCAGAAATGGCTTCTCAATTATGCCGCTTCCCACAACATTACTAGTGACTTGAAGAATTTATCTATTCATTCTGAGTATGATGGCACTGATGAAGTCGTTATTGGTGATGGGTCAGGTTTGGCAGTCTCCCATATTGGTTCCTTAACTTTAAAATCACCAAAACGGACATTTATGCTTCGTGACACTCTTTGTGTTCCCAATATTTGCAAAAATTTAATCTTTGTTCATCACTTCACCTCTCAAAATAATGTTTTTCTTGAGGTTCACCCCTTTTATTTTCTTGTGAAGGATCAGATTACGGGGGCAACATTACTAAAAGAAGCATGTGAAAGCGGCGTTTATCATTTTTCAAACTCATTGGTGGGCTCCACCTTTAAAATTATTGCAAATATGCATGAACGAACCTTGTTTGACGGGTGGCACAAACCTCTCGGTCATCCGTCCTTCAAAATTGTCAGAAATCTTGTCAATCATTTTTCTCTTCCTATAATGCACAATAAAATGAACTCTCTATGGTCATCCTGTTCTATCAATAAAGCCCATCAACTTCCTTTTCGGCCTACCAATTTTTAAAGTCATGCTTGCCTTGATATTATTTATACTGATGTGTATATTGATGTGTAGGGACCTGCTCATTGTGTTGTTCTAGATGGTTCTCGCTATTATTTAATTTCCATTAACCATTACACAAAATATATGTGGTTATATCTCATTAATGCAAAATCTTGTGTTAAGAGCATTTTTCCTCAATTCAAACAACTTTTTGAGAAATGGTTTCAATCATAAATAAAAAACTTTACTTTGACAATGGTGGCATGTACACAAGTTTCAAACCCTTTCTCTCTCTTCATGGGATTAGTCAATATACCACTGCCCCTCACACACCTCAACAAAATGGTGTCTCTAAACGTCGACATCGCCATCTAGTTGAAACTGGTCTCACTCTACTACACGATGCCAATCTTCCTCTCTCATATTAGCCACATGCTTTTTTTATTGCCACGTATCTCATTAATCGTCAACTTACTCCTCTACTACAAAACAAATCACCATTTGAAAGTCTTTTTGGCCAAAAGCCCAACTATCTTAAATTAAAATCTTTTGGGTGTATTGGTTATCCCCTAATCAGACCTTATAACACACATAAAATTCAGCCCAATTCCATTCCGTGTGTTTTCATCGAGTATTCTTTAACCCAAAATGTCTACTGTTGTCTAGAACCCAAAACAAATAAAATCTATCTCTCCAGGCATGTACTCTTTGATGAGCAACAAACATTAGCCTCATTTGGCTCTTCTTCCTCTTCGTTTGTGTCATCTCCTTTGAGTGTTGCCCCGCCCGTATCCTCTGCTTCGCCAGTGTTTTCAGAATCTGCTATCGCCGTGGAATCATCTCCTCCAGGTAACCTCTCTTCCTCTCATTCTCTGGTTCCTTTACACTCTTCAAATAATTTCCCTATTTCATCATTATTGAACCCGTATGTAATTGAGCAAAATTATGAGACTGCCCATTCACCATCCCCTGTTTCACCGCAAGATCACATAACTACACCAGTGTCTCCTTCATCCCATCACGTGTCTTCCCTAGTTCCCATAACCATAATACCACCACCATCTAATCGGACACACTCCATGACTACCAGATCCATGAATAACATCTTCAAACCCAAACAAATCAATTTTGTCACCAAACATCCTCTTCCTCAAAGTTTAGAACCAACATGTGTTACCCAGGCTTTGTCCATGCCAAATTGGTGTGAAGCCATGTCTGATGAGCTTACTGTTATTATGAGACATGGCACTTGGGACTTAGTTCCACCCCTAGCTGGTTGCAGACTCGTTAGTTGTAAGTGGGTTTTTCGTGTTAAACGGAAAGCAAATGGCACAATCGATTGCTTCAAAGCTCGACTTGTTGCCAAAGGTTGTCACCAACGACCTGGGATTGATTACAAAGAAACTTTTAGTCCCGTTGTAAAACCTGCAACCATTCGGTCTGTGCTCACAGTTGCTGTCATGCAAGGTTGGACCTTGAGGCAAATAGATGTTAACAATGCCTTTCTGCATGGTCAGCTTACCGAGACTATCTATATGAGTCAACCTCCAGGGTTCAAGGATCAAACAAAACCTCATCATGTATGTAAGCTGTGTAAAGCTATCTATGGGCTTAAACAAGCCCCTCGAGCATGGTATTCAACACCCAAGCATGCTCTTATTCAACTTGCCTTTCATAATTCTAAGTCTGATTCCTCCTTGTTTATTTATCATCGTGGCTCTATTATGTGTTATATGTTGGTATATGTGGATGATCTTGTGCTCATCATGGTATTCAACTAATACACACTGGACAACAGTTAAAAGACTCATTCGGTATTTGAAGCAAACTATCTTTCATGGTATCCACATCCAAAAGGCTACCACTTGGCATCTCACGACATACTCTGATGTGGACTAAGCTGGCAACGTTGATGATCGCACTTCCACCTCTTCCTATATCAGTTTTCTGGGACACAATCCCGTTTCCTGGAGTTAAAAAAACAACGGGCTGTTGCACGTTCACCTACAGAGCCTGAATACAAATCCTTAGCCAATGCAACATATGAAATAATACGGTTGCTTAGTCTTCTCGATGACATTAGCTTTCCACTCAAAGCTCCACCTTCTCTGCTATGTGACAATCTTGGAGCTACTCATTTTAGTTTCAATCCGGTTCATCACTCCAGAATAAAGCATATTCAGATTGATCTGCACTTTGTGCGTGACTTAGTTTAAAAGGGCTCTCTTCATGTCAAGCATGTTCACACCCAGGATTAGCTCGCAGATCTGCTGAAAAAACTGTTATCTCGGCAGTGTACTGCGTTTCTCAGATCCAAGATTGGTCTCACTGATAGGAGTCTTATCTTGCGGGGGTGTATTAAGGAAATCTGCATAAACTCTGCCAAAATCAAGCAACAGATCCCTACCAAAGTTTAGCATTCCAACTGTTACAAATCTTTCCATTTACTGCAGAAAATATTCTGCCAGAATTATAGCAAATGTCCATATGTATTCATTACCAAAAACAGACTCTTCTCTTGTATATATTTCACTCAACATTGTAATGAAAATTATGTGGTTTTCTTTATCAATTATGTGAGTAGTTGTTTGATTGTTTAAAATGAAGTTCAGTTAGTAGAGGAAAAGTCTGTATAAATGGATATAATCAGGTAATAACAAGAACAATTTTTCATTTAGTCTTTTCTCTCTCAATTATTCGCTTTTCTTCTTCTAAAACCTATTTTGTTATATCTTGTTAGGATGTGTTTGAGATTATGGTAGCGGTGGTGAATCAAAGTGATTTTCGCTTAGAATTGCATTAAAATAAAAAAATTCATTTTTTAAAAATTATTTTTGACATCAGCATATCAAAAAGATCTGAAAATATATATAAAAAATTCATTTTAAAAAAAAATTAAATTTTAAAAAAACACGATTTATACTGCATTCCCGAACACTTGGCAAGAAGTTAACACATCTTCATGTGTAAGACACACAATCCCCCACATAGCCTCCGGCAGCTCTCATGCGTAACTACTAGCTCTTGTTCTAATTAACTCCCGTGCGTGACTAGGAGTTTCCATCCAATTCTAGCCACTCCAAAAGATCAAATTCAAATTTTGATGCATTAATTCATTCGTTTGATTAATTTGCAATACGTATTTGATTTCTTATGTTGTATTATATTTGCCCATATTGATTTGTTCGTAATATTTATTTGGTTGATTTTACAAGCGTGGATGTGTTTGTTTGTGAATTATTAATTTATGCTTTAATTTTCTTAAAATGGTGTGATTATATGGATTTCTAGCATTTTTTAGAAGAAATAAAATCCTATTTTGTTTTTATCAAAGAATTGGCTTGAGTAAGGTAAATTTTTTCAAAAAATTATGTAATCAAGAAGTTGAATCTTTGTTTTATATATATATATATATATACACACACACACACACATACCTTTCTTTTAAAATATTTGTGTCTTATAATATGTTTCACTCTATTATCATAAAATAACATGACCTCACTAAGACCCATTAAATATAAGTGGTGATCTATGACTCATTTTAGACAAAACTAAAAAAATGAGTCAAAGTTTAATTTATCATTCACTATCATTTTTGGTGCAATGCTTATATTCTAAAAGTGATGATAAGGCCTTGTAGCCGAGCCATGTTTCAAATCATTGTCTTAGGTCTTAGTTGTTATTTTTTATAAAACAATATATCAAATATATTTAAAAATAATTTATTTGAATGAGTTATAATTAAAACTAAAGACCAGCTATGCTAGGTCTTTTCTTAACCCAGTTCGAAATTAAACTTGGTTGGAGGTGACTTGATGTGTGATCCGGTCGACCCAGCAAGTCCAAATTGGAGCCCGATTAAAACTTGATTTAACTTGTAAAAAAAAACTCAAGACGATGTTATTTAAAGTTTTTTTCTTAAATATTAAGACAACAATCTTTTGGATCAACTTAGGTCAATCCAGATTAACCTTTCAAACATATGACTTAAATCATAAACTTGGTTGAATCGAATAACTTTGTTTCTTGAAATTTATTTTTTTATTTAATTATGCAATACTAGAAACAAACACACATAGAAAAGTAATAGAATAATTTTTTTAAAAAAATCATTATGAATGGTTATTAAAAAAAAGTGTTTGCTAATGTTATAAAAAGAATGCTATAACCTTATCAAAAAACAAATTAAAAATGAAATGGTATATAATAAAAAAAATATTATATATATTTTTAATTAATTAGTTTCAATTAAGATTAAAATAAAAAAAATTAAAAAAAAGGTAAAAAAGAGGCTAGGTGCCCTTGAATCGAGTGCCCAGCATGCTTGACTAATAAAAACAAGGCTGGACGAGCAAGGACATGCAAGATTTTTACTAAAAAAAAGATTAAAGATAAGCGCCTTTAAATAAAAAGCTCAAAAATTAGTATCTTGCACATTTTAGAGTTTATTTAGAAGTGTGTTTGTGGTTGCTTTTCAAAGTGTTTTTCATTCAAAAATGTATCAAAATAATATTTTTTTTTTATTTTTTAAAAATTATTTTTGACATCAGCGTATCAAAATGATCTAAAAACATCAAAAAATATTAATTTAAAGTAAAGAAAAAAATAAAATCAAATCAATTTTTTTCAAAAAACTCTTTTGAAACGCAAAATCAAACAAAGCTTTAAACAAATAAGAGTTTTCCATGAAAAAAAAAAAACAAATCTAGTAATTTTTCATCAAACTTTTAATATTCAGGAATTATTTGGTAATTATAAGTTGGATTACGGTTTGTTTCCCTTGGATAAAGTTTTAAGAACTATTTTAAACTTCGTATTAGAGCATAGGATTGAAGTTTTTTTCTTAAATAAAAAAAACCTAAAAGAGAAAGAATTGAGGTATTTTAATAAAGTCTATAGCATAAATGAAACTAGCTAGTGTGTTCGCACAATGTCATAATATAGTTTATGGTATTTGATTTTATTTAATTTTATGTTTGTTAAAATAGATATTTGTAAATGAGAAAACAATTTAAATTTTCGAGGAAGAATATATTTGTTAGGAGAATTTTCTTTTTCTTGTTCACTTTTGTTTTTTTTTTTTTTGACAAAAATATGTCATTTTTATTAGTAGCATGTGTTTTGAATAAAAACTAAAGATAATTAAAATAAATATTCATAAAAATTTCAATGAATTAAAATAAATATTCATAAAAATTTCAATGATTTGAATTAAGAAGGAAAAAGGTATTTATTCAATCAAAACTGCATTTTCTTATTCATATATTTCTTTTTGTTTACAAAAAAATTTGTTTTTTATTTATAAAAGCATTGTTTTCTAATAAAAACTTATAATGATCTAAAAAGCATGTTTTAATAAAAAACAATAATGACTCGATAATTTTAAAAAATTTACAATAAAAAATAAATATTTTATTCTTTCTCATTGACTATTTTTAGCATTTTCTTTTTAATTTTTCATATTAGGTTTAAATGTAATAATTCATAAAATAATTATTAATATTACCATAAAAAGCTAAATCTTATTTAAAAACTATGATATAATTGGATAATTTTTTAAATACCATTTAAATAATTTTATTATAGTGAATTTTATTATAAATTTAAAAAAAAATGAAGGGTCATTTAAAAAGATACTATGCTCCTAGGTGTAAAAGGATATATGTAGTAGACACATTGCATTAAAAAAAAAAGTCCATGCACACCTAGCTTTCTTTATTTTTTATTATTTTTTAAAAAACCATACAACTCATCCTGGACAAATAATGTGTCATCCACTAGTGTTTTTTCTAATAGTCTCCGGTGCCGGTGAAGTCAGGGTTTGAAAACTTAGATTTCAAAACCCATATTTTAACATGTTTTCACCTAGAAATTCCTATATTTAGGATTAAGAAGTAAAATCTTAAAATATTAGCAACCAAATATGTAAAAATTAAAATTACAAGGATCAAATTGAAAACTTCCTTATTTTTCTCAAAAACTTTTTGAGAGTATGCAAAATAAAATAAAATAAAAATCTCAACACATAAAAAGATGTTAATATAACTTAGAAAGATGAAATTATAAAGAAAAAAAATTTGATAATTAAATTGAAAAAAAGGTTAAGCGACCTAAAAGAAAGGCACGAATGTACTGTTTTAATCCACAATATAGGTGTCTTCTTCTATGATAGAATGAAAAGTGAAAGAGCGATCTGTTGATTTATTTTGTAATTTATGATTGTAATTGTAATATGGCAAAAAATAAACAAACTTGGGGTTTAACAATAAAAACGCATTTGTAGAGGATCACAATGTAGATTCCAGCATATCCAGAGGATGCTCACGTAAATTTCTCATAACAATTTCCAATAAATACCATAAAAGAAAAACCCAACTCGGGGGGTTTTGCAGTAAAACCCTAGTTCCAGTTTACCATCTGGGTTTCCGAGTAGGAGCTACAGCAATAGCAGCCGCAGCAGATTCAACCATCAATTTCTGGCCTGAGCGTCTACACAAGGTAACCCTAACCCTAACCCATTCAGTTGTCTCTTTTATTTTAGAAAATTCTATTTCATAGGCAAACAAACAATAGTAATAATAGTGACTTGTACCTTGTTGGAAACTATGGTTGCAGTAACGATGGCAGAGGAAACCCAAATGCGAGAATCAGTAAAACCTTTTAAAAAGAGAAAATCAGGGCACAAGAAAGGCGGCAACTTCAAGAAGAAACAAAAACAGTTTCTGGGCAATAAAGAAAAAGTGAAAAAAATAGACCCCAGATTGAAGAAATTGCTTAGAAAGAAGGCACGCGACTACAATTCTGATGATGACAACGAGGATGAGACTGCTCACGCGAGCGAAGATGATAACGCAGATTCCATGGATGATGATGTAAGTAGTGATGATGGTAAGGAGAAAAAGAATCTGGGGATTGAGATTGAAGGGTCTGAGAATGAAGATGATGATGAAATTCCGCCTGGAATTACAAAGTTTAGTGAGGGTTGTAGGGCATTTAGGATCGCTTTCAAGAGTATTAGTAAGAAGGCCATATCTGATGATTCATTGGTGAGCTAAGCTGCTTTTTTCCCTTAAAAATATGTGTTTTCTTGGGTGAAATAGATAAGATTCCTAAAGTTTGGTGGGTTTGCAGGGACCAGTTTTATCGGGTCACAAGACACTTGTAGCAGAAAAGCTTGCTGAGGAGGTAGCTGAAAGGAGAGTGAAGGGAGATGCTAAGAAGGAAAAACATTTGGTATTTCGATTTTCACTTTATTTACTTATTTATTTTGTTATTTTAGCATGTATCTGCATGCTTCATATATATTCTTATATTCATATTTCAAAGTGCCATTATATTTATGCTGTTACTTGGGAATTTGTTGTATTAGGTGGGAGAGAAGGGGCATGTAAAACCTGCTAATTATTTAGATGCACATGAAAAGTTTCTAATAAGTGTGGCTACAAAAGGAGGTAATATGTTTTTTTTTCTTGATGTGTTAGTAGAGATATATGTTTTGAACTTGATGCTTTGGTTCTCATGCTAACTTAGTTCATCTCTACTGCATGTGTTGCTGACATTTCAGTTGTCAAGTTATTTAATGCTGTAAGTTGCTTTGGGAATTTCTTTTGTGTTTTTCCTTTCAGAATCTGTAATTATTTGATTCTGTTTCTTAGATTAATCACTCTTGCTGTAGGACTGAGACTGAGTTTTCTTGTTTTGTATCTTAAACAGGTTAACAAGGCACAAAATGCACAGAAAGGATTGAATCCTTCAAGGTCAAAAGATGCTAAAGGTATGTCCATGCCCCATGGGCAATGCAACTGGCTTTTGGATCTTCTTATTTTGATGCTACCATTTTCCTGGTTATCTTACCAATACAAAAGGATTCTAGTCATTGTTGAAGTGTACGTGGGTTGGAAGTGATTGATACACATTTGGTTTTCTCATTGATGGGTTTATTTTTCCATCGTTGTGTAATGTGAGCGCTTTCCAAATGAACTTCAGAAAGTGATTTTGGCACTGATATTTAGCCCTTATTATGTTGTTGCTGATCTTAAATGCATTTCCTCAGCTTTGTATTGCTTCTCAATTCTAATGAAAGGTTGTCTCAATCCTGTCAGTGATAAAGAAGCGAAGGAAAGAACGCTTCTTTTCGGAGCTGGGCAAGACACCAGTTGCTGACACTTCAACTAAGGTAAGTTATCTCTCATTTTATCTGTTCAGTTAAAACTCTGCTTCAGTCATAGGAGCTACTCTTGCATTTGTTGACTTCCTGTATTCTCCCATAATATATTACTTGTCTGGAAATTATTCCACCTTAGATCCCATCTTCTTTCTCTCTTCAAGTTCATCTGGACGTTATTAACATGTATGCTGAGAGTATTGAACTCTCTTTAGAACCATCTTTTATTACCAATAACTGTTAAGTTTGTGAAATTGGACTCTTAAGTCTGCTATGTATCATCTTTCAGAGCATCTATTCTGCTGTAATGTTCCATTGAAGAACTTCATAGTTTTTACCATTTGCAGGTTCATGCATCTTCTGGTGAAGGGCCATCTTGGGCTCCATTACGTGATAACTACATGCTAACAAATTCCAAGTTGAAAGACTGGGATAAGATGCCGGTAAGACTTTTTAACTTTTGTTCTGTGATGCAATCATGTAAACCACTCTCCTTCTCACATGCACAGACTTAGCTGTGCATACATTTTCACATGCCAGTGGTGAATATTTTTTATTGTCTGCAACATACTTGCAGGATAAAGTTGTACACGATGACATTGGAAGGATGTCCGAGGATAGCAGTTCTGATGATGATTGATGACATTGGAAGGATGTCCGAGGATAGCAGTTCTGATGATTGATTTTGTGGAGGATGACATAGGAAGGATGTCTGAGGATAGCAGTTCTGATGATGATTTGTGGAGAACTAGGATCCTTTTTTTTTTTCAGGGAAAACCTTGTGTCGGGTTTGGAAAATTGTATGATGTTGTCAATGCACATGAATTTTTGGTCTTCCTTCTTCTGGTGCTTTGTAATGGTTATCGATTATTATTATTGTATATGAATGCTTAAAGCTAAACCAGTAATTGTTTTCTCGTCCCCGGATTTCCCTCACCTTTCTTTCTTTGTTATTTATTTTTTTTTTATGAACTTTCTCGTCGTCTCCCCCCAAGGGATTAGAGAATTTTAAAAAATTCCTAAAATGCTCCATGGGTTACTCTTAAGAACAAAACGAATTGCCATGATATAAAGGCTTGAATTCGAAACTTTGTATCTGTGGATCTGCAAATGGCTGCAGTTGAGAAATGTCAATTTTAAAACCTACTACGTTGAGTTATGGGAGAATTTCCTGCCACCAAAGCTTGGAGAAACATTCTCCTCGACTTTCCAGATTTAAAAAATGGTAGACGTTTTAGGAATGTCAGGAAAACCATGGAAACCATCCTGTATACAGTGATGAAAGCACGTAAGAGGG
>Ga0307507_10011341_pt1 | contig 11264 bp, 9 predicted proteins | sample 7_EM_MG_FD_207223 | JGI IMG/M metagenome (GOLD analysis project Ga0307507, IMG submission 207223) | Populus trichocarpa ectomycorrhiza microbial communities from riparian zone in the Pacific Northwest, United States - 7_EM | ecosystem: Host-associated > Plants > Roots > Unclassified | place...
TTGAGCGAAAAGGTCTCTGCCCGCTCAGGGTTCGCGCTTGACGGTTCTCCATGGGAATTCAACCTCCGCGATGTCATTCGTTGGGCTACGCTTGTGTCCACTAATTCCGGTCGACAGCCTGAGGATTACCTTCGGGTTGTTTACTTGGACCGTTTCCGTTCGTTGGCCGACCGAAAGGAGGCCATTTCAATATTTAACAATGCCTGCTCGGTATTACTCTCACCTTCAGATATGCTTCGCAGCTCTCCATGGTCAATAGACTCTGGAATCGTTCAGTTTGGAACTTTTTTGATGGCCAGGCAAAATCGGGCATTTTTGATTCGTCCCCGCCGCGTCTTGCACAAGCAACTGAATGCACTGGAATCTCTGGGACTTTGCGTGTCTCAATCATGGCTTGCAATTCTAACCGGTCCACGATCCAGCGGAAAGACCAGCCTTGTTCGGAGTCTTGCACATTTGACCGGAAATGTTCTTCGAGAGATGACCATCAACCCTGGCACTGACACAATGGATATTCTAGGCAGTTTTGAGCAGCTTGATAACAGAAGGACACTGTCGAACATCCTGGATGAGGTTATTGCCATCCTCGAAGCCTCTGTATGCACCTCATCTGGTATTCGAAGGACGTGCATCGACCAGCATATCGCATACTCTTTGCGGCATGATTGCGACAAGGTTTCTACTTCTGAACTGCCAACATTGATTCAAGATGCTTTCAATCTCATATCCACAGTATTCGCATTGGATTCATCACCTAGGAATGGGACGAGCCAAGACACTTTACGGCGACTGATGGAAACCCCATTCGAGGCTGGTCGTTTTGAATGGATTGATGGACCTTTGATCCATGCAATGAAACACGGACAGTGGATCCTTCTCGAAGGTGCTAATTTATGCAACCCTTCTGTCCTAGATCGTCTCAACTCTCTGTGCGAAGATGGCGGTTGTTTGACGTTGAGCGAGCGGGGATTTGTTGGCGGAGAAATTCAAACCATCAAGCCTCACCCTAACTTCCGATTATTTATGACCGTGGACCCGCAACATGGCGAGCTTTCCAGAGCAATGCGTAATCGTGGCGTTGAAATTTTCCTTGACACCGGCTATTCGGGAAATGATACCTTCATTTTACAAGATTTCTATCGACTACCGTTGTATCCCCTTGCGCATTTCAATAGGGAACAAGGGGTTACATTTGAAGCCATTCGTCGTGGCATGCTATTCCAGAAATCATCGATTGCTCCTGCTATTTCAACAGGACGCAGCCTGGATCAGGATTCCGCACTTGCATATCTGGTGGATGCAGTACCAGCTTTACTTTCCCGTCATCAAAAGTCGGACAATCCAGGCCCTTGGATATTCTTCCTAAGCCGGTCCCTCGTTCCTGCAAACATGCCATGTTTGTTACGGTACTTGAAAACTGTTCGCTTAGAAACCATTTTAGATCCCATTCTTCAAAATTTCCTTCAGGAGTTCCCTGATGAAAAGCTTAGCGAAGTGCTCATGATATATCGACAGGATTATTCTCTTCAGAGAAAAATATCTTTTGACGCCGTCCTTGCTCAGGTCAGCTATTACATCCGATGCCCTGATTCTTTGGCTAACCCAAATCCTAGCCAATGAATTTTTATTCCTGCGAAGTATCAGCGAGAACACAAATTGGCACACTTTCTCCGACCCATGTGGCGCAATCTGCAGTTCTCGAAATCCTGAACCTCAGTTCAGCTCTCTTCATTCAGGGCACTGACATCGCACAAATTCATGATCTAGACAAATTGAATGACAAACAGCGACTCCTCATCGAAGCAGTTGAGAGGCTCTTGGTACAAGTAAGAGACACCGCGCTCCTTCTTATGGGCATGCTACGCGTGTCCACTTGTGCTTTGGTACGTACAGTTCCCTCTATGCACCAACTGATATATCATCGGGAAACGTATAGGATTCAGCAAGACTGGCATTGATTATTTTATCAAACACTTCCCATCTTCGAACAGCTATCAAGACCTCCTCATACGACTTTTCTGTCTTGTATGGTATTTCAAGTTGGCTTCGTCATTTGTTGGGGAGCTGCGATCCACTTTTCACGGATATTATTAAATGTGTCGATGTCTTACACAATGCTGTATCGCCTTCGAATGGCGTCGGCCTGCTTGGACTGTGGTCGTGTTTATTCATCGAAGAATGTTCGTCTGCCGTTCTGAAGATGTCGACTTGGACGGATCAGATAGCATCGTCTCTCAATGACTTCCCTGGTGATGCAGGTTAGTTCCGTTGATTCGACCGTAGTGCTCATTTCATTCATCCCTACAGCAATTCGTCTTCAACTCTTCAACCTCATGAGTCTGGAGACTTTTCCACCTTCCCTGGCTTCCAGAAACTGCTATCGGCAGTCCTTATCAGAGCTGCGTTCGAAATTAAATGAGGTGGGTAATCGCATGCGTCCTTCACGACTTAAATTAATTTCGCGTTCAGTATCTCAACTCAAGAATATCTGACATGCCTTTCGACAACCCACGCAATGTCGGTCCACAATTGTCCATACTGGAACTCAATATTCTGTCGTTGTCGTATCAAGCTTTTGAATCTAAGGTAAGCTATTACACAATATTTGACTGCACCAGCTCACTTTTTCACAGAATATCAATGCAGTATTGCAAGGTCTGATTGCTCTGACTTCAAATGAAAAGGGGTCGTCTCTGCTTCGATTAACCTCGCTACAGCATCTCGCTTGGATACTGGAAGGTGGTGCAGGTACGCTGTATGGAGACCAGTTTGAACATTGGTTGACGTTAAATCCACCAGTTGACCAGCGCATCTTGATAAGAGCTCAAATTAATTGGATGGAAGGTCTTTGGAACACGAGACTGGATGACAAGGCAAGTAATTTATTTCGTTCGTTCGTTCGATTGTTCAACCCGTCGCTCAGATATGCGGTCCTTCGGTCCTCCTCCGTCCAGTTATGTTACGACAGGTCATTCAGATATGGTAGGAAGCACCGTGTTTGATTTATCGGTTTTGACGCCTTTTACAGCAACATGGATGAGGTGCAGCTTTGTGATCTGTTGCACTATGAAGAGGTCATCCGCTTGCAGGCTCGAACGTCTTTGATCGTTTCAGGACAGCCGGCTGATCGGTTTACGCAACTTGCCCGTGTTTTTTTCGGAACACTCGTATGCGTAAGTAGCTTCATTTCCATCTTCACACTGTATCAAAATGATTGCAGGTCACATCGCCCTATATGTCCTCCTATGACTCAGACATAGCCGAAAGAATCAAAGGAATCACCTTCAACGATGGCGACAGTTTTCTGGCGTCGCTATGTCATGCGTTGTCGCTTCTGCAGCGAACGACGGATGGGGCCTTCGCCGCTGCGCTGAACAGCGAGTTATTTCACTTGATTAACCCTCAGCCATCCCCCAACTCGTTGCAGTTGCTCGCTTTGGCATGGATTGGTGTCGGTCGGCTCATTTTCCATCTCACCGTTCCAGACATACCTCTCGATCCCATGGTTGTTGAACATGTCAATTACAGCCGTGTAAGACGAGAAGAGGCAGATCTCAGTGCCCAAATTCATCTCCATGAAGAACTCGAAAGTCTCGTAACTGGAAACATGCAAAACAACACAACACTGCATTTAAAGGCTCTGCTCTCACAACTCCAGTCACAGCCAAACTCTTCAAAGGCCCCCCATCGTCAGGATATTCCACGGCTGCATCTTTTCTGGTCCGAGATAGTACAGTTCAAGGACACAGTCCTATCCTCGGAGAAAGTACAAAGTCTCCTAGATGGCCTGCTGATGGCTCACCAGGATTCTTTTTTGCGCGAACGCGTATTTCAGGAGTCTCTGGCTGGTTTCTTCCAACGATGTGATATCGTCCATCCAGAATTTTTGGATATGACCATCATCTTCAAGCTTGCCGGACTTTCCCTACGACTTGGGGTTAGAATGCTCCTGGACTCTACTCTTTCAGTGGGTGTTGGCAACTCAACTGTCAAAATGCATGATCCCCTCGTCTTGTTCCCGTCTGTCTACTCCTCTTTCCAGCTTATCCGCACTTTCGACACCATCCAACCATCAAGCAATGCAATTTCCCAACACATACTCCTGGCCCTGGCCGCCTCAGCTGCTGAACTATCCCTCGGTGCACCGACGGCTGAGATTCTACCCATAGTTGAGACAGCATATGAACAGGCAGTTGGCTTGTGGCTAATTGATCGTGTCAAGAAAAGGGAATGGAATAAGGAGACAAGTACCTTATATCGTTCTGGATCTGTTTCGGATGCTCAGAACGAAGAGGAGGATTTCCTTGCCATATTCCCCACATTTGAGGATGCCTTCGAACCGGAGACATCTGCTGCAAATAAACAATACAGACCCCCAACATCGCGTATTCAGGTCAAGGATTCGGTTTCACTTCTTCAAATTCACTTTGCTCTCACCACCACTTGTGGTTCTTCGCACCCCAAAAATCCATTCGACACGCTCAGGAAACTCAAAATCGAAACTGTCCAAGATTTACTGCAAGGCTCACCAGAAATTTTGTCGGATGCCATCGACCACGCTGGAAGACATCTGCAGTTGATCCTGCTCTACGAAAATCTCAAGCATTTCACCACCAGTACAAACAACGATACATATAATTTCTACGAGGATGCAAACTACCCTCAGTTGAGAAGGGCTTCCTCTATCATGACTGGCTTGCGACGACGCCTTCAAAGTATCGCAAACGAATGGCCTGATCAAATGGTCCTGAAGCATTTGGTGGAGAGGTGTGATTTAATTCTCAACATTTCTGCCACTTCACCCCTTGCCAAAGTCCTGGTCATGGTCGAGAAACTGCTTGTGCAAACAGACGATTGGGAAGCATACAGCAATCGCGAGAACTCCATCAAGGCGGAGCGTGATGAGTTGATCGCCCTCATCATTGACTGGCGTCGCTCCGAATTGGCATGTTGGCAGACTCTCTTGGAGGCTCAAAGTACTGCATTTGTTGATGAAATGTCCGACTGGTGGTTCCACCTCTATGACGCCTTGGTACGCGGAGCTCTTGCTTCGCAAGAGTGTGCCGAGAGTGACGGCGAACCACAGCAGTCATATCTTGACTCCCTTATTCCACTTCTAGACGATTTCATGAAGGGCGGACCATTGGGTCAATTCCACGCTCGGTTGCAACTCCTAGGCAGCTTCGAACGATACACTGAAATGATTATCCCGCTTAAGACACCGACGGACGGGAAAGTGTTGCAAGTAATCAACAGAGTCATCCATGCCACCTACTCATATTATTCCTTGTACTCGGAATCTCTTCTCAAGCATTTGCAAGAACAGAGACGTGCACTACAAAAAGAAGTGGAAGGTTTTATCAAATTGGCCAGCTGGAAGGACGTAAACGTGGAAGCCCTTAGACAAAGCTCGAAGAAAACTCATCAACAGCTTTACAAGATTATAAGGAAGTTCCGCGAGGTCTTGCGGCAGCCTGTTTGCGGCTTTTTGCAACCTTACTCGTCCGGAGGTGGAGAAGGCCTGCCCCTTCGTTTCGATGTTGCTACATTGAATCAGCCAGAAGACAGCAACTTCCAAAGTTTGGCTTCGTCCGAGGTGGCACATTCCCTGCGACTTAGAACCGATCACCAGGGAGCGCACGACAGATTGTATGCTTTAATAATGGATCACATCAAGCCGAGTATCAGGTCTTATCCTGCTGATATCGTCGACGACATTGCCATTGAAATCATCACAACATCCACAAAGTTGGCCGAATACGTTGTTCCTTCCTCTCTTTCAGGAAAGCTCCGTGAAAAGCATATTAATTCGTTACAAGTACGAAAGCGGAAAGCTTGGTCAGATTTACTGAAGGAATTGAAGCGCTCTGGTCTTTCCAGCAATGTCAAACCCGAGATTCTGCGTCGGAATGCAAGTTCGACATGGGTTCGGCAGCAACCGATTATCCCAAAAGCGTCAGCAATTAATATCGACATCGACAAAGGCGAGATCTACTTCAACAAATTATGTGGCTCTTTGTCCCTTTTGCGGGATACCCTTTCATCTCATCATTCAGATCTCAGCATACGGGAACTTCAGAGAGGGGTAGCTTTCCTTGAATGTGGATTTGCCATGGCAGTCGACCTGAGAGTCCAGTGAGTTGGTAGTACTTTCTCAAAGAAAAGTGCTGAATATCTGAGGCAGTCTCTGTTCCGCTTTAGAGGCAACAGATCAAATGCAGCGAGCGTTACGGAGATTGAAGACCCTCAGCCATGAAGATATTTTCGTAGTTTGTGCGGAGCCAAGGAGTCATGTGTTCTCCCTTTCCTATCTTCTATGCAAGATTGGGCATGCCATGCTGGAGGTGCACGGCTGTATCTGTATCGCCAATGATCTCGGCCTGGACCCGCCTGCAACACTCGCTCTCCTAGAAGAAATCCTAGCTGCGGTCGAGTTAACAAGAAAAATGCGGGGTCATCTACAGCTACTGTTGGCAGACCTGGGTGGCCTCGACCTTCCCTTCCTTTTACCTTGTGAGGTATTCTTTATTTTGAAGTTGTGCTGAATCTTACAAGGGTATCATTAGCTGAATACGACATCGTGACCCAGGCCGAAAGACTTCGAGACCAAGTTATTCGCTTAGCTTCGGATTGGTTGATCCAACATCCCATGTTACACTTCCTATTCAATCCTCTTTTGCAATGGCTTCGGGAAGAAGTCCTGGTCCCACTACAAATTTGCAGCAGCACTTCAGGATCTACCCCCTCACAACTTGAAGAGTTGATTGATTCACTGAGGGACTGTGTCCAACGGGTGGCTTCTCGATGTTCCTCGGACGACAAAAAAGAAGAGTCAAACAAATATCTTCTTGACGGATATCTGATCGCCCGTGACTTGACCGGTCTCATGCGTCTGGGTGATATGAAAGACAAGATTGTAAATACATTTTCCATCGTTTCGTCCTACGCAGATGCGAAGGAGTGTTTGTTGATTGTCACCCCTTTTCTCGACCTTTATGTTTCACTGGCGCTGGATCAAATCTCCGCACTTGCAACTTGGACGAAGGCTCTTTTCAAATTAAACTTCGTGCTTTGTTCACTCATGAGGTCTCTGTGTCAAAACGGATTCTGTCGACCTGCTGAAATAGACACAAACTCTGGCCCTAATGCAGAGACCTCGGATACAGCCGAAGGTACAGGAATCGGGGATGGATCAGGCGGTGAGAGTATCAGCAAAGAGATAGAGGACGAGAGTCAGATAGAGGGGCTACAGGACACAGCAGAAGAAGACGTTGAGAGGAAAAACGAGGCTGATGCTGATGCAATAGAAATGGCTGACGACTTCGGTGGCGAGTTGGAAGATATGTCTGAAGTTGACGGCGATGATCGATCATCCTTGGAGGAATCGGAATTCGATGAGACGCTCGGTGACATTGATGTTCGTGACCCATCTGCTGTAAACGAAAAGATACGGGATGACTCGCAACCCCCTGCGAATTCTGATGGACACGACGGGAGGATAGACGAAAAACGCTCTACGAAACAAACGGAATTATCGGAAGTGATGGCTAAAGACGGAGAGGACACGAAGAAAGCGGAAGATTTGGGAGAAGTGACGCAGGAAGACTCGATAAAAGAAGAAATTGGGCTACAAGATGAACAGAACACTGATCCATTTGTTGATGGTGCCCCTATGGAACAAGTACCGGACGCAGATTCATTGGATCTGCCGGAGAACGTCAATCTGGATGACAAGGACGAGATGAATGGCGAACATGATGTACAAGAAGATTGTGAATCCTTTGAGGACCAAAGTGTCGACCTCCCCGAGGACATGGTTGGTGACGACATGGACGACAGGCTTTCGCCCAGCAGCGGACTGGATAATGATGTCGATGACCAAGCTCCCGGAAGGACACAACCAGAACCAGGTGAGGCGAAATGTGAAGAAAACGAAATCCAGGACACAATAGCCTCCTATCCAGATATCTCACCTGGAGATGGAAAGGCGGACGCCATGGACGACACCAATTCTGAAAGTGGGGAACCTGGATCAGGCGGGAACTCTGGATACCCTCAGAATAAAGGCGATGACAAGCTCTCAACCCAGGAAGAGGAAGATCACGATGTAAAGTGCGAATCCTGGTCTACTCATGATTATAGAATTCTGACTCTTTAGCAGGTCATCGGACGCATCACAGACACAACAGCCAACGAATGCCTCTCCTGCTGGGAACACCGGGCCTGGGAATGTAACAAGTGGCGTTGAACAGGGTCAGGTGCCATCTGGTAGGGACGAACGACCTATTACGAACCCTATGAGGAGTCTTGGGGACGCCTTGAATGACATTCGACGACGTTTCGATGAGATCTTAGAAGCAAGTTTGAACCAAAAGCAAGTCGGAGAACCAAGAAAAGAAACTCGGGTCGAGCATTTGCGGCCAGAGGATACCGATGGTGATATGCAAGCTTTAGGTCCTGCGGGTGACGAACAAGTCGCCCAACTCAATGAACTTAGATTTGTTGACGACGAGATGGAGGTTGATCAAGAGTCTGCAGCCATGCTGGTTGATGACGATCCCACCCCAGAACACCAAGAGCCTTCTGGGAGTAAGCATGCAGAACAACTGGAGAGTCCCGACATGGGACAGCTTGGACGCGCTACACTCCCGTTATCCCACCAAGGCGATGAAAAAATTGTTTTTGTAACAAGCGGAGACGAAAAAGCAAGCGAAGACGAAGTTATGGAAGATATAGGTCGAGACCTGGAGCTGGAACTGCAGCTTTGGAAAAATGCCGGTCATCCAGAGGAGAATGCCCAACAGATTTGGCAACGATATGAAGGTTTAACGCACGATTTGGCTTATGCCCTCTGCGAACAACTTCGACTCATTTTGGAACCTACCCTTGCTACACGCTTGAAAGGAGACTACCGAAGTGGCAAACGTTTAAACATGAAAAAAGTCATTGCATACATCGCCAGCGATTTCACCAAAGACAAAATCTGGTTACGTCGCACAAAGCCCAGCCAACGAGAGTATCAGGTCCTCATATCACTTGATGACTCTCGCTCAATGTCAGATTCGCATTGCATCCATCTGGCGTTTCAAACTTTGGCCCTAATTTCAAAGGCATTGAGTAGGTTGGAGTCGGGTGACATTGCCATCGCCAAGTTCGGGGAAACCGTTGAAATAATTCGCGGGTTGGACGAGGGACCTTTCACCGAGAGAGTGGGTACGGATGTCATCAATGCTTTCAGATTCTCCCAGAAAGCAACCAATGTTTTGTCCCTGATGGAGAGGACTCTTATCTTCCTAGAGAGTGCCAGAGAACGAAAAGCAATGACTTCAGCAACTGCAACGGAACTTTGGCAACTCCAAATCATTATCTCGGACGGAGTCTGCCAGGACCACGACAAATTACGTGCGGTACTCCGAAAAGCTGAAGAGCAGAGGGTGATGGTCGTCTTCATAATTCTTGATTCCATGAAGTCTATTTCAACCGAGTCAGTCCAAAAGAACTTCCACTCGATACTGGAGATGAAGAAGGTAGACTTCAAGGTGGTTGAAGGAAGAATGGAACTGCAGCATGAAAAATACTTGGACTCCTTCCCATTCAACTACTACGTTGTGTTGCGAAATGTCGAAAACCTGCCGGACGTATTGGGTGAGACTTTAAAACAGTTCTTTGAAAAGATTTCGGAGCGGTAGATCAACGGTAGATCGTAGAATAGTTGAAGCACGTGTTCCAATTTGATTACATAAGCTATATTTATAATCCGAAGTGCTTAATTGAAGGGTTTTACTGAATAAGACACTGGCACTTGTCTTCATCTCGCTCTAAGTCTTGTGGAGTAATGGATTCTATCAGTAATGTGTCTATGCTCGAAAGGTTTCGCAAAGGTGCCCAGAAGGCCGGCATTCAGGCCACAGCATTCATGCAGACGAGCACGAATAAGATCGCAACTGGCTCCCGTGAATTCGCTCAGACATTCACACTACCTGGAGAGGCAGAAAAGGCGGCCAGAATTTTAGAAAGCTTCCTGGGTATGTTCATTTTTAGTTGCTAAATTCTCCATTGGTCTCATTTCAGCACGACCAGCGTATCCGGAGAATCCAGAATCAGCACTTAATTCGATTCCTAAAGCTGTGCTGCAAAGAGCTCGAGGTTTGTCCTGAACCTTCCTTCTTTCACCCTATTTTCATTTTTCACAACAAGGTCTTGCCGTCTTCCAGGTTGTAAAGGCTGGTTTCGTATTTTCTGGCAAGGCAGGCTCCGGCATTGTCATTGCACGCCTTCCCGACGGATCCTGGTCCGCTCCTTCTTGCATTGCCACTGGTGGAGTTGGATGGGGCCTTCAGATAGGAGCAGATCTGACTGATTTCGTGATTGTGCTCAACAGCGATGATGCTGTGAGCGCATTCTCGTTGGGAGGAAATGTAACTATCGGGGGAAACATTGCTGCCTCTGCGGGTCCCATTGGGACCGGGGGAAGTGTACAGGCGAGTCTTGCGCATCCAGCGCCTATGTTTTCCTATTCTAAATCGAAAGGTATGTTAATACCCGAAACCGACATTGTTCAACTGATTTATCCTCTGCAAAACCACAAAGGTCTCTTTGCTGGGCTATCATTAGAAGGAACAGTGCTCATCGAGCGGAGAGATGCGAACCGCGATTTCTACGGGTCCCCTGTTCCTGCCAAGGATATTTTGGGAGGTCAAGTCCCCCCACCAGAGGTTGCCTCGAAGCTATATGAGATCATCGAGGCAGCGGAGGGCCTTGATGAGACAGGTTTACCTGAGTCGGCTTATGTACCTGGTGCACCTGAAACGCAAGATCATATGGTATTTGATGCAGATAGTAACCACTAGGAGTTGCTGGCTGCTCGAAGACTGTGTAACATGTACGGTAAATGACTTCGAGTCATCTGCCTAATCTCTAATTAGTATATACGATTATACGAATAAGCGACAGGAATGTTAGTTTCATAAGGGGGATTCACAGATACTGGTCCCAGAACCCAGCAGTGCCGTTATTGGGTGCAGCAGTGTTGCTGATTCCCAATAATTTCAACACGAGGTTATATATCTCCACATTCTGGAAAGTATCAAGGATATAGGTGTCACCTGAAACCAGGTGCCAACCGTGGCGTTTAGCTTGGACATGGCGAGATACTTGTTGGTGCTGTGTTTTGACAACAGTAGAGAATGGCCCATGTGCAACGAATATTGCATGCATCGCAGCTTCTTCGTTATCATAACCATGGATCTGTGGACTCATTAACA
>Ga0307507_10011342_pt1 | contig 11263 bp, 8 predicted proteins | sample 7_EM_MG_FD_207223 | JGI IMG/M metagenome (GOLD analysis project Ga0307507, IMG submission 207223) | Populus trichocarpa ectomycorrhiza microbial communities from riparian zone in the Pacific Northwest, United States - 7_EM | ecosystem: Host-associated > Plants > Roots > Unclassified | place...
TATAATTGTTTCCCCTTTGCCTGTAGCGGAAACTGCACAAAGATTGTTGGCATATGTCCCTGCCCCAATTATGGGTGTGTCTCCAATCCTACCCACCATCTTGTTAACAAACCCACCTGTAGAAGTTGCTGTGGCTAAGTTCCCATTTTTATCAACAGCAACACATCCAACAGTCCCAATTTGGCTATCTCCATTACCAGTTGGACTTTCACTTTTTTCATCTTTCTGAATGGGTTGTGTATAATCCATCTATGGATGCAGAATAAAAATCAAAGCTTCAAATCAAAAGGACCATGGAAGTATTATACAGCTTGCATATAATGTTATGCAAAACACCTGAGAAATCCTGAAGATTTCTAATCAATGATGTTATAACATTTCAACCATTCAAAAGTAATAAGATACAATCATTGTCATACTTCATTCATATTAAATATCAAGATCATGGAAAATCAAGATTTGAATCGCAGATCAGAAAGTCCATTTTTGGGATCTCAAATCACATTGAATTGCAAAGCGTGAGATTCGGTAACAAATGCAAATGACATTATAAAAGATAAATAACATACTACATAATTATACAACAAAGGAAAAATTATCATTTATAAAAAAAAATGTACATCAATCATTTGATTTGTTAGTTCCCAGTCACTCAATGACCCCAAAGTCTCAAAGCTTCTTCTAGCTAGTTAAACTACTAACAAGCTGTAATATTTTCTTCAATTTTGATATCATTATCACTACTGTCATTCTTATTGTCTTTGGCACTCTTACTTTAATTCACCCTTTTCTTTCTTACTGAAATCTAATTCATCTCAGTTTCAAAAAGAAAGATTTACCAAAGAAAATTGTTTATATGTCGTTGTCATCCATGTCCTCTAGACTTCGCATTCCTATAATTACCCATCTCTTTTAAAATTATGCAGTTTACTTTATTTTCTATTGGAGTTGATGCATTAAATTCAATGAATCATACTGAACTGAATGGTGACTGAATCGCATGATTCATGTAAACCTGCAATTCACCCCATAATCCGCATCGTTTCATGTGTGAATTGAGGCGAATTGTAAGATTCAAGTTGTGTATCATAAGTTTCTAACAACCATGATCAAGATTCATAGCAGTGGATTTCTAGGATTTAAGTTTCCGAAAAACAAATGAAATGTGTGGCAACTGGGAATACAATGATTGTACTAACATGCATCTTGCAGATTATAAACAGTAAATGAAGCTAAGATATACTAGAGCATGATTCAAACATGCCAGAATCTGATGCTGACCCATATATGAAAGATGAGAAGCATACCTGGACTCTGTCAGCTTCTTTTGCCTGCTTAAGCCTCTCAATATTTTCTGGAGTAATGAAATGACTGGAATCAACGGTCTCAACACCCTAGGGAATTCAAAAGGCCACAGATACACATGAAAATCCCAGTGAAAAGATCCACATGCATGGAGATTAGAGACAATCTTTTTACGAAAGTATTCAAGATAAATTTAAATTTGGTTACATTCATTATAACAAATGCTTGAAGTACATCAATTATAATAAGAACATTAAATTATTAAAGCTTGTGAAACAGAAGCATAATAAGAAACTGCTAAGGAGATGGAAAACAAGAGTTAAAAGGAGAATTATTAAAACATCTCTCCAAATTCGCCAAGCATACATCAATTTAGCAGCATGAACCGTGAGATATTGCACAGGGACAAGGATCAGATATCAATATGAATGCTGTAAATTTCAAAATCTTTGAAATTCTATACATTCTTTTCAAGATCATTCCCAGAATATAATTGACAAACATTTTTGAACATTTAGGTCTAAGATAAGAACAACTAAAATGGGTAATTAGAAGCAGGGAATCACACTGAACTTCAACTGGGAAAAAATGAAACAAGGTGAACTTGGGTTGGTGGGAATTAAAAATATCGCAGGAAGAGAGAATGAGTATCACTCACTTGTTCCCTAGCAAAAGCCTCAGCTCCATCAAATCCAAGATATATATGAGGAGTGTTGTCCATGACCAATCGTGCTAGAGATATGGCATTAACAACAGTGGTGAGACCAGAAACAGCTCCACATTTCTTTGAATTTCCATCCATGATACAAGCTTCCATCTCAACAGTTCCCCTGCTAGTCAAAACCGATCCTTTCCCAGCATTAAAGTTTGGATGGTTCTCTAATTCCCGGACCTGTAGCATTCATTATATATATATATATATATATATATAGAGAGAGAGAGAGAGAGAGAGGAAAGTTAACTGATAGAAACGAAGAGTTTGAGCAGAGCATCTTAAGAAAAGCAAAACAAATTGAAAGTATAGAGCTACCAGTTTATTAAGAAGATTGAGGTCAAGGTTTAGGTTTAGGTTTAGGTTTAGGTTTGGTGGGCTTATTGGATCAAACAATAAAAATACAAGAGATCATCACCTTCAACTCCAACGGATTCAGAATATGTTTCAGACATGACTGCGAATAGTACGTACCACAAGTTCGACAACATCGAGTGGGTGCTTTTGGGCTTTGAGAGCGGCGACACCAATCTGGAGGCAGTGATGGAGAGCCGCCTCGCGAGGGAGGCGACGCTCTGCTGGAAGTGAAAGTGATATATCTCCGGCCCCCCCGTGTAGTGCAATTGCCCACCCCATTTTCTACGCTCTCTTGGCTCCGCTCTTCACTGTCTCTCTTTCTATCTACTTCCGTTGGAGGGAAACCCCCCCGATATTTTATACCACTATGATTCTATTGTAAAAGGTGCTCAGCCTAACTTTTACGCTATGATTCAGTGTTTCAGACAGCGGTAACTTTAATTTTTTTTCCGAAACACAGTTTACTATTGTTTGGCAAGTTAAATAAACCTTAGTTTTAGCAGTACAACACTAAATATAATCATGACAACGATTTATTAGAGTTGTTAATTAAGCTAATTACAAGAGTTGGAGCAAAAATACTTAAAAAAACATTAAATAAACTTGTACAAAACACATGAAGCAAAATGAATATAGAGGAACTTAGAACATTTAAGAAGCATCAAGGACAATCTCCTTGTTAGGCTTGTTTTTTCTAATGATATAAGGATAAAAAGCCAACAATTTATTTTCTTAAACAATCAAGGAAGTTTCAACAGATTTGATTCCTAAAGAGGGAAGGATTATTTAATGTTTTTTCTAGTCTAGAAAGGAAAGTAATTAAATCAGCAACAAATAGGGAAATTTTTTTTCTTATTTGTCCAAGTTAAACAAGGAAATCCAAGCTAATCAAGGATCTAAAAGGGGCGGCAGTACAAATTTTCTAAATCAAATTTCTCTTAGCTTATATGGGATTTCTATAAGACATCAAATATGATCCTATCATTTTTAGGATATTAAATTTGGATTTATTATTGTTATTATTATTTTCTTCTTAGTTTAGGGTTTTATTTATATTATTTGGATTTAATTGTAAGTGGGCCTCATATAAGTCCACATAAAGGGTTGATTAGGGTTTGTTTCAGTCTAGAGTCAGTATAAATAAAGGCATAACCAGATATGTAAGGGTTACATAATTTTCAGATCAATAAACTTCTTTTGTCGCACTGTTGTGTGTTGGTGGGATAATCTCCCTTTCTTGGTTCTCTAAAGAACTGAAAAACAACTTATCAAAGAATAACTGACTTCGTGGTGTCATCCTTATACTTTTTGTTCGTGAATCAATATTCTTTTAGTGGGGGTTTCCGTTTCCAATAGTGCTAGTGTCTAGATACAAATTAAAATGTCACACTCCTATCAAACATGATTTACTTGGTTTTCCAGGAATTGGTGTCTTTGCGTGTGGGTTGCTTGACTGTGTGTTCAAGAGGTTCGCATCATTCGGTATCAGAGCTTGGCTCCATTAATCAGGTTATATCCTATGAAATTTTCGTTTCTTGTTGATTCCGCAAAAATTCCTTAGTGTCCAATTTCTTCTTCTCCTTGAATTTGCTGCATATAAAAAAAATTTGTTATTTCATTCTGTTACTATCCAAAATATATCAGTAGCATAAAAAAAAAGAGAAAGAAAAAGGAAAGAAAAAAAATCGCTCAAAAAGACGTTTATTGGTTTCTGCCGCGGAAAACTAAACAAGGGCAAATTGGATCAAATCAACTCGGAATTAGCTCAAATTTTATACTCTAAATACTGAGGTCCTACTCGTACCACATATTAATTTTGGGGTCAATTGGATATCGTTGGCTTTGGTTTTCAATTTCGGGTCTAATAAGGTTTGATTCATAATGTTTTTGCGTCAGCATATCAAACCTTATCGTAAATTTCTCAAATTTTATATGTTGTCTATTTGGGTTTAAATCGCACTACATCTGAAATTTTAGCTCAATTGGACACCATTTACTTTATGTTCCAGATTCGGACTTAACTCGTCGTAAACGGGTCTGTTTTGCGTCAACTTTTGGAATTCACTTTTTTTCCTTTGTTTTCGTTTCTTGCAATAAATTTTCAACATATACAACATATTTTGGTGTTGTTTCATTGTTTTGCATATTTTGTTTATGTTTTTATTCGAGTCTTCAGTTTCATTCATATTTCGAATAAATTCGCTTGGTACTTGCGAGACTATCATCACAGTTTTGTTTTGCTTGTTTTCTGGTTTTTCTTGCTTCTTGAGTCATATATACATATTTGGATTGCACTGCTAAGATGGTTCTATTTGGTGTTGGTTTTAGTTCTGCAAGAACCGCAAGTAGGTGAGACGAGAGGTGTGAGCGTGTGAGGATATTAAGAGTGTTTAAGAAAAACAAGAGCAACGTGAGGATATGTTTTTACTACTAACTAATTTTTGCAAGTACTATCATTCAGATCAAAACAACACACCACCCCCACCCGAGGGAGAACTTAAGTTTCAAATGCAAGCCATGACACAAATGATGGAGAGGATGAATTTTGTGATGGGGAACGTGTGTGACAGACTTAATAGGGTGGAGAAACGTGGTAACAAGGCTGGTACAAGCACCTAAGACATAAGGAAGGTTGGGGTTGAACCAAAAGCAAACAGTGGTAGTAGAGCCGAAAGGCCAAGGTGGGCTGATTATAAGGATTTTGAGGAGGATGTTGATGATATTGGTGATGGTGGTTTTGAGGACGAGACCATAGGTCATCGGGAAGGTTTTCGGTAGCCTAGAAACCGAAGGGATTTTGGGAATAGAACTAGGAGTCAATTCGGCCAAAGGGGAAATTTGTAGTGTTGGGGGACATGATGATTTAGATGGTGATTTGGATCCTATCAAACTGAAAATACCTTCCTTTCAAAGTAAGAATGATCTCGAGGCATATTTGGAGTGGGAGAAAAAGGTGGATTGGATTTTTTATTGCCATACTATTCGGAGGTGAAAAAAGTAAAAATTGGTAGTCATCGAATTCACAGATTACGCACTGATTTGGTGGGATAAGAATGCGATTAGTAGAAAGAGGAGTGGAGAGAGGTCGGTAACGTCGTGGGAGGAGATGAAAGTGTTGATAAGAAGGTGATTTGTGCCTAACCACTATTATAGATATTTGTATATGAAATTGCAGGGTTTGAATCAGGGTTCTAGGTTCGTGGATGAGTATTTCAAGGACATCGAGATCATAATGATTCGAGCTAATGTGATTGAGGATAGGAAAGCTACTATGGCTAGATTTCTATATGGACTGAATAGGAACATTACGAATGTTGTAGAATTACAACATTGTGTGGAATTGGAGGACATGGTCCATATGGCAACAAAAGTGGAGAGGCAAATAAAAAGAAGGGGTAGTACGCGTTTTCAGACCAATTCAGCTTCATCTTCCTCAACATGGAGGCCGAATCTGAAGAGAGAAGGGGTTGTCCAACCAAAGCCTTATGCAAAGGCCAAACCACCTAACACAAAAAAGGATGCTCATACAGATTAGAAAGGTAAATCTAAATCTCAACCTACTCGTGATAGAGATATTAAATGTTTTAAGAGTTTAGGGAAAGGACACATTGCATCTTAGTGTCCAAACCGAAGAGTTATACTTACAAGAGACAATGGGGAGGTTGAATTTGAAAGTGACAAATCTGAAAGTGAAGAGATGCCACCTTTGGTAGATTGTAGTGATGAGGAGATTGCATATCCAGTTGAGGGGAGGCCTTGGTTATAAGGTGTGCGCTGAACATGCAAATCAAAGAAGATGATGTAGACCAGCAACGGGAAAACATATTTAACACTCGATGTCACATCCAAAACAAGGTATGTAGCATGATAATTGATGGAGGTTGTTGTGCTAATGTAGCTAGTGATACTCTTGTGAAGAAATTGAATCTGAGTTGTGTTAAGCATCCTAGGCCTTATACATTACAATGGTTGAATGAATGTGGTGAAGTGAAGATTACTAAGCAAGTATTGATTGCATTTGCTATTGGGAAGTATTCTGATGAGGTTATGTGTGATGGAGTCCCAATGCATGCTAGTCACTTACTTTTAGGGCATCCATGACAGTTTGATCGGAAGGCGATTCATGATGGGTTTAGAAATAGGTTCACTATTGTAAAGGATGGTAAAACCATCACTCTTGTACCTCATTCTCCAAAATAAGTGTATAATGATGAAATAAAATTAAAAAGGGAGTGTGAGGATGGGAAGAGTGAAAATTCACGTGAGGACAATGGTGAGAGAAGACCATCAGATTCGACTACCCCTAAATCTTTAATTAAACCAGTTGAGAGTGCAGGTAAAACCCGAGGAGTGAAGAAAGTAAGCTGTTGTGATGATAATAGTGTGGAAAAATTAAAGAAACAACCTAATTTTTACACAAAAAGAGCTCAAATCAGATCTGCGTTTTTCACTAACAAGCTGATGATCTTACTTGTGTATATTGAGGCTTATTTTAACTCTAACGATCTTGATTCTGCTATTCCTAGTGTGACTTTTTCTTTGTTGCAGGAGTTTGATGATGTATTCCCTGAAGACATCCCTAGTGGATTACCACCATTAAGGGGAACTGAACATTAAATTGGCCTTGTACCCGAAGCTTCGATTCATACAGCCTATAGAAGCAACCCCGAGGAGATGAAGGAGCTTCAAAGGCAAGTAGATGAACTGATGATGAAGGGGTAAATTTGTGATAGTATGAGCCCTTGTGTTGTGCCAATGTTACTTGTGCCTAAAAAGGATGAACATAGAGGAAGTCGACTGTCATGCCGTCAACAACATAACGGTAAAGTATCGACAACCTATTCATAGGCTTGATGACATGCTAGATGAGTTACATGGATTATGTATTTTCTATAAAATTGACTTAAAAAGTGGGTACCATCAGATTAGGATGAAAGAGGGTGATGAGTGGAAAACTGCATTTAAGACTAAGCATGGTTTGTATGAATGGTTAGTCATGTCGTTTGGACTTACAAATGCGCCTAGTACATTTATGTGTTTAATGAATCATGTTTTGCGTGCGTTTATAGGTAAGTTTGTTGTTGTGTATTTTGATCTATAACAAGAGCTTACATGAGCATCTTAATCATTTCGTAATGTACTTAGTGTATTGCGTAGTGAGCAATTGTATCCTAATATTAAGAAGTGTATCTTTTGCATGGAGAACATTATGTTTCTTGGTTATGTCGTAACTACGCAGGGTATCGAGATGGATAAGGAGAAAGATAAGGCCATCCGGGATTAGCCTACACCAAAATCGGTAAGTGAGGTAAGGAGTTTTCATGGACTTACTAGTTTTTATAAAAGGTTTGTGAAGGATTTTAGTACTATTGCTGCACTTTTAACTGAAATTGTGAAAAAGTCTGTTGGATTCAAATGGAATGATGAACAGGATAAGGCTTTTAATTTGTTGAAAGATAAACTTTGTCCGGCGTCTGTTTTAGCTTTGCCAGACTTTGCGAGAGCTTTTGAAGTTGAATGTGATGCGTCAGGTAGTGGTATAGGAGTTGTGTTAATGCAGGATAGGAGGCCCATTGTGTATTTCAGCCAAAAACTTAATGGGGCAGCCTTGAATTACCCTACATATGATAAGGAACTCTATGCCTTGGTAAGAACTTTAGAGAGATGATAGCATTACATGTGGCCCAAGGAGTTTGTGATACATTTTGATCATGAATCATTGAAGCACTTGAAAGGGAAAGGTAAGTTGAGTAGGAAACATGCCAAATGGGTTGAATTTATTGAAACATTTCCGTATGTGATCAAGTATAAGCAAGGAAAAGAAAACATTGTGGCTGATGCACTTTCACGCAGGTGATGATTCGAGGTCGAATCCTTTTAAAGAGAGAGGGGATGATGAGGATTAGCCCAACACCAAGCGTAATCATGCCAACGACCCATTGGAGGTTTCAATTGGGCCAATTACAAGAGTTAGGGTAAAAAAGCTTAAAGAAGCATTGAATGAGCTTGTTTAGAACATATGGAGCAAGATGAACCTAGAGGGGTTTGGGACATTTAAGGAGCATGAAAGACAACCTTTAATTCATCTAATTCGGGTCCAAGAAGAGCCAAATTCGTGTGGAACAAGAGGCTAATGTGTCTGGCCCCATACCAGCCTTGTTAGGCTTGTTTTTTCCTAAAGCTACAAGGATAGAAATCCAACAATTTATTCTCCTAATTAAGTAAGGAAGTTGGCCAGATCTTATTCCTAAAGAGGAGAGGATTATTTAATGCTTTTCCTAACTTAGAAAGGAAAGTAATTAAATCAGCAACAAAGGAGGAAATTTCTTTTCTTATTTGTCCAAGTTAAACAAGAAAATCCAAGCTAATCAAGGACATCAAAAGGGCAACAACACAAATTTTCCAAATCAGATTTCTCCTAGTTTATTTGGGACTTCTTAAGGGTGACAAATCTGATTCTAGCATATTTAGGATGATAATTTTCGGATTTTTATTATTTTTATTATTTTCTTCTTAGTCTTTGGATTATTATTACTTATTTGGGTCAATTATAAGTGGGTTTCATATAAGTCCACCTAAGGGTGGTCCATCAGGGTTTCTTTAAGTCTAGAGTCAGTATAAATAAAGGCATAACCAAACATGTAAGGTTACACAATTTTCAGATCAATAAACTTATTTGCCGCACTTGTTGTGTGTTGGTTGGATAATCTCCCTTTCCTTGGTTCTCTAAAGAACTAAAAACGACTTATCGAAGAACAACTGGCTTCGTGGTGTCATCCTTATACTTCTCGTTCGCGAATCAATATTCATTAGGTGGGGTTTTCTGTTTCTAATAGTGCTGGTTACAAGTTATATTTATGTCACACTCCTATCAAACCTGATTGACTTGGCTTTTCAGGAATTGGTGTCTTTGCGTGTGGGTTGCGTGACCATGTGATCACGAGGTTTGCATAAATTTTTATTGGCCTAAAATGAAAAAAGATGTGCAACTCATATTTGATAAATGCATACCTTGTAGGAAAGCAAAGCCTAGGACTCAACCACATGGCTTGTATATCCCTTTGCCTGTACCTAAAGAACCATGAGTAGACATTTTGATGGACTTCGTCTTAGGTTTACCTAAGTCAAAACGGGGTAGGGATTCAATTTTTGTAGTTATTGATAGGTTTTCAAAGATGGCACTTTATTCCATGTTATAAAACCGATGATGCAACTAACATTGCTGATTTGTTCTTTAGGGAGATAGTATGGCTTCATGGGGTCCCTAAGAGCATTTGTCTCTGGTAGAAATGTTAAGTTCCTTAGCTATTTTTGGAAGGTGTTATGGGGCAAATTGGGTTCTAAATTGTTGTTTTCAACTACTTGTCACCCCTAAATAGATGGACAACCGAAGTAGTTAATCGGACCTTAACACAACTTCTACGTGTTGTCATTCAAAAGAACTTAAAGAATTGGGAAGATTGTTTGCCATTTATAGAGTTTGCATATAATCATAGTGTGCATTCTACTATTGAATTTTCACCATTTAAAATTGTGTATAGATTTAACCCTTTTAACTCCCATGGATTTGATTCCTTTGCCTGTTTATGAAAGGGTTAGTTTGGATGGTAATCGTAAAGCACAGGTGGTGAAGACACTCTATGAGAGTGTGCAGGTACACATTAAAAAGAGAAACCGTATGCATGCGACCAAAGCCAATAAAGGGTGCAAACATGTTGTCTTTCAACCCGACAATTGGGTTTGGGTGCATGGAAGGAGAGATATTTCCGGCCCATAGGAGATCAAAGCTACTACCACGAGGAGATGAGCCATTTCAGATCTTTGGGAGGATCAATGACAATGCTTATAAAGTTGATTTGTCAAGTGAGTATGTGATGCGAACCTCGTGATCACGTGGTCACGCAACTCACACGCAAAGACACTAATTCCTAGAAAGCCAAGTAAATCAGGTTTGATAGGAGTGTGACACAAAGATAACTTGTACCTAGGCACCAGCACTATTGGAAACGGAAACCCCCACCCAATGAATATTGATTCACGAATGAGAAGTATAAGGATGACGCTACAAAGACAGTGTTCTTCGATAAGTCGTTTTTCAGTTCTTTAGAGAACCATGGAAGGGATATTATCTCACCAACACACATACACACACAATAAAAGGGAGATTTATATGGCCTTCCAGGAATTGTTGTCTTTGCGTGTGGGTTGCTTGACCGCGTGCTCAAAAGGTTCGCATCACTTGTGCTTTGTAGGGGTATGCGAGTTTGATCTGTGAAATTAGGTTTGATAGAAGTGTGACACAAAGATAACTTGTACCTAGGCACCAACACTATTGGAAACGGAAACCCCCACCCAATGAATATTGATCCGCGAACAAGAAGTATAAGGATGATGCCACGAAGACAGTTTGATACAGTTCAGCCTTGTGATATGACCCAAGCAAGGTCAGATTCGGATTTTGGTGTAAGAGTTTCTACCTTTCAGTTTTACGCTATTGAGCATAACTTCAAATCCAACTGTTGGATCAAGCTGCAACTTTACCATAAGATTCCAGAGGTATTTGTCTATGTTGGGGTACATTTTCAAGTGAATCCATGTTCGGAAAGGACTTGCGATATAGGTCAGAACAGGCTATACGAATTCTGTTATTTACTTCCTTTTGACTTGTGGACTTCCTATTTGGCAAGGATCCTTTTCCTGCAAGGATGTGAGAGGTTGTTTTGGGAATTTCCTAGTTCCACAAGGATCTTTAATGAGCTGCAATATAATATCCAAGTGTGGCAAGGATTCATCAATGTTTCAGAATCCTTTTCTTATAAGGATTCCTTATCCATCCTAGCTATACAAGAAAAGAAGGGCCGGTGGTATTTAATGATAAATAAGTTATTT
>Ga0307507_10011343_pt1 | contig 11263 bp, 5 predicted proteins | sample 7_EM_MG_FD_207223 | JGI IMG/M metagenome (GOLD analysis project Ga0307507, IMG submission 207223) | Populus trichocarpa ectomycorrhiza microbial communities from riparian zone in the Pacific Northwest, United States - 7_EM | ecosystem: Host-associated > Plants > Roots > Unclassified | place...
TGACCATTGTTCACGTGCCTCAAGTTTTTTTTAAATATTTTTATTATTTAGAAAATGATGTTATCATTTCTAATGGAACCTGAGAATTACAAAACAATCAAATTTAAAAGACTAAAGTATCCCTAAACCGAAGGGCAACTTGTTTTTTTAATTCAAAAGGTAATGAAGTAATTTAATCTTTTTTAAATTAAGTAAGAGACCAAAAAGCTCCTAAATGCTAATTCCTTGTTTTTTCATCCAAGGTTAAGCTCTATGCCTGAAAAAGTAAAGGATCGATAGGCCAATAAATTTGGTCATGATTATTGGGTCTTATGAAAATGATAATGATATCCTTAGAGGCACAATGGTAAAAAAAAAAAAAAAAAATCCATTTATAGTAATTTGTGTATTGTACTACCATGTATTTTCACAGAAGCTCTGAGTTTTTTTTTTTTAATTTAATTTTAATATGAAGATCTCTTTCTTATCCCATTGAATAAATGGACTGTACATGTCCAAGAAATGGTTTATTGCAAATGGATTGAGTTTTTGGCATCACCTCGGATGGTGATTGGTGACCGCAGGAAATAAGATCTCTCTGTATCCTCATTGGATGCCAAATGGGTAGAGTATAATTAAAGGGGAAAATAACAAAAATAATGCAAATAATGTTAGCATAATTACTTGATTCACGAAATGGACGTGCAATGTAAGACAGCTGACTCTACTTCTCTGGGGCCTATGCTCTGATCTCTTCAGGGGCCATAGTTCTCAGGAAACCATCTGTTTCTTTGGGGACCCTATTCGTGGATATAAGCTCCCTGAGAGTTTGAATTAATGCGTTCTTTCCATTACCTTATGGGGCGCAACAATTACAGAGGCAGCAGAACCTTCTATTCTATCCTATCACAAGAAAAATGCTCTCCTATCTGAAATATTTCACAACACAGTGTTTTCGGCTCGGAGAGATGGCTCGTCTTGTCAGTGGAAATGAAAACCATCGATTCTTATTTTATTTCATCACATCATATAATAAAATATATGATTTTAGGATTATTTTCGGGCGTGATTTTGTACCATATTAGTATTACAGGTTCAGATGGTCTGGATTTCAATCACATCGATCCCTGTAGTTCCAAGAAAGGTAATTCAATTATTGATATTTAGATCGGTGACAAAGTTAAATCTCTTCGTCCAGTTTCCATTAAAATTAATGATCAATGGTCAAAATCGATGATGGCCGATCAAGATCTTTATCCGATCAATTCATGTCATGTACCGTTCTTGAGGTCAGGATTTTGACTCAAGAAAAACACTAACCGAAGCAGAGGCATGAGTTAACATTGTTTAAAATCTCAAGTGTATATATAAGGGGATCAAATTCTACTTCTTGAAGCCGTGAGTTTCAACGTAGTAAACAATATTGCAGATAGATATTTGTTCATGGAAACAGTTCTTTGCGTTAATGTAGCTGGGTAAGTCCATAACATTTTGATGCAGTTTCAGACAGTCAAAAGGGCCATTGATTGTCCATGAACAGGGGCAAAGATGATGGAAAATACTACTAGTCTCGGCAGTGCTGCCCATGAAAACAGTTTCCATCTTCTCTAAATAGAAGATATAAAAACAACACATCTAGCTGTAGAGATAGCCCAGGCATGGGGAGGGAGAGGCCCCCACATCTATCTGGTCCTGATCTCTCTTTTATCGTCCTGTAAACTTTACAGCTGTGGACAAGAAAAGAGTAGAAGAAAAATTACGTGAAGATTTTCGGTCCAAATGCGATTTATTAATGAAACTATAACAAGGGGAGACCAGGTCAAAAGAAAGTTTAAGATCGCAATGGTAAAGCCATCGCCATTATCACATTATTCTGCAATTATTGGTGTAGGGACAGACTGGCCTCGAAATCTTTGGACCTGGGGAGCGAGCTGTTTCCCTTTGAAAAAACAACCCTCTCTCTCTCCCTCTCTCTCTCTAGAATCACGAGCACTAGGCATGCACATCTACTTATTAGCTAGGTAACATCTACACTCTACTGACCTTAAAGCGGAGAAACCAAAAAGAAAAGGGAAACAAGACAGCTCTCCACGACATGAAAGATATTGTCTCCCAAATTCAAAATCTCCCACCATTCACCTTTTTAGTTTTTACCTTTTATAGATTAGTAGTTGAGTGACTCTTCCATCAAACTACTACAAACCAAAACCTTTTTCTGTCCTCTTGTATTTTCTTTCGTGACAAGACTTCTTGTTTTCTTCGCTCAATTGGCATTGCTTGTGACAGGGTTTATGCAGAATAATGTATGTATCTTGGAATTTCTTCGAACTCTCTAGAGGATCTCCACTGTAGATTAACGGGTTTAAAAATATCTCTAATGATTTTTAATTAATTTAATATTAAAATAAAAAATAAAAAAAACAAGAAGTTATTGATATTTAAATTTTATTTTATTGAAAAAGATATTGAGTTGTATAACATTATTTTCTTCATATTTCACATGGGTTAGTTGCATATCAGCCTCGTTTTCTTTCAAATTCTCACGATGGTATGGAAAATGCTTTCCTTTGAATTCTTCTGCTCTAATTTTTTTTTTTTTTTGTTATAGAAGAGATACCACTAATAACAAATATCCATTAATTGTGCATTTTATGGACAATGTCTTATGGAAGGATCATGTCTAATGAAATGAGGATACGTGGACACTTAGCCACCAATCCACACTGTCAGCATTGTCAAAATGAGTTGGAAACCATATTGCTTCTGTTGAGGGACTGCCCGCTTGCTGGTGTTCCTTTTTTTAAAGCTAGAGACAGGACTAGGTTTTTTGTTGTTGATCTGGGGCCATGGCTAATTAGCAACCTGTCTGCAAGACACCTCACCGAGGAGGGAAACCCATGGTCCGTTGTTTTTGGTGCAGAGGTGTGGCTTATTTTTAGAACCGGTTTGTTTTTGTATTTTAAAAAATATATTTTTTTATTATTTTAAATTATTTTTTTATGTTTTCAGATCATTTTGATGCACTAATGTCAAAAATAATTTTTTTAAAATAAAAAAAATATTATTTTGATGCATTTTCGAGTGAAAAGTACTTTGAAAAGCAACCACAACCACACTCTCAAACACCATGTTCGATGTAGGATTCTCCCCTACTCAAATCTAATTAATGCAATTACAAATAAAACTAAATAGCGTGAGGTTTTTACTGTAGCTCTAAATACAAATTACTGTAAATTATGATAGTGAAATTTTCTTAGGTATGGTGTGTAATTAAGAGGATCATGGAGACGTTTTAGTATTGTCACGTTATCTTTTCTATTTTTTATTCAAAAAGTTGTCGACGCATGTTCCACACGTCCCAGTGAGTGGGCGGCACTCGCGCCATTAAAAATGCGCGTGAGACGCCTCTGGTGGCCAAATCTGGTCATTCACCATCTAGATAGATGTGAAGACGTGTCCTCTCACACATGGTGTGGCGTGTGTAGACATATCATGGTTGGATTGTTGTTGGTGATCGATTGTTTGCATTTTTTTCTTTTCTTTCTCTCTCCCGACATTTAAAGTGCACAATTGTCCTTTTTCTTTTGTTATTTGCTTGGGTCTGGCAACCATGTTTGGTGTCAAACCCAGGCGTGAGCTAGCAGTCATGTTTGGTGCCCGACCCAACAAGCTTGGGTCTTGCTGGCCGCCAGACCCAAGTCTCTAATCTGGCTTGGCCATCAAACCCACGCAGCATGAGTCTGGCATGGTTGCCAGGCCCATGCGTTTGGGTCATGCTAGACCCAGGCATTGACTTACCACCAGACCCAAGAGTTTTAGGTCGGCATGGTTACCAAACTCAAGAGGCTTAAAGCATTCTCTATACTCTTAATATTTTTTACATTTTAAAAAAAATTATATTGATCGCTGCCAATCTACTAGTAAATTCTCAAGTTGTTGACATTAAGTTGTCAATGTCAGTGGGCAATACTATTTTAGCAAATCAAAAGCAAATATGTTAAGTTAGTTGGAAATATTCACCTGACTAATATGTAACACTTAATGTGGATGGATATAGCAAAGGAAATCCAGGTGTTGCTGGTTCAGGAGGATTTATTCGTGATAGCTTGGGATCCTGAATTGGAGGTTTTGCTATCAAAATTGGTTACTAATCTTTGGTCAAGGCTAAATTATGGATGGTGATATGTAGTTTAGAGTTGGCCTAGAACTTGGGAATTAGAAAAATGATTCTTGAGTTAGATTCAATTTTTTTTCAGAGACGTCATCTCGAGAAATCAAATTAAGGTAAATGTCAACTATGCTTTAATTGACATAGATAGAGACCCAGGGGTGAAGATTCAACATGTTTATCCGGAAGCAAATTCAACTGTTGACTGGTTAGTTAATTTTTGTTTGTCAATGAATCTCATTGATAAGGACATTTAGGTCTTAACCTTACTTTCGATGGATTTGTATTTAATTTTGTATTATGACTTGATTGGTTCCTGTATTGCATGCTTAGTTTAATCTTTAAGACTATTGTTGTACCGCGTGTGGTGTCGAACAGAGGGTCTACCTCTTGAGTGATAGTGAAAAGAGGGTTTTAGGTATATATAATTATAAAGTTATGATTATGAAGTTCAAGAGTCACCACCTAGTATTATGACTACTGGAAAACCTATGGTCTGCGAGAGTTAGGATAAGGGACTGGTTAGGCAAGGGAAAGACGCATCACCCCCAGTGCACTCTATTAAGGTAAGTTACATTGTTATTTAATTATTTTTCTAGGTCAAGTTTCTATTCATTGGTATTTTTCTAAAGTCTAAGACAAATCTCCCTCCATGAGAAAGTCTCCATCTTGTCGGGTTAAATCCTAACCATTATAAGGTTTAAATTTTAGCATCGTATGTATTTTGCATTTTATATCTTCAATACCAGAAGATATACTTTACAGTGTAATCTTGAACCCCAAGTATTAAAATCTATAGCTAAATTCTAACACTCCAGATATTAATTAAACAAAGTAATTGTTGAAGGATTTTTGATATTTTGACCAAAGCTTAACAAATAATCATAAATTGGTTATGAAATTCATTTTGTATTTTTTAAATATGATAAAACCAATTGTTTCTCTTTTTTAGAAAATATGCATGAAAAAATTTTAGGGTTTGGTCGTACGCAGAAAGACAACATATTTTTTGTATTTTTGGAAAGAGGAAATTAATTTAAAATTTTTGAATTTTTTTAAAGAAAAGTTTTGGAGAAAATCGGGTATTTTTAAAATCGGGACTATATCTTACAGTGTAAGTCTACAACCTGATATTTTAAAAAATAGTTGAAAAAACATATGAGGATTTCACAAATATTTTTAATATTATTATATTATTTATTTATTAAATATGAATTGGGCAGTACCCGGCCCAACCATCTGGACTGGGCTGGAACGGGTCCAGCCCGACTTAGTTGGGTTAGGCCGATTGCGACCCAACAGACCTCTCTCTCTCACTCTAGTTTGGGCTGGACCCTGCCCAACCATCTAGGCTAGGCTGAAACGGGTCCAGCCTAGGCCCGCATGGTCGAAGGCCCAACCCAACGACGGTTCTCCATGCAAATGGCCATGGTTTTCTAGCAAAATAAAGAGGAGAAAAAGGCTACCTGGTGTGGGAGGTGGCTAGTTGCTAGTGCTGGGAAGTCCGGCGTGTAGCTGGTGGCGACAATGGCGGTGGAGGCATGGTAGAAGAAGTGGAAGAAAACTGTCGGGGAGAAGAAAAATAGAAACTAGAAAAAAGGTTGATTTTTTTGTCAACTTTGCCCCCCCAATGCATGGAACCCACCCCTATTTACATGAACATTTTATCTTTATTGGGGACAAATCTTGGCTCTTGATTCAACCCCGAAGGATCTCAACCATTGGCTCAAATTGGTCATCATGAACTGTCAAATTTTGGCAGTTAAAGGCTGCCTGAGTTGCCCTCTTGGGCTAGTGTCACGGTCGCTGTAGTGTCAATCAACTGGAACAAACCATACCGGGATATAGTCAAATGTCTGGTCATCATAATGGTGTATGTTTTGTTAAGTTTGGTGAAGGGAAGAAGCATTAAATGCCCTTGAAAAGTAGTCACCCGGACAACTTTTTTGGCAAAAAAATAAAAGATGATGAGCAATAACCAGACGACATGTCATCTAGTTCCTCTTTTTTTTTACTGTTTGGGTAAAAAACATCGTCGTTTTGGACAAAACGCACCGTTTCAGTTAAATGAAATGGTGTCATTTTGGATTTTAGGGTTTTAATTTAGGAATTTGACCAAAGTTCAATTTAGTCCTTCAATTTTTGATTCCTTGAATTGCACTCCTGATTGACCTAGAACTTTGAATTTTATGCAATTTTACATCTGCCAAACTTTAACATTAGCCCTGAATTTTAGTGCATTTTTCATTTTGATCCCTGGTTTTGGATTTATATAAATTGACTCTCAATTGACCATTAAACTTTCAAATCTATTCAATTTCACCCTTGATTTCGATTAATTTAGTCACCAGAGTTCGGTGCCTTTTTCAAAAAGGTTTTAGGTTGTAAATTTCTTCAATTTAGCCCCTAATTGACCCTAAACTTTCAATTTTCTTGCAATTTTAGCCCTAATTTGAACCAATTGACTTTATAAAAATTAAGTTTGGTCCTCTAAAAATTCAATCTTCTCAATTAAGCTCAAATTGAGCTCCCAAACTTAAGTTTTCATCAATTAAGTCCCAAATAAAATTAATATGACCCGTTTAAAGTATAATTAAGTTCTTGCATTTAATTAAATTCTTTAATTTGACCCAAATCAATTCTTAAACATAATTAAATTCTTAATTTGGCCCATGATTAAATCAAATTGGCATATTAAAAATCTAATTATGTCACTGGACTTAATTTTTATGCAGATTCGTCTAATAATCATTTAATTTGACTTTAAATCTACATATAATTATGCTCTAAATTTGTCCAAAAATTCAACCTGATTTTTCTGTATATACCTAGGATCTTCTTGGGCCAGCTTTTGCCACAATGTCAGTTCTCTTACTATTATTTTTTATTTTAAGGAATAACTCAAAAATAGATTATGACTTCTACAAAGCGCATTTTTTAACTGACATAAAATTATGCATTTTGTTTTTCAAAGAGATGTACATACTTAATTGTAAATATTGGTGTGGAAAGCTTTACCCAATGATACCCTGGTGATCAAAACAGATAAACCAAAAAAAAAAAATCAAGAAAACACTTCTTAAAAATCTAATTTAAGGATGTTACCACAATACACAGTAACCTACTGTACAATTATTCATGACGATAGTCTTGCATCATATTTTGTGGATTAACATTTTTCGACGCGGGTGGCTGGCATGCACTGCATAGATTAACATAAATAACGCTAGCGTGCAACACGTGAAAAAAGGAAGGGGGGAAACTAAAGAAAAAAAAGCAAAAGAGGTACCAAAAGGGGTGAGCATGTCCTGTATTTAGAGTCCACTAAAATAGGGCATCGTGCAATTTAGGAAGGGCGACCAAGAAGTATACGTACACTTTATAGCGTAGTGGGTATTCCCAACTTTTGTGATACACTACTTTAACCTAGAACTCAGTCTAATCCCATTGATAACAACCCATAAAGGAGAGGATCAAGAAAAGATTAGTCTCTACCAAAGCTATGCTAAGTAACTCTATTGTTTAAAGGGGAGGGAAAAGCACTAATGAGCATTCTTTTGATTGTCGTTTTATCGATGCTAGCGTTATAGTACGCGTTAGTACTTAATTGACCAATCAGGAATTCGATATTATTGAGCATAAGATAATGAGAGAACATACCTTCTTTTTTTTTTCAAAAAAAGAAGAAAGAAAGACAATAATGCTTTTACAGCGTGCTAGTAATTACTATATCTGGTTAATAATCCAGACATTAGTTACTCTTTAAACAAGTTTATGTTGTTGATTATCTCTTGAATGGGAAAGTCATTCAACTATCGAGCCAACAAGATTTGGCAATGGAGGGAACATCTAGCTAGATATGATAAGACTGCCTATAAATATTATACTGGAGACTTTTTCTAACGACAGTGACACGCATTGGCCTACATATATTTGCAGTCTTGCCCATTTGCCCACGCAGCATGAAAAGCTAGTATAGTATGCTTAGATTTTCCCTTCAAAATCTCGAGCTTCTAACACCACGCATCCACCTACTAATAAGGTTACGTGCCTATGGCAATTACAAGGAAAATAAAAATAAAAAAAATCCTACGAGGCAGCATGTTTGAAATCCTTATGAAATTAAAAATGTTGTAGTGTTTAAAATTGTGTTATAATTGCGAAATTGTAGTGTTAATTTATAGGAATAAATTTTTATGTTTATGTTTTTCATCTCATGAAATTCACTAGCGATATAAATAGCTATAACACAATATTTTTCTCACCTATACAATTATATATAACAGAGTTTGGTGGTTCTGCAAAGAGATATCCTTGCTGATGCAAATGGTGATCGTCGAATATTTGGCATAAACCCAACCTTACATATCCATGCAAGCTTCGTGGTTTTACTCAGGCTCCTCTTTGGGTGAACAGGGAAAGAAAGAAGTCTCTGTTAGTCTATGGCCCCTGGTAACAGGACACCACCATACGAACAGCACTTTGAACAAAAAAGATACAGAAAATCTAAGATCAATGGATGGTGTTTGTTTAGTTGGGGATTAGGTTATTGAGTTGAGAGGGAGAGAGAGGGAGAGGGAATTACGGTCACACTCGACTACAAAAGGAAGGTTGGCTCTTCTTGCGTGGTCAAAACCCTCCCAATCGAAGTCTCTCCCGAAAACCAAGCCCCATTAACCCACTGGCCGACAAGCTGCTCCTCTCTTCACATGCAAACAGACAAAACCATGATCTCTATCTAACAATTATTTATCCTTAATCATCTAGTGATGGTAGTTTACACATCCAGTACTAGTATTAATGCAACTAAGTTAATTTGTATCTGACCCACAGAACACACCTACGTGTCATTCTGCCCTTAGAGTTGAAGTTTTTTCGTAACAAGATCTTGGATTATACAGAAGAAGAATAATCTAATTCCTTAGTTCCATCTCAATTTGAAGCAAAATTTAATTCATATCTCAGCAATAGAAGCAAACAAGTGAATATAAACACGAACGAACAAAAATGATTTTGAGTTTATTTTATGAATATAATATCAACATGTCCATATAAAGTATGCTCTCAAAGAGACTTGTACATGAAAAGGAAGAAGAGCATGCGCAAGAGACATTAATAAGGGAGATGACTCTCTTGCCCCTCTTCTTTAAATGGCCACCCTCTCATGATGCATATCTATGGTGGGGAACTTTGGAATTGTCAAGATGGGAGGCAATTTAAAGAGAGAGCTAATTAACATAGTAAGAATATTACTATGGCAGATTTTTAGAGAAAGAGATGGGTAGAGAGAGAGAGAGAGATGAAGGTGGGCTGCTAACGATGTCCGCAAAGACCCATTTGTCCTGGGTTCTGCTCTTCTTAAAGAGAGGTTCTGGTGACGAAGAGACTGATGACCCTTGCACAGCCCAAGAATCGTTTGAGCTGTCAGAGCTAAAAACAGCACCAATTACGCCACTAGGGCTGCTAGGCATGGGCTCAAACTTTCTCTTTTGAGACTTGTTATTGGCAATGGTTCGGTTCCTTGATAGCTCCAGAATCAGACCGTAACATCCATTTACTTTTTCCTGTTAACAAACAAATGCAGTTGTTGAGACATTAATGTCATGCGCAATAATATGAGTACAAAATGTGGCCGTATTAAGGCCTTAAATACAAGACAAAAATAATGAATAATGTCAAGATATACGAACCTTGGTTATTTTGAGAACATCAAGAAGCTGGTTCTGGTAGTCAATGGGATTGAAGGTCTCAACTTGGTCTATAACATGCATCATTGTAGCAGTGGCTAATACAGAAGGAAGATAACTGACAGATCTTGAATCTACAACAACGAAAATAAAGAAGCATAAGACACTAAACGTAAATCATACGATGAGGAACCAAAAGTAAAACTAAAGAAGGAATCTTTCTTTACACTTTGTTCTTATCGAAGATTCTAAATTAAAGTCAAGATGAGATTTCGAAGACAGCTATGCTTTACTTACCAGAGACAACAGAGAGAAGGAGATGCTCACATCTCCTCAGAAACTCCCAATGAACATGGGTCTTCAACCCAAGCCTCCTGATGATATGATCAAGAAATGACAGTGGAGTCACTGGGTGCATCTTCCATTTCAGTGTTGAAAGTACTAAGAGCTCCATTCTTTGAATGGTTTTGGCCTCAAACACATATTTTGTGTCCTCCACCTAAAACAGAACAGAAAGAAAACCCTTGAGTGACAATCTTAGAATCAAGAAGTGATAACAACAACAACAACAACAACGAACATACTTGCAGGTCTAAGAGAAAAGGAACATGAGTCTCTTCAACTTTGGCAGCCAAAGAAAGACAAGTGACAGCCACAAGCTGGATCATCCAAGGCCTACTATCTCTTTGATAACAAGGGCCAGAAAGAAACCTATCAAGATAATTGAAAGCCAAGATTGATGTGAGAGCTGAAAATCCATAATGAGCAATGACCTTAAGCATCCACTCCACGGCTTCTTGACGAGCCCTGGAAAGAAAAGGATCGTCTGCTACATTGTTGACACTAACAGAAGCTTGCTGTTCTTGTTCTTTAGAGAAGAGTGAGAGAAGTTCCTCATCTTCCCAGAACAAATCTTGTTCAAGCAATGAAAGTGGAAAAAGATCATTCACAAAAGTACTCTCTTGCAAAACCTCTTCTTCTGATTCATCTTCCCATCTCCCCTCTTCACAGTAGAGTGCATCTAGCAGGAATGAAGCGTTTTGTTCTTGTTGTGAGTTTAATTCATTTTGTTCTAGTTCTTGTTGTTTTGGTATCGCCATCTTCCTCCAAGAAGAAGAGGTTTTGGTACACTATTCAATACACAAATAAGAACCCATTGTCCCTCTCCCCCTCTCTCTTCTTTTTCTCGAGGGTCTTTTTTCTCTGTGGTGGTGCAAGATAGAGAGAGTGGCAGCCAGGGAGTGAAGAGAGGATGGAAGAGAGGAGAGAAAGAAAACGAAAGGGAGGGGTTGATTTTTAACAGGGTGGGTTTCACGCTTGTCTCTTTTTGTTCTCTGTTTTTCTTTTTTCTTAATGTGGCAAATATATAATAGTATAACATAAAGGTAGGTGTTTGGGTTTGGTTTGAAAGTCTTTTTATTTTTTTCCT
>Ga0307507_10011344_pt1 | contig 11259 bp, 9 predicted proteins | sample 7_EM_MG_FD_207223 | JGI IMG/M metagenome (GOLD analysis project Ga0307507, IMG submission 207223) | Populus trichocarpa ectomycorrhiza microbial communities from riparian zone in the Pacific Northwest, United States - 7_EM | ecosystem: Host-associated > Plants > Roots > Unclassified | place...
GTCCATCGTGTCTTCATCAGTATGTGCACACATGTATTTGACGTTAGTGTCCGTCCTACCTATCAATGATAAGATCCTTGATAGTATGCACGCCCATTCATGTTGTGCAGGCGAGGCACCTGGCTAACATTTGACTGACTATCTTCGATAAGCCTAACAGAATTCTGATGATTGGTGAGCAAGAACTGCACATCACTAGAATTCTGTCCTGCGAGTATCAAAGCTATGATCAGGCCAACTTGTTCACCATGAAGAATGGAAACATTACACCCAGGGATCTTTAATACCAAAGTCGATGGTCCAGTAGTGGCACCAAGGACAACTTTCTCCTCTTCAATCGTTGCAGAAGCTGGCTTCATTGACCCATCCGATGCCCATGTACATCCATCCCCTTCGTGTATGTTGGCCAATGCTTGAATCATACATTCAGCCCAAGGGGGGAGAAGGATTTGAATCTGCCATATGGGGTTGGTTGGTTAGTCCAGCCAGAACTGACCTAGCCCTCCCCCACTCTGACATTTCCTTAAAAGGAATATCTTACAAATCAAGACACCACGTGATTTATGTGTCCTGTTGACAACAACAGGTTACCAAACAAACAAACATTTCCCACCGTCAACCACCATCCTCCACAACATCATCCACCCTACGCCCACACCACCGCTGCGAGCCCCTGCCTACAGGGTGGACAATGGCGAGGAAAACAACAACAGAACAACAGGCGACGACCCAGCACCTCCAACTGTGCGACAACCACGATGACTAGGGGAAGGTGAGGACGAGGACGACGCATCACCACCACCACTACCACCACCACCGGACCCCCAACCGCCGTCGCGAGCAACTGTTCGCTGGGTGAAAACGGGGAGCAGGAAGGCCGGGGATGACGGGAAGAAGTAGCAGATACGAGGATGACGACAGGGACGGGGAAACGGCGACAACGAGGAGGAGGAGACAACGGCGTCGATGTACCAGGACAACGGCATGATCCTCTCCCCTGTGTTTCGTGTGGGGGCGGGTTTTTTTTTTGTTCTAATTACAGCGCTTTGCATATAAGATTGAACGCTCGTATTTTTTCAAACTGTTTGTCCTGGCCAAATATGATGACAAATCTTACCAAATTTAGCATCAGATTCCTAGATCATAGATTCAAGAAAAATAAAAAGATCTGAATCGTTGTACTGGGCCATGCTGGCCTCCCACACAGCCCTCAGTAAAATTTTTCAACCCTTTTCCTCCTAGGAAATTGATTTGTGGGTGATGTCGAGACGAGCGATCTCGCGGTGTACTCTCACGATTGAGATCTCTTAAGTATTCTCCGATCCTCTCTGAATTTTGCCTGGACCTCATCCAAATGGATACTGTGTTGCCTCTGCAATAGCCTGTAAATAAAAGCAACATCAGTGTGTGATAAAATATTCGTGTCCTCCCAGGGCGTTGACTGAATGGATGAGTGGATTGACTGTATAGCTGCTGATATTGCAAAATATTGCTGATTGTGCCATTTGAACAGCCTGCAAGCTCAGCGAGTTTCTTGTAAGAGTAACCATATTCTTCACACCACTTCACCACTCGGCCTCTCAGATCTTTGGAGCAGGTGAGAGCCATTGGAGTTGGCGAGAGGGATGAAATCTTATCAGGCTTGCTAAATTTGGTAAGATTTGTCATGATATTTGGCCGGGACAAACAGTTGGAAAAAATGCAAGCGTTCAATCATATATGCAAAGCGCTGTAATACCATTTTCCCCTGCCCTCTCGCCTTTGTGTAGTACCTCTGAATACATGAAATTTCAAATAACACACTGGGTAGCGAAAACTTGTAAAAAAAAAGTTTGTCTTTGTAAACAAACATCCGTTTTTGGATGTCAGACTACTGTTGTACACGAACGGCCCGGAAAGCGTAACATCACGTGTGTCAGAGTGGGGGAGGCGTAGGACACTTTCCAGCCAGCAGGCTGTTAAATTTTTTTTACTTTATGTACCAATTTTGGGTAATTTATAGGCCAGATGTAGGGAATGTCACGGGTTTACGAACCTGTGTGGGTTGGTGCTACGGGTGACTGCAGGTGCAGGTATGGGATGCAAGTTTGCAACCCTCACTCAACCTGTACCCACGACATGGGTTTGACGGGTCTCAACACGGGTTGATGGGCCTTCCAGCATTTGCCGGTCAGTGTGATTGAGTCACACATGGCCACACAATACCCATGGCGTGGTTTTCTCCTACCACCACCTTCACCACCCATCACCCATCTTGCTCCCAACTGCAGCCAACCACCCACACAGCCCCTCCCCTCTCCAGAGGGATGTGGGCTGGCTTGTTCTTACTCGATCGAGGGGTATGGCAGGAAGAACACAAGGGGGGACCCAGCAAGTGGGAGGCCCAGTTGGTGTGTCGCGAGAACGGGCCATGACTCATGGCCCATTCTCGCTTATCCCTCTTTCCTGGACCCCAACTGATGCCCCTTCCACAGTTAGGGCAGTCAAATGGGTCCGTCACTGATGGGCCAGCAGAGTGTGACAATCACCCATCAACAGCAGGCCAGCGGAATGGGCTGAGCTTTCAAGAATTCGCCATTGGTAACGACTGGGCCGAGACTCTAAATTTGGCCATGTGACATGGGTGGGCCGCAACAAACAGAACGCCATTGGGGACGGATCAGCCCACTCTCGCAGGGTTATGGTGCCCATCTACTGCACCCATTAATCTCCTTGCCATGTGTCAATAGGAGATAATGTTCTGCACCCACCATCATATAAATAATAAGCATAAAATTCAACCTGTTCAAAATTGTGGTGCATGCAGCCCATTTCTTCAAGTTATGAAATTTAAATACAGTAGTAACAATAAATTTTGACCTGTTTAAAATTGTGGTGCTTGCCTGAAGGATGGATGGGCACCGATCCCATTGTTGTGCCCATCTGTCTTTCAGGTGGGCACCACCAACCCATTTATTCAAATTATGAAAACTATATATGGTAGTAACCATAAAATTCAACCTGTTCAAAATTGCAGCGCATGCAGCCCATTTCTTCAAGTTATGAAAATTAAATACAGTAGTAACAATAAAATTTGAGCTGTTTGAAATTGCAGTGCCTGCGTGAAGGACAAATGGGCACTGATCCCACTGTTGTGCCCATCAGTCTTTCAGGCAGGTGCCATAATTGGCACATACAACCCATTTCTTCAAATTATGAGAATTAAATATAGTAGCAACCATAAAATTTGACTTGTTCAAAATTGCGGTGCATGGAGCCCATTTCTACAAGTTATGAAAATTAAATACAGTAGTAACAATCAAGTTTGAGCTGTTCAAAATTGCAGCGCCTGCTTGAAGGTCAGATGGGCACCGATCCCACTGTTGCACCCATCGGTCTTTCAGGCAGGCACCACCAACCCATTTCTTCAAATTATGAAAATTAAATATAGGAGTAACCACAAAATTCAACCTGTTCAAAATTGCTGTGCATGCAGCCCATTTCTTCAAGTTATGAAAATTAAATACAGTAGTAACAATAAAATTTGAGCTGTTGAAAATTGCGGCACCTGCGTGAAGGATGGATGGGCACTGATCCCATTGTTGCACCCATCTGTCTTTCATGGGGGTGCCACAATGGGCACATACAACCCATTTCTTCAATTTATGAAAATTGAATATAGTAGTAACCATAAAATTTGACCTGTACAAAATTGCGGTGCTTGAATGTAGTAAGTTTGTGCCCACAGAGGCAAAATATTTGCACCTACATCGGTCATTAAGGCAGGTGCCATAATCAGTGCATGCAAGCCATTTCAAATTATGAAAATTAAAAATGACTCAAACTTTGCACCAATTCCATTGTTGTGCCCATTGGTCTTTCAGGCAGGCACCATAATCAGTGCATACAAGCCAATTCTTAAAATTAAATATAAGATTTCCAGCAGGCACATACATGGATGAACACTGGTATATATGAGTGGTAGGAAGAGCAGTCTAAACTTTTTTTCAACAGCACCTGCAGAGCAGTCCAATTTCTTTTCAACAGTGCCAGCAGAGCAGTCTGATTTTTCTAGTGGTGCCAGTGGAGCAGTCTGATTTTTTTTTTCACTGGCACTGGCAGAGCAGCTAATCTTTTTTTCAACAGTGCCGGCAGAGCAATCCAATTTCTGTGGTGCCAGTGGAGCAGTCCCATTTTTTTAGTAGTGCCAGCAGAGCAATCTGATTTTTTTTTCAGGAGCACCAGAAAAGCATTATTTTTTGGCAGCGCTGGCAGAGCAGTTTTCTTTTTTCTTTAAGCAGTGCCTGCAGAACGTGTTTCAGAGGCACCAGCAGAGTATTTTTCAGGAGCTAGTGGAGCAGTCCTGTTTTTTTAGTGATGCCCACAGATTTTTTTCAGTGGCAAAGGTGAAGCAGTATGATTTTTTCACCAGTTTGATTTTTTTTCAGCAGGGCCAGCACAGCTGTTTCAGAGGCACCAGCAGAGCATTTTTCAGCAGTGCCAGTTAGAGCAGTCCGATTATTTCAGTGGCGCCTGCTGATTTCTTCACCAGTTTGATTTTTTTTTTCAGCAGTGCCAGCACAGCTGTTTCAGAGGCACCAGCAGAGCATTTTTCAGTGGCACATGTGAAGCAGTACAATTTTTTCAGTGGCACCAGTGGGGCAGTCCAATTTGCTTTTTCATTGGCACCAATGGAGTGTGTTTCAGTGGTGCCAGCAGAGCATTTTTCAGCAGTGGAGTGGAGCAGTCCGATTTTAAACACAAGAAATAATGATCTGAGGTGGTATTAGGTGCAGTTACTAACCAGTTAGGACCGAAAAAATTAAAAACACATTAATACCGCATATATTTTTCATATTTCTCTCAGTAAACATTATTTCCATGCATCATAGCTTTAAAATGAGCCCAAGAACGCTAAATTTAGTGAAGAATTGACAAATTCATGATAATATTCTGAAAAGTCTACTCTTTTGGCCAATATTTTAGAGATTTGACCATAACTCAGTCAGATTTTTAGTGTTTCTCATGTTTTTAGATGCATTTTAAAGGGGTATAATAGGTCTGGTTACAACCGGTTTTTTAACAGTTAGTTAACTGCAAAATAACCAGTTATTTCATTTCCAGAATTTACTAACCACTAACCGTGGTCCGGTCTTTTTGCAGTTAGGTCTGGTCTGGTCTCAGTTATTTTCCAGTTAATTAACCTAACTTCCAAGCACTAGTGGCCATGGCTCAGTCCAATGGTGTGAATGACAGATTCTAACCCAAGTACTTGATGTGGCTAATCTTACACCCTGCTCCCTTATCAGTGCATCTGGACCTACAAAGGAGGATCTACCAATGGATACCAAGCAACCAGTGCAATTAATTAAAACCGAAGATGTCGAATTAGCTCTGAAAGATCTGACTTCTAGAGCCTTTCAACCTGTGGATGCTCTAGTCCCCCCAACCCAAGCCAATCCCAACTTCAAGGCTCCAGATCCTTCTATCGTTAACAAACTAACACAGTTTCTTACAGTATCAACCTCCAACTCTGAAAAGCAATGCAAAGAAATAGCCAATGTGGCTCAACTTCTGGCATCAAGCTCTCCAGATGATGCCTCCATCATCAAAGCCACCCTCAGGTCATTGCCCATCAAACTGAATGTTTCAATTGATACTATAATTGATGCTGTCATTTCCATTCTTAAACGTGGTAATAGCCCTCCTTTTGTGCAAGTGAGCTATTCTGGGTAAGCCAACAAAATTTATGGAGGCAACGTTGCCCTCAGATAATTATAAACTGGTGGATTAGCATAGCACTGCAAGCATTACTGCTCCTCATTTTGACTATACTCACAAGTGGGTGACAAGTTTTCTTACTCAGTGTTTTAATTTGATCAAAACCTATCTTAGCTTGGCTGGTCCTTTCGGTACTTCTTCTTTGCAACCTTAAGGACCTCAATTTGGGATGTTCAATCCACTTAATGGCAACATTCAGGGGCCAAGTCTATCAAATGCAATGTACAGCGCGACATGGCCAGGAATGTTAACTAATAGTTTCTCGGCCCTGTGAGTGGCAGAGCATCGGTGATTTTTTGTTTAATCTGATGATCTGGCTTCAGTGGTCAAGGACAGCAACCTAGTGGTCCCTCAGTCAGACCAATCCAAGTGCCATTGTGAGTAAAGCAGATTGTATATTCTGTTATATATCTAATGATTTTACCCGAGCTGTAGTCCAACCCACCACAGACATCCATCTAACAGCCCCTCATTTGGGCCAAATCAAGTGTTCTTGTGAGCATGTGCAGAGCATTCAGATAATATTTTTTACATTTGACAATTTGCCTTAGTCCAGCTTCCCAAGGACAGCCTACCAGCCCCTCAACCATGCCAAACCAAACATCACAAACATCATTGTGAGTAAAATATTGAGTTTATCTATTATTCTATATATCTAATGGTTTACTCTGGCAGTGGACAAACTCAGCAAGAACAATCCTCCAGTGGCCCTTTGATTGGGCAAAACCAGGCATCATCGTAAGTGAAGAATTGAATTTGAATCTCCTTCTACCCAGGCCTGACCAACTCTCACTAGTATTCCTCCAGCTGTGCCAAAAGACAAGTAAGTAATACCTATTATCAATTTTTATACATCTTTTTGACTCTTTTGCTCACAGGACCAAACATCTGAAACATGTTGCAACTGAGGAACAAAAGGCTGCTCAGAGAACAAACAAAATTCATGTTTCCCTCAAAGACCAGTCCATCCAGAGGCAACCAGACCACGGCTTCCAGATTGTCAACACATCAGCCACCTATGCCATAGACAACATGCCTTTGGTTCTGGCATGCTTAAATAACTGGACGTTCTGACCAGGCGATCTCTGGATCAACAAACACCTCGAAGACCTTACCAAATCAAAAGTTTGGTTCTTAAATGCAGAAAGTCAGTGGGTTGAAGTAACGACAAGCTATTTTGAAGACAATGCAGCAACCTTTCACCCCATACTGGACACTACCCACATCCTCACGCATACAAAGAACAGAAGAGATGAGCCAACATGGCTCACGAGGAAGCAATTCTTTAAGTGCAAGGATATCGAGCACTATGTTAACCCACCATGGCCACCAGTACCGGGAAGTACGTCGGAGTTGAGGGCTAAGTCCCCCTCTCTTTGACAGCACTCAACAATCAGGCTCTAGACTATGCCAACCCACCATTGCCACCAGAACTGGGAAGTAAGCTGCATAGGGGGGTCGGCGTTAAGGTCACTTGTAATTGGCAGCACTCACAATTTTTCCACTTCGAATACACTGGCGTAGTCTAGGCCCCCTTGCTCTACATGTATATCCGAATCCTTTATTTTCTTAGTACTTGTGCCTGATAGCACCCAAGTATTCCTTGATTATGAATTCATGGATAAACAAATGTTGCTCAAGGCTACACCACCTCTACATCAACTACAGCCAGTACATGTGCAGGCATGTGGTGCTCTAGATCTTGTCAAGTTTTCCAGCCCATAGCTAGTCATCTGAGATTAGGAACAAGGTTCGACTCCTCTCGTGCAAGCATCATTCACGAGATCTTGTCAAGTTTTTTGGGGTGACAGTACTAGTTAGTGTGCTCCTGCAGGGACCCGGGGTTTTGGACATTCTGATGTACTTTGGAAAAAAGAGCCAAGGAACCAATTGCAATATTAATTGTCATGATCAAGAACAATCTTGATGTACATCTCATGTGATTGTTCTTCACCAAAGTCATCCTGATGGCTGCGGTTTGAAATATTATTGAGACATATATGTAGCCTGATATATCCTCCACTGCGCTATCCAGTAAAACTAACCCTTCCAATGAATTATAATTATGATGCTGAACGTTGAAGTATTGTGATTAATTATAATGGGGATCATTTCATTTACAATTCACTTAGAATTTGACATCACTAGCTGTTGCTCATGCTATCTCCTTCTGTAGATAAAAAGGCAGTGTGACATAGAAGCATGGCATTGACATTATACCCTGATAAATGATTGGATAAAGCAAAAGCCAATTTAATTTTGAAATGGTAAGAAAACTGGTTTGACTGGTGAAATAAACCTGGAGGCAAGGCATTGGTGAGGGAACACATTTTGATGATCCACTAGTACTAGTATGGTTTCATGGGCATGTAGTGATTCAACTACACGACCGCCTTGCAGCCTAGGCAGATTTTTTATTTTATGCAAGTCGATTGAGGTTCCTGTCAGGAAACGTTCCTTGGCCGAACCCAATTGGGGCCACAACTAGATGCCAGACCAGCGAAAATAAATGAAGTGATTGAACTACATGACCATCTTGCAGCCTGCAGACATTTTTTTCTGTGCAAGTTGAGGATCCTGTAGGAAAATGTTCCTTGGCCGAACCCAATTGGGGCCACAGATGTCAGGCTGGCGAAAACAAATGAATTTCCTGTTTTAATGGGTAGCAGAATGTGAATCACTACCCCATATATATTTACGACTGCTCACTGATCACAAATATGCATGTTATGTAGTAGACATCTCTTTATATTTAAAGGTCTAATTTTAAACCGACCACTGAGTGATGTTATCGTGGTTTGTGAGTTATTATTTGGACCAACAAGGACCCACAACAAGTCGATGACTTTGAAGCATAACAAATCCAAACCCTTGGTAGTTCCTTGAAGAGAACTGAGTTGTACATGTTGGGAAGCTTTAAATGACATTAGTGGTAGGAGTAACATTATTTATTTCGGGCGACTCGGGAGCCAGTGTATCTATGCCAGGAGTATGTATCTGGCTGATTGGTGCTTATAATCATCCTGAATATGAAATGACCTGCATGCAAGTTTGGGGGTTGATCATGACTGGAATGGATAAGACAACAAGATATTCGACAAGCATATTAGGGAGTATAGAAGTTAAATTTAAATCTGGGAGGTATCTGGGTTTAAAGTGCCCAGATGTCGACAGCTCATGACCACCAGCACATCATGATTGATCTGTAGAATCTAGATGATAATGTAAGGAACTCAGTCTCAGTATAACGGACTCTATTAGAATGTGTGTACCTAGATGATAATGTAAGGAACTAGGTACTGTGAGTGACAACACCGTAAGTAATAGATAAGGTGGCTCACCTCAGTCTTGGTATAACGGACTGAGGTGCCCTGGTGCTACTGTGTCTCTATATAAGCTATGTAAGATAAAGAGCCACTGATGTGAGTAGTAGATAAAGGTAAAGAGAAATAAAGGAAATAAAGGGAAAAAGGGTAACCATGTGTTCACAGTGTCGTGATGATCACAACACTCCTCCTCACCATGAACACTCCTCCTCAGGTGGAATCTTGGTTCATTTGAGGCCTAAAAATCCCCAGAATTGGGAGAATTTCTTGGGTTCAAGGGCTTTCATAAATATATCAGCGATGTTATCATGCATGTTGATATAGGAAAGTGAGAGCTCCTCCGCTTGGATGTGTTCTCACATGAAGTGGTATTTTATGTTGATATGTTTTACTCGGTCATGTAGTAGTGGATCTTCGGAGAGGTTTATGGTGGCATTGTTGTTGCAAAGTATGGTTGTAGAATTTGTTGGAGTGTAACCGATTCCATCCAATAGAGTGCATAGCCAGATTGCTTCTTTGGATGCTTCAAATGCAGCGACATATTCAGCTTTGCAAGATGAAGCGGCAACAGTTTTTTGTTTTCTTGCTTGCCAAGAGACAACACCTGATCCTAGGGAGTATGTGTGGCATCCAACACTCCTTCTTGTATCTAAGCAGTTGGCCCAGTCTGAGTCAGTAAAACTGATTAATTTGACTGGATTTTTGCTGCCAAGGTGGAGCTTATGTTCTCGTGTTCCAGAGAGATAGCATATGATGTGAACTGCCGCATTCCAGTGCGCATATGAATAGCAGTTGAGATATTGTGATAATTGTTGAACAGCATATGTGATGTCAGGGTGCATGCCAATTGACAGGTAGAGTAGGCACCCTACAAGTGAGCAGTATGGGAGCTTCTTGATGTCGTTGAGGTCAGCTCATGACATCTTTTGAGGTCTTTACCTTCCCTGGGTTATTCCGTATGGAATCCATGGAATCACTGTTGGCTGAGGCCTCAGCCAATTTATTGTTCCATGGACATCATGGATTCCATATGGAATGATCATGGAATGGTCATGGAATGGTTAATTCCATATGGAATCCAACTCTATTCCACATGGATTCCACTGGATTCCATGGAACAAGTCCATATGGATTCCACTGAAATTCCATATGGAAAATACCATAATATTTGTTGTCAAAAATAGTGTCAAGTATGAGAATTGAACACTCGACTCCACGACACATCACATGCATGAATGAGAGAACACCCTAACAGCTGCACCAAGCAACCATTAAAAGACAATAAAATGACCTCAATATATTCTGTGTACCATGGCCACCGCCCAAATCGAGCATCGGCAAACGCTGATGCTCGATTTGGGTGTCAACAAACATGTCAACAAACAACAACCTCCTTCCTCAACCACCACCACCACCACCCACAACGCCCACCCATGACACCCACCCACGACACCCACCCATCGTCGCCACACCACTGCCACCACCCACCACCAACAACCACCTGGACACGCCGGTACACCATCCAAACGATGCAGGAACACCATGTCAGCAGGCGGCAGGTCAATGGGAGGCGATGATGATGACGTGGCATGTCAATGGACGTCTGACGGTGACAGCACCATGTCCAGCCCCAGGTAAGCACCTCCAGCCCGTCCCTACAGTCCAAACCCACCCCTCCCCCCACTTTCTTTGCTGACAGGGAAGCCAGGTGCCACGTCGCTGTCAGCAATGTGGCAACCAAGTACTAAGACTGGCCACAGCAGACTGCCACCACCACCACCATGCGACAACCGCCCACGTACGAGAACGACTGCCCACATTCAAAAATGACTGCCCGCATTCAAAAACGACTGCCCACGTACAGAAACGACGTGCCCACAGATGACAACGACCACCCAGGTAGTGAGTACCCACCAGTGTCTCCCCCCTCCATCACACCACCTCACTCCCTCCCCTCTCACTCCCTCACCCCCTCCTTCCCTCCCCCTCTGTATTACACCACACCACTCCCTCCCCCTCCCTCACTCCCCCTCTGTATTACACCACACCACACCCTCCCCCCTCCCTCACTCCCTCTCTGTATTACACCACACCACTCCCTCCCCCCTCCCTCACTCCCTCTCTGTATTACACCACACCACACCCTCCCCCCTCCCTCACTCCCTCTCTGTAT
>Ga0307507_10011345_pt1 | contig 11257 bp, 1 predicted proteins | sample 7_EM_MG_FD_207223 | JGI IMG/M metagenome (GOLD analysis project Ga0307507, IMG submission 207223) | Populus trichocarpa ectomycorrhiza microbial communities from riparian zone in the Pacific Northwest, United States - 7_EM | ecosystem: Host-associated > Plants > Roots > Unclassified | place...
GTGAGATCTAATTGGTCCAGGAGTCCACAGGACTAGGGTAAGGTCCACAAGTGTAGCGCTAGCCCTTAGCTACGTCGTGGCGCTATTTCTCCCCGGGGTCTGATTCATGAGATAAGCGTACGGAGGCTCTGCATCGGGTCCCCACTGACACAGGCAGGCAGTGTCACGGCACTGACCTGACGCGTTGTTATGACTCGGCGTTGTTATGACACAAGCACAGACCTAACCCCTAAGCACTGACCCTATGCGTACGCGTACATATATCCTGCCTCATCTCCTGTATATAGCTCTTCACGCGACATCAGTTCAATCCACGTACTTTCAGTTACCTCGTACCTTGACCCTCTGCACGTACTGTGACAGGCAGGCAGGCAGGCAGGTAGGTAGGTAGGTAGGCAGGCAGACAGGTAGGCAGACAGACAGGTAGGCAGGCAGACAGGTAGGCAGACAGACAGGTAGGCAGGCAGGTAGCAGATAGGTAGGCAGGCAGGTAGCAGACAGATAGACAGACAGGTAGGCGGGCAGGTCGGTTGGTCGGTAGGTAGGCAGGTAGAAGAGAGCCGTCGCCATATTATATTAAATTATTTAAAATACCAACCATATAGACTAAGTAAATACTATTAAGTGCGTAGAAGAGCAACGCTTATCTATTGCTTAAAGTAAGCAAGATATATAGAATGCGCGAGGGGGGCATTATACGTTAATTGTGCATTAAGTGTAAAATAAGCTTAATGGAATAAAGGTACTACTTGCCTAGGTAGCTGTAAATGCGCAATTAGCTGCACCGCGTTATTAAATGCGGCAGTTTGCCGCTGCTTGGTCGAGACCATAGGCTACACAGCGCGGTGCGCGGATTGCGCATTTGGCTGCCAAATGCTGCCAAATGCTGCAAAAATGCTGGTAAATGTTTTCCTGACGTAGTCCTTAGGGGTACCCACTAGTTAATTATAGCCATTTTTTCTAAGTCTACCTTAATTCCGTCTATACTAATAATAAATCTTAGGTACTTTATACGCTTAATACTAAATTCCAATTTCCTAATATCGGCCTAGAGGCCAGCCTTATAGAGCCGTTATAGGACTTTATAGACATACTTCTTATATTCTAACTTATTTTTAAAGTAGATTATAATATTATCTAGGTAGGCCATATAGAAGTTATTAAGGTAGTTAAAGAGTATATTATTTATATATTGCTAGTACGTAGCTAGTCCATTAGTCAGTTTAAAAGAAAGTACTTTATATTTATATATTCCGTAACAGGTCTAAAATATAGTAAGATCTTCTAATTTAGGGTCTATTTTAATCTGGTAAAGGGCCTAATGGATATTAAGCTTAGTAAAGATCTTAGCTCTATTTATTTAGGTTAAAATCTTATTAAGTAAGGGTAGTGGGTAGTAGTCCTTGCGGGTTATATTATTAAGTTTATAGTAGTCTATGCAGAAATAAGGTCCTCTATTTAGCTTTTTAGTAAAGAAAATAGGTAAGTTAAAAGGGGCTTAGCTAGGCTTAAAAAGCCCTTATTTAGGTTATTAATAAGGTACTACTTTATAGCCTATAACTTAGTAGTAGACTGCTAATAATGGGGGCTATAGCTAAGTATATTTTCCTTATCTAGCTTAATCTTAATCTTATAGTTATACGGTTAGTAAGGCGGGAGTATATTAGACACTGCCTTGGAGAATACGTCCTTAAATTTCTAGTATTAATAGGGTAGTTTCTATTCTACTAGCTCCTTATCTATAAGCTCACTTTCCTATCTACTAAGCTTGCTTTCCTTTTCCTTAATTATTTAATTAATTTTATATAAGCTGGTGGTAAAGGCAATAGTATTAGGTTAAACTAAGTTCTAGTAGAATCCTACAGCGCTAATATAGTAGATATTTATAGACTTTTATTAGGCCGTATTTTGCGGTATAGGGTTTATAATCTTCCTTAGCTTATATTCTATTTTCTATAAGTTATCCTTCTAGTCTATATATTTAGTATAGTATCTAATACTCCTTGCTATTCTTTATAGCTATATAGGGCCTAAGTTTCCTACAGGGAGCTCCACTAGCTTTTTACTATCTTTTTTAATCTTTGGTGCAGGTGGTATAATATAAGTAGTCTAGGGGCGGCATAGTATATAGATCTGTTATGGGTTAAGCTATACGTCCTTTTTAAAAGCCTAGTCCCTATATATAGCATTGGCCTAGTAAACAGTATTTATCTATAGCTAAATAAGGTTCTCTATTATAATACTAATTTCTTTTATAAAGGAAGGTATTAGGGGCATATTTTTAGGCCAAATAAGCCGTCTGTTCTGTATATTAAGCTATAAGCCTAAATAGTCTAGCCATTTTCTTTCTAAGATTATATTATAGCTTCTAAGGTCTATAATAAGGAAAGGGATATTATATTACCTTTATTTATTAACACGGGGATAAATTTATAAAATAGTTATAATAGGTAGTCCTACCCGTCCGTTATACTCACAAATAGGAATTAGCTTAGGCAGTTCTTCTAAAGGCGCATTTAAAAAGTCAGCCAGTTTTATAGCGCACTTTATATTAATTAAGGTAAAAGCATTTACTCCTAAGTTAGCTAGAGCAGAGGTTAAAACTTAATATCTATTACAGAATAAAGTATAAGGGATAGTGTAGCTTTTTCCACTAACTAGCCAACCTAGATTAATATATAATATATTAATCCCTTTTAACCCTAAAGGGGAGTCTTCCTCTAGGGTTTCTATTTTTCCGGCTCTATGCTATCCTCCTAAATTAACAGGACCTCATTTATCTTTGCCGCTATTAGGCAGTCCTTTATAAAGTGGTTTTTTTAGCTATATAAAAAGCAAGCTCCTTAATTACTAAGGGCTTGCTTATAGGGGTTACTATATATAGGCCAAGTCTATACCGGGCCTATGGCAAAACTAGCTGCATAACTAGCTGCTAGATTAATAGCAGGCTAAACAGTCAGTACTATAGGAGTTATGGCCCGTACTAGGGCACTATTAGCTGTTCTTATATTGCTTATAGTCTAGTTTAAAGGGTTCCTAGCTTTATACCACTTAGTATATATCTTAATTCAATAGAGGCCTTAATTAATAGCTAAGCACTAGTCCATTAGTTTTTTTAGCGTCTATATAGTAGTAAAGACTAGTAGTATAGCTCGCTGTAGGTCTAAGGTAAGCTTATTAAACAGGTTTAGTAGCAGATCTTCCTAGGGGATTTAGGCCTGGCTGGATAGGTGTAAAAAACGGGTCTAAAAGGCTAAAAAGGTCTCCATTATTTTCATATTTAGGCCTTTATAGTTAAGGCGGGCATTCTATACCTTAAAGGGGTCCTTATAAATAGAAGACAAGTAGTTAATTATTTCTTCTCTAGAGAGAAAGGGATCTACTAAGTCCTAGGCATATCGCGGACGTAGATACATCTATACGTCCTTACTAGTTGTTACGGACAGCTTAAGTACGATGTTATGACTACTTAGGGAAGAGTCGGCGGAAGCTAGTTGGCTGATATAGGCACGGTCTAGGATGGAACCGGTGAAACCATATAATAAGGAATGGTAGCCAAGGTTATGCAGTGTCAAACGCGTTGACTGTGTTAAACGAAGGGGACGCTACGTTTAAGATAGACAACACGTACCTCACGTATAAGAGAGGGTTTCTTAGGCGTATGGTTATGTATTTAAAGGACCTCAGTCCCTACCATAGATAGTTTTCTCCTTATAGTGAATCTCAGAATATAATTAGAGTTAATTTATTAGGCAACTACTCCACTAGTTATTATTACATTATTAACTTATTCTTACTTATATACCTAGCCTAATAATAGGACCTACTGTAGTTACTACTATAAGGTTCTGTTATATATTTACTACTAAGGTTACAGTATTAAATAAGGTTAAATAACATGCCACCCAAAGCACCAGTTATAATAACATTAATAGTAGTAACTACCTTAGGATTAGGAGACACCAGTATAGTAGATATAGACTTATAAGTAGTCATAAGAGGTCAGTTATAGGAAATGGTTAATTGCTTATTAGACAATAATAAGATACTTAAGGAATGTATTAATGGAATCAGCACAGCAAAGGTTAAGTTACTATTAATTAAATAATTCTTAGGAGAAAGGTTAAAACTTAAAGGATTTCTTATGTAAATATACTTTAAGGTTATATAGGAAGGAGCAAGGTTGGCAATACCTATAGATTAAGTGGTATATATAGGATTGTTCTTAACAGGAAGAGCACTGGAATAGTTTAAACCTTACCTTATAGAAATATAAGTTAGTAGTATAACAACTACTAACTAAGACGTATAATTTATGTTTACTAGTTGGAATGGGTTCGCGGAAAGACTAATATAGATGTTTAAAGACCTAAAAGTATTAACTACAGCGGAACAAAAGCTTTAAAACTTAGTATAACATTCTTTAGTAATTAAGTATACAATACAGTTTCAGACACTTGCAATATAGGTTAAGTGGAATAATAGGGCGCTTATGGTATAGTATAAATAGGGACCTAAGGCTAAAGTCTAGGACGTAATTATTCTAATAGAAGATGCGGAAAGTCTATAAAACTTAATAGATTAGTTAATAAAGATTAATAACAGAATCTATTAAAGGAAATAAGCTAAGAAAGGGTAAAATAGAGTTCTACAGTTATATAAGGCGCAGAGCACGTATTAGCAGATATAGAGCCAAAAACTATGGAATAGCGTAGAGCTAATAGACCTAAGTTATAAAGGGCTCAGTCAAAAGAACAGAATCTATTGGTAGCCAGTGAACGAGAATTCCAAGACAAGGACTAGAAGAAGGTCGAGGAAAGGACACGTCTATATACATAGGGCCAAGGCTCGGCTCGGCCGAGCCCCTGACTAGGGTCTGTAACAGTGCCGTAACATTATCCCCCCCTTCAGTAAAGCCTGCCCTTAGGCTTTGTAGTTGTCCTCCCTGTTAAGAAAGCTATATTGTTCTTCCTAGCATTAGATCTGTTTTAAATTGTCACTGCAGGCGGAGTAGTAAGAGTTAATTTAATAGCTACAGGCAGAGTAGTAAGGTGTTAATTAGGTTAGCTGGAGGTAGAGCAGCAAGTAGTTAGTAAAAAAAAATTTAGGCCGTATAGCGCCAGTCCTAACGTTAGGAGGTTAATATGTATATGCAGTCCTATAGTTTTGCTGCTATATAGCCTAGCTTGGGCTAGTACTACGTATCGCTAGGAGCATTCCGTTCTTTATTATTTCTCCTAAAACTCTATTATCTCCTAGCTCTCTACCCCGCCTTTTAAAAAGGCTTTGCCCTAAGCTATTAGTTAAATCCTCCCCGCGGAGGCTCCCCGGGGTCAGTGGGGTTAGTAGGGTTATACGAACAAAGGCTAGGAAATTTTTTTTTTTAGGGTAGGCATTGTCTCGTTAGGTGGTCCGTAGGTCGTTATAATAGCAGGCATATTAGCGCTGTTATTGTCGGTTTGTAGTAGTATAGTGCTAGCGTCTTATTCTTGTCCTTAGCAGTATGGTGCCAGCGTCTGGTTCTTGTCGGTTCTTAGTAATATAGTGCTAGTGTCTGTTCTTCCGTAGGCTATTGGCACGGTTGTTATTGAGTTGGTCCTTCTATAGGCGCATTAGCAGGTTAGGTAGTACGTAGATAATTAAGCAAAATTGAATATAATATGCTGCACTACTCGCTTTATAGTAAGGGATAGGTCTGGGTCTAGTTCTTATACTCCTTTAAGTGGCTAGCTAACTCTATTCCAGGCTCTTACTAGAACACTACATGATGGATTATAATATGCTTTCTCCCTTACTATCTTAAGCTGTAGGTATATCTTTCCATCCTCTATTTTAATTGTCTAGGAATAGCTCTAGTTGGTTAGTCGGTCTGTTGGTCGGGTTGGGTTAGTAGATTATAGGCGTATCGGTACAATTATCGTCAGGTTATGATAGCAGGCGCACTACGCTATTGTTGTCTAGTCCTTAGCAGTATGGTGCCAGCGTCAAGTCCTTAGCAGTACGGTGCCAGCGTCAGGGTCGGTCGGTTAGGGTCTGTTAGCCAGGTCGGTTCTTCTAGGCTGCAACGAACGTATTGCCAATTGACTTACCCAAGCAAGCCTCAGCGCGCTCGTCGCAAGGTAGAATTTTTTGGACGGTCTTGGAATAATGTGAAGGGCTCAGTCAAAAGAACAGAATCTATTGGTAGCCAGTGAACGAGAATTCCAAGACGAGGACTAGAAGAAGGTCGAGGAAAGAACACGTCTATATACATAGGGCCAAGGCTCGGCTCGGCCGAGCCCCTGACTAGGGTCTGTAACAGTGCCGTAACATAAGTAGTACTAAAGAATCTAAGAGATAGATAAAGAAATTATAGAAACCTAGAGGTTAAGGATTAAGTAATTATAGGACTTAGGAGTAGAGACCAAACTAGGGATCTTAATAGTAGAAGATATTTAGGCGGACTCTATAACAAGAAAAATGGTTTAAAGATAGAGCTTATATAAATTATGGAAAATAAGGTTATTTCGCCAGAAACTATAGAGGTAGTTAAAGTAACCACGCGGTAAAAGGCACTAGGTTATTAGAGTATAATAACGCGGATATAGGGATATTACGCGGGACCAAGGAGTATTTAATTAAACACTTTATATTTTATTATAATAACGCATGCCAAATTTATAAGGACGCTAAGTATGGCGTAAGCTATTAGCCGCAAGAGCTAGAGTTAAGAGGACTTAAAGGAACTAGAGAGTTAGATAAAGAACAGGATTAACTCTATAAGCTAAATTAAAATATTAAAGCAATATATAGATAAAGATTAGCAATAATAACAATAGAGTTAGAGTACTTATTAATTAATAGTAATAAGGAAGAAAAGGAGGCTAACTAGGAGCACTTATACCTTAGTAACGCAATAGAAGCAGAAACTAAAACCACTATAGAACGCGGATTAGTAACGGGTATTATAACACTATTAGATATAGCATCTATTACTTTATAAGACAGAAGGAGTAATATTTAGAGGTAATTAAGCAAGTAGACAACTGCTAGTGCTAGCTTACTACTTATAAAAGGTAAAAGGCTATAGGTCTAAGATTCTTATAAAGAGATAAGAAAGGCTCTAAACTTATAAAACGTAATAAGGATAGCTTAAGAACCTATAACAAACGAAAACTAATAGGAAAGAGTAGTAACTTAGTTTAGTAACAAACAAATAAGTATAGGACGCAAGTTTATAAACTATAAGTTTAGAGAACGCGTAAGAACGTCAGTACTAGGTAAATATAGTATTTAGCCTAAAGATCAAAAAGTTAATACTAGGATAAGGAAGTAAGATAACTTTAAAGATCTAGCTACAAGACGCAAAAAACAAGAAACTATAAATAAGTTTAGATGAAGAATTATTATATAGCAAGAGTAAAAGCTAAATAAGAGGTTAGCTATACTAGGTTATATAAGGGATAGAGTACCTATACAAAGAGTTACTAATAGGCCTAGTATAGGGACACCTAGAGTAAAATAGTTAGACAAACTAGAATAAGAAGAGGATCTAGATATTCTAGTTAGGTTTAAAGAAAGATATACTAAAGGATGTTATAATATAGTAATAATAAGGTACTTTCTTACAGACAAACCATATACACTAAACTAGTTATATATAAAGTAGTATAAGTAACAACATAATAATAAACAGGAAGACTTTTATATATAGCTAGACAAAAAAGTTGTCCAAGACTAACCTATTACTAAAAAAACGCATAAGTTATATTAAAGGAGCGTTAATTATAACGTTAAGGAACCTAGAAGAAGGATCCAGGGACTAGAGAAGTAAATAATAAATCTTAATACCCGTAGTAGAGATACTAGTGGTTAAGTTAACTAGGTATAGGTTTAAACTTAAGAATAAAAATAAGCTAAGAGTTAACCTAAGTTACCTAGCATATTATATACTGTTATAAATAGCTTATGTGGATAATATATGCAATATATATAGAGCACCAAAAGATAAGAACTAGAAGTACCTAGTAAGAATATATTAGGCACTAGAGGAAAAGCGGTTTAGGAACGCTAAGTATATATATAGATAGCACCTAGTAGAAGTACAGAGTTAAGGGGACCTAATACTTTAACTAGGAAGATTCCTTATAGAAGAATGCCTAAATAGATAATAGTAGTGGGAGTGCCTAGAGAATACTTATCTAGGGCATATAGAGGAAAAGAAATAAACTAAGTATTGGCCTAAGTTAGACCAAGTATAAATAGGATCTAGTAGCTAGCAGTTAGGAAAAGGGGAGGCCTATAGGACTAAAGGGAACTAGTAATAGAGCCTCAGACCCTTAAGGGGATTTAAGGATAATACCTAAATTTAAGAGTTAAGTAGCAAGATTAACAGTTTAAAGCACTTATAGACAGTGGGGTAATAAGAAACCATATATTATTAGTAGTAGTAGAAAGAATAGGGTTACCATATAGATAAAAAGAACACCTATATCCACTTATAATAATTTTAGGGGATTAGATAGCCTATAGAGAAGGCATTATTAATCTTAAAACAGGACCTATTTAGTTAACTATTAAAGGAAGACCAGTCAGAATATCTTTTAATATCTTACTGTTAGGAAAGGATAAGGTAATACTAGGAATACCTTAGTTACAGAAATACAATCTAAAGATTAATTAGGTTACAGGTTAGGTTAATATTAGAGATACTTAATAACATAGAATACAACAGCAAACCAAGTTAATATGGTACCAAGTTAGAGCAATATATAAAGAGACTAAGCAAGGCTTAAGTTATGTACCAAAGAAATACCACAAGTATGGTAAAAAGTTATAGTTACTAGAAAGTGAAAAGCTGTTAGAGTATATAGCATAGGACTATAAGATAGAATTAGAAGAAGGAACAAGTCTAAGGTTTTTTCTAATTTACAAGCTTACTAAAACCAAGTTAGTAGCGCTTAAGGAGTTTATCCAGGAGAACTTATAAAAGGGATATATTAGACCGTTACAGTCATCAGCAGGATATCTAGTACTATTTATCCTAAAGAAAAACGGAAAACTTAGGATGTATATAGACTATAGATAGTTAAATAGCATTACTAGGAAGGATAGGTATCCTTTACCCTTAATTAGCGAAATCTAAAATAGGATAGGTAATATATAAATCTTTACAAAGATAGATCTAAGATGGGCGTACTATTAGATTAGGATCAAGGAAGGCAATAAATAAAAGGCAGCTTTTAGGTTAAAGGAAGGACTATATAAACCATTAGTTATGCAGTTTAGGCTTATAAACGCACCAGCAACGTTCTAGAAGCGAATTAATAGTATATTAGGAGAACACCTTAATAAGTTTATTATAGCATATCTCAACAACATTATTATCTACTTAGTAAGGAAGAACACGGAGAATATATTAAATGGGTCTTAAGGAGACTACAAGAAGAACAGATGCCAGTAGTAATTAAGAAATATAAGTTCTTTACAAGAAAGACCAATTTCGTCAGATTTATTATTAAACTAGGAAAAATTAGTATGGACCCAAAGAAGATAGAAGCTATAGTTAGTTAGCAAGAACTAGAGAACGTTATATAGTTAAGATCGTTCCTAGGGTTTTGCAACTACTATAGAAGGTTTATGGCACAGTAGTTAAAAAGTATTAAGCCATTTACGCGATTAACAAAGAAAGAGGAACTGTAGGTATAGGGAATAGAACAGAAGAAGTTATTTAAAGAACTTAAGGAGTTGTTTACCTAGGAACTAATCCTTAAGATCTATTAACTAAAGCTAGAGACAGTTGTTAAGATAGATGCATTAGACTTTACACTAGGAGTATATTTACTATAGAAGCATTAGGACACATGGCATCTAGTAACATACTATAGTTAGAAGATAACACTACCAGAACTAAACTATAACATCTATAATAAGGAGTTATTAGGTATAGTTATAGCACTTAAGGAATAGAGAGCATTCTTACAAGGAATAGAGAAGCCATTTGTAGTTAAGACGGATTATAAGAACCTTATAGGATTCCTAATAACAAAGGAACTCAACTAAAGACAGGTTAGATAGGCGGAAATGCTTACAGAATACTATTTTAAAATTCAGCATACTAAGGGTACAGACAATGCACAAGTAGATGCTCTAAGTAGAAAAGCTAAACTATAAAATAATAAAAAGCCATTAGGGGCATTACTGCGAAAAGATAAAGATAGATTAATTAGATATAATTACCCAAAAATCGCAGCAACTAGAGAAAGTCAGATCTATAAATTACCAGAGAGTGATTAGATATAAAAGATCTAAGAAGCATAGGTAGAGGATCTAGACTTAAAGCAATATAAAAACTAAGAGGCAACGTATATACCTAGGTCTATTATAGAAGAATTTATAAAAGAGTTTTATAAAGGAATAACACAAGGACACAACGGAGCTACAGGCTTAGTATTAAGACTTTAAAAGGAGTATATTGTTTAAGAAATCTAGGGACTAGTAAGACAAGTTATAAGAGAATGTCTAGATTACTAAAGGAACAAACTAATAAGGTATAAGCTATATAGAGGGCTATAACCTATTAAAATACCAGAAAGACTATAGAAGGTTATATTATAGGACTTTATTATTAAGTTACCAAAGTTAAGAGATCCTATTATAGGGCAAGATTATAATATAATCTTAGTAATAGTGGACAAGCTTATAAAGTAGGGATACTTTATAGCATATATAGAAGAGATATTAGCAGAGGATATTACTAGAATCTATATTAAGGAAGTATTTATAAGACATGGAGCACTAAGCAAGATTATATTAGATAGAGATCTGAGATTTATAGCAGCATTCTAGGAGGTATTCTTGGTGGAATAAGGAGTTCGCGTAGTAACCATAACAGTATATTATCCGCAGACGGATGGATAGATAGAGAGATTAAACTAGACACTAGAACAGTATCTAAGACATTACGTTAATTATATATAGAATAATTAGGTATCATTATTACTAGTTATATAGTTTGTATATAATATAACACTATAAGAAGGAATAGGAACGTTACTATTTAAGGCGAATTACGGATATAAGCCAAGATTATTGTTATTGCTATATTAAGTAAAAAAAATAAGTAGTATAGCTAAAGAAAGAATAGAGACTTTAATAAATCTTTATATAGACCTTAAAGAAACAGCTAAACTAGTACAAGAATAAATAAAAAGGTACTATAATGCTAAGAGATCTAAGGGACCAGATCTTAAGGAGGGAGATAAAGTGTGGCTACTAT
>Ga0307507_10011346_pt1 | contig 11255 bp, 12 predicted proteins | sample 7_EM_MG_FD_207223 | JGI IMG/M metagenome (GOLD analysis project Ga0307507, IMG submission 207223) | Populus trichocarpa ectomycorrhiza microbial communities from riparian zone in the Pacific Northwest, United States - 7_EM | ecosystem: Host-associated > Plants > Roots > Unclassified | place...
ACCCCTCCGCGTCCCCCCCCCCCCCTACCCCCAACACCCCCCCCTGGGGGGGGGGGGGGGGGGGCCGGGGGGGGGGGGGGTAGGACAAATGATTTTCATCCATAATATCCGTATTTGGCGAGAACCCAAATGTTCGTTTCTCCCACCCCCCGGTGGGGAGGGGGGGGGATTAATAGATTGCAAGATTTTGTGTGTGCGTTCTAGTGAGACAATGTTTATTAATGTAACTCTCTGCCGGTCCTAGGGAGGGGGAATTTTTTAGGGGGGAGACTTGGGAGTTGGTAATTCGAGTGATGGGATGTGATCTGTCTCGGAAGTGGGAGGAACATTGTGGTGAACGGGGGGGTTGGGCTACTACCGGTGCCGTTTTTGGAGGGTTTTTCGGGAAGGGCGCTTTCACATGTTGGGCATGGGTAGGGCCGTTAACTTGACTATAGTATTATCCACCGATCTTGGAGCTAATAGATCCCCACTCAGGCCGTTTCCCGGCGATCCGAATCCGGAGGCGGGCGGGCGGGCTAACTTAGCGCGCTGATACCGGTAACCCGTGCGGCAATCGGGAAAGTACTGTAAGAACTGGAATAATTGACCTCGCGCTAGGACGTGGAAGTCGTCTTATGCTAGCAAGGCCTCAGGCGGTTAGTTTTCGCAGTGCTCTCGCCATCCTAATCCAAGAGAGGGAATTTCGGACGTCATAGCGCGAGATTCAATTGTTCCAATTCTTAAGGTATCGCAAACCATCGTGGTATGGTGGTAATGGGGTAACTTTAACACTTGGCTCAAACAAGGAGATATACTGTATTCCTCTACCCCTCTTACTCTCACTTCACTCTTCCTGCAAGACAAACTATAGGGAAGAGATTGAAATGCGGGATAAATAATTGACGTACATTTTTCAAAAATAGGTTGCCTCGCGTTCACACCCTTGAGTCTTTAGTGTTTTGCTAGAGTGTTTGTGTCTAGGATGACCCCCGTGCCCTTCTTGTAACTGGGCTTACCAACGGCCTTCCCAACGGGTGCTACAATTCCTCCTCCTGCGGAACTTGATTGTGAGCTTATCGCGCTCTTAGAGGAGGGTAGTTGGTTGATCTTCTCACCGATCTGGCTGATTGCGCTGTCGGCTTTGGTGAATCAGCCTTCTCCCTCAATCCTTAGATTAGAGAGTAAGAGAGTGAAAGAGGGGGAATACGACTAAATTGCTTCCCGATAGCTCCCTCCCCGGAGAATAAACCCCCCCTACCGTAAAGGGGGAAGAGGGACAGACCTCTGTATCGGTGGGCATCTCCTCACTGATCTTATTCGCCGCTCGATAAACTAGGGTATCATCACTTAGAGCTTACGGGAAGTCATGGAGAGTGAAGCGGTTTTGGAAGAGTACTGTGTTCTGGAAAGTCCCGCGAGCATTCTTCTGGTACGAGCCATTGCTTGGTTTGGAATTCGTCGCGGGTTAGCGGGATTTATATATCTTGTCTTCCTCTTGACATTTTTTCTTTGGGGGGAGGCGAGCGGGGCGGAGGGGGCGGTTAGAGCCATCGGTATAAAGAGGTTTAGGTATGCCTAGGATTGGGGCTTATCACTAGTGTTGGTATTGGTAGAGGTCGTTACTATATCGCAATCCCTTGGCTGAACTGGTTGGGAGAGAAGATCGCTCCAACTCAGCAGGGTCCGTCAGAGATGCGTTCTTTGTGGAGTCAATCTACCTGAGTATGGAAATTAGGCTAGTGCATTGTTTAAATACGATTGACTTAGATGATTTTTGGCGCAGTTACATATCATAACGACAGTCTGGAAAGAGAAAGGTGGGATTCCGGGATATTGTTGCCGGGCTCTAGAAGGAAATACAGGAGATTGCAATACCAGCGCCGAAGAGGCAACTGAATGGTTTGTAGAGAGACGGCTTGGAGTTCGGAATCATTTGTGGGGTTGGAGTCTGGCAGCTCTCTAAGTGCGATTTTGTGTATGGCCGTGGCATTGAGGAGGTGGAAGAAGAAGAGGTTCTCGTTTGTTAGTCCTATAGGTAGTGAATACCTTGTTACGCCCAACTCCTCAAATAGACCTAGAATCAAGCCGGATTCAACAGAGGGTCAGAGGTTGGTATGCCCTGATGAAGGTGAAAGAATAGCTTAGTTGTGATGATCGTCGGAGATGTGGAGGCGTCTGCTCTCTATCGGAGGTTGCTAGCTAAAGACTACTTAAATAAGGGAAAGCTTCTAGATGTATAAATCTATATATCCGTTCATGCCCTAGCGTACTCACCCACATCTACACTTCTTTGCTTCCCCATGTGAGCTCCATCAGAGCTTCTAATACCATAACGCCCTACTACTGGGATTACAATGCCATCATGCTTAAGTATCACAACTTGCCGTAGCTCTGCTTGCACTTCTAGGTATATTGTCAAGGGTATCTGTAGGTCAAATTAACATGGAGCGCCCCTGCTAGATCGGACAACTAATTAGTATCAGAGGGCAATCATGAGTGATCACTCGAGAATTTGGTTCTCCTAGAATACAAATCACATTAGCATAGAACTTCCTGCACTCTAGGACTGGGCAAAGTTATTCCCCAATATAACTCGGAAGGTTAACTTACGGATATTCTCTAATTATTCCTCTGCCTTACCCGGTAGCATATATAAGAATGGTGAGATTCAAACAGCCACGCCCCTCTAAAAGTTATAACTGATTGTTAGCGTGAATTCAACTCCTGGGCTCCTGCTAATTGCAACAGGGGCTAATTGGTTCTTGACATGTTAGCCACTGCGTGAGGTAGGTATTTCATGAAATATCAACTTGGGAACAAATACTGATCCCACCGAAAGCTTGGTGCTGGGATTTCGATGAGAAGGGAGGTGTATCTCTCCCTAAGTTATTGGTAGAGTTCAATAAGTGTCTTTAGTGAGAGATTCTCTGAGATTTTAAACGGAAGCGGCACTTTGTGCACTCATTACCGCCATTCAATAGAATATAAAAACCACACGGCCCAAGGGATACTAGCTGAACAGCACTGTACATCACCGTAACACCCAAAACGCCCTCACTCCAGCCAGGCAGCGCTTACGTGTAACCCGCCACCGGCGCTCCCTCCAGAAAATTACGTATTCTCCTTTATCTACGGAGATATTCCTGACTGCTCCGGCTCCGGAAAAGTGTTTGGTAATTAAATACGTTACCCACTATCGAACGATTCCGAGATGAGATAGGCCATAAAGTGAACAAAAAGGCAAATAAACAAGATGTGAAGGAAACAAAGCAGAGACCCCCAAATAACATAATGCCTGAACCGCGCGGAGAAGGGTTATAATTGAATCTTCCTTCATGTAGGGTAGCAGAATTAAAAAATCCTGCCCTATGGAAACTGGAAGGTTGTAGAATCTCGCCTTCACCAATAGGGCTATGGGGCTTGTCAATCCTGTTACGAGGTGGGAGAATCCGACTCTAGGCCTTAAGGTTGGTGATCGGCGGGGTAGCAGAAAAGAAGGAAATTTTTTTCTTCTGCTTGTTTTTCCTTTTGTCTTGGAAAAACAGTTATGGGTTATGAAAGCTATGGATGGTTTGACTATTTTCGCTCTTGTAAGCTGCATGCTTCCTATTTATTCCTTGCAAACTGTTTTTTTCTGCCAAGGCAAGGTATAGGTAGTGTCTAGCGAAAGTCATAAGATTGGCAAATGCAGGACAGGTACTACCAGGATAAATACACGATGTTGATATACTGTAAGATCCGTGCGATGCCATACTAAATTGGCACCTCAGCATCCGGTTGCACCATCAGATAATCAGATTACACTTCCCAAACTCGCAGTAAGGCACATAAGTAAGAAAGATAATGACATTGAGCAGGTGGTGGGGGAGATTCTGATATTTTACCAGTTGGTTCCCGGCAAGCGTTGAGGCCGTCCCAAATACCTGGCCACGCTAATCACGCACAAGGCTGAGGGCATATCTGAATTTCGAGTATAACAATCATGTCGAAAAGTCAATAGGATCGGGTCCAGAAACCGGACTCGGTTGCGCGCTCCGGTTGCAGTTTTTCCGAAGCGGTTGGCTTGGTATTATGTTATAATAATATTATCATACCTGATCTTACTCCCGCCTAAGTTACCGGTGCCGCATAATGTTTGTTCTTGCATTTTTTCGGGAGATATGGTGGCCAGCAGGAAGGAACGAGTGCCTTTTAAAATTCATGTAATGTGGGCGCAAGAGGCCGAGGAGGGGGGGTCAATGATGGGTTGGGGGATTGGGTGTGGATGGGGTGCGACCTTCCTTTACATTTTCTTTGTTTGTTGGGGGGGGGGGTTAGTTCCATATTTTAGGATTTGTTACTTGTGGGAGTTCTTTGGATGGGTTCCTTTGCTAATACACTCCCGAACTTTTATTATTTTATTTTAGGTGTCTAGAGTGCGAAAAGGATTGTAAATGATTCGGCAATGGTATGTTTGATTGCCTCACGAGCGCTGCTTTTGAGGGACCTATAGTGACCTGAGCCATTGGACAGGTAGCTCTAGAAACTTTAGGAAACCTCGAGTGCAATGGTGTGCATCTTGAATTTGTCAGGACTATAGCTTTAATAAGGCAGGGTGTAGATTGGCAAGTTCGCAGCATTGTGTGTATCCCCGCGGGAGCCCAGAGGTGGGCTGAATGAGTTTAGGAAAAATGGATTGTATTTGCTGCTCATTGATTTGCGCTCTGTGTATTCTACCTAAAGTTGCGCTGTACTGTACCCGGCCAATCCCGATACCAGCAATACAATGCTATAAGTGGGGGAGTGCCGTGCAAGTTATATGAATGTATGGCTTATCGGTGAAGAGCAGGGGTTTCTAAATCGTCGAGAGCAACAAGTAGATATAGGTACTTTAAGAGCCTGCAACGAGATGAAAAATTATGATTGCAGTACAGGAGCTTGTAGAAATAACTGTAAAGAGCGCACAGAACTTTATAATAGAGTGCGAGCAGTTCGCCAGCAGTTTGCAAACGAAACGGGCAGAAAAGGAAATGAAATGAATTAAGCCCCAGTCCCAAAAACCTTCTCAACAATAAAGTCCCTAATAATTCCAGACAACCCATCCCAGTGCATGGCAAATTCCTGTGCCCTATTCTCCTTCGCAGTCTTTGCAGTCTTTGGAGTCGGTTCGCAAGCGTTCCCAGGCTCTGCAAATGATGCATCTGAGACGGAGCGCTTTCTTTTCGCTGCGGGTGGTTGCGGATAGTGAGCTTAACCAAAGTCAAAGGGACACGGGAATCTGCAAGTACTTACAACCGGGAGTATGGGCAGGAAGGCGAAAAGAGCACCTTTTTCCGCAGCTATTGTAGTGGCAGTTTGTGCAAGAACCGAGGAATTCTCCGGTAACCGCGACACAGTCCGCAAAGGGCCCAATCATCTGTTCACATGTTTTGCATGGCCTATCTTGCAGTATCCCTCTAGTATGCCCCAGGATAGCCTCATGATTTGCTATCCTATTCCAGACTATGTCCTTGGCTTGCTTTTCAGGTCTGAGCACAACATCCCTCACTCTTGCTGAGGCCTTAAGTCTCAAAAGTGCGGTGCTACCCTTTTCATAGGCCTTTTCTGCAAGTTCAGCTATGTAGGAGCTCTCAGGTATAGAGACAAGCGAAACAGGTTGGTTGTCTGGGTTTGGCTTGACGAGATTGGGGCCTGGCATGTTGGAGATAGGGGAGAGCAGATCAAAGGTATAAGAGTAAGCAGGGGGGGAAAAAAGAAAATAATGGAGGATTGACAAAAAAATATGGACAAAACAGTAAAGAACAGTGTTGAAAGATAAATAACGAGAGAGAACAATCAGGATGAAGGAATTTAAAAGGGGAAGCGTGTTTGAAAGGTCAATATACACGCTTTAAATACCTCCGGGGCCCAACCCCCTTACAATGCATTTGTTACAACTACCCGAAAATCGGGATTTGGATTTTTGTATGGATGCACTGATGCGCACAGACGGGAGGCCATATCTTTATTTAATCGCTGTGTTCGGCTACTTGTTTCCCGTACAAGTAACAAGCATCAAGTTAGTTTGTTTGATATTGCGCACGTAGACCTTGGTTGCGAGAGAACGCACTCGGGGGGAGCGCTATGGGCACACCTCCACGCTTTCCCTTAAACCCTGGTTACCATGGCAACTCCCGCAATATTCCGCACACGAAATGGCGAACCCAACAAGGCTGGAGAACCCCCCCCCCCCTGAGAACTTTCAAAAAGGCTGGGGTCGCGTTCCAACATGGCTCCCCTTTTGGTCGCCCAACTCATGGATCAAGGGGGGGATTTTCTTGGATTGATCCAGGCACCGGTACTCGTATCTGTTGCATCAACCTAAGTTGCAGGTATCACATAAAGGGCCACAGCACTAACAAGGAAACACATCCCACCCTTGCCCAATGCCCCCTAACCCTGTGTGGCCTCTGCTCTGGAACCAATTACACTCCCTCCCCCAAAATAAGAAAGGCATGCAGAAAAGGAAAACACCACCAGCAAACACCAAAATAAATCGAAAGAAAGAAATTGTGACAACTAACCCCCATATTCATCCCTCAGTGGTAAGACAACCGGGCAACCGTTGTCTTGCTCTGAGGGCCAAGGAACCTTCAACGATATCCGTAACCGGGGGAGCCCAGAAGTGCCGCATGTGGGGGAAGTGTTTTTGACCCACGCCTATGAAGCTCGGCTTGGGGAGGATCATGATAAAACACCTGGTGTTTTGCCCCGTATTCACCTTCCTGATTAGGAAGGCGAAGGGCGGGGTGAGGAAAATTGGTGGTAACGAGTTTGAACTCATAGATCCGGTGGTCCTAGTATTCTTATAGCTCCAGGACCCCGCTGCCTTTCTATCGTGGCTTCTCTGAGAATAGTAGACACATTGACTACATTTGCCTTGCACTTGCAGGCAGCAGCTTCTGTAGAGTGATTGAGCGCTCATACTTATTTCCCACTATGCAATTAAGAGGGCAGCGAGTTCGAGTTCTTGGGCTCTCAGTGCGTCTTAGGTGCCATCCCCGGAGGCAGAGGTGGGAATCGCCGGATCGCCGTTGGTGTTCGATTAAGGTTAAGCTCACGGGACGTTGAAGCGAGCCGATAATTAGTGTTCCCATTATAGCGGCGAGTGCTTACTACAGGCGAGGGGTAAGCAAGGATACACAGTGCTCGCAGTGGGGCAATCTGTGCGGCGTTGGTGAGGATTTTCCCCGGGGCCTTGAGCTGGGGATCCCCATTACAGGTATAGGTTCTTCTAATATCCTAGGATGTCAGTGCGTTCGGGGAAACCTGCCGAAATTATGGCTAACAGGTAGGGCGTTCGGCGCTTGTTGGTAACTTTACATTGTGAACTGACATTTGCGAAAAGTGATGTTTGCACGCGAGTGATTCCTTGTGATAGTGAGGTAGTGGGGGAATGTCCATTGGCTTCTTTCTGATTATGTGAGAAAGCACGCGACATACTCATGATTAGGCTTGAACTAAGATACCACGTGCATAGGACAGAAGCCATAGGAAGGAAAATGAGAGATGAAAGATGAAACTTGGAATTCTGAAGACTCCCGCCACCCACAAGTATCCCCCTCCTTGTAACTTGTATTTAATAGCTTGCCTCTCTGCCTCTAGTTTGTCATAGCTACTAGCGCCCCGCGGCTCCCTATCTAAGGATATGAATATAGATCTTGGGAAGGGTCCCCTTTAACCTCTTTAAATGTTTTATCTATGCATTGCGAAGAGAATGGTAAAGTTGCCTTAGGAGCCTGAATGCCCGGCTGTGAGCATGAGCAGTATCCTAGTAATAACTTGGACTTGAATCTGGGGAACTTTATTGAGCGTAGCAGATGATGAATACTAAGTGTTGGAATATTGCTACTCATCCGAGCCTTCCTTCACTTTAGGGCCAACTTGAGCATAGCGAAACTCATGTTTGGTAATGTGTTGGCGCAGTTGCTTAGCTATATAATAGCCGCTATTCAGCAACCACTGAGGTGACTGTGCTCGAGTATATATGATATTTTAACCAACCGAGGTTTCTGGGGGAAATATGGGTCTCATGAATAGTGTCTATTGCTTTTTCTTGATTCATGCTTACTTGCCGGTTCTGCCAGCATCCCGGAATCTTCGCACAGTTTAATACCTAGTGATGGACACCAGCATAATCGAGCGGATCGCAGAGGTTATGCTCGACATGATCTGATCGAGAGGACCCCATGGTTGTATGATCGATGAAATGTGTTGAAAATATTCGATGCCGAGGTAATGAATTACGGTTAGGGTTTTACGCAGCGGAGGGAACAGCTTATGTGGAGACACAATGTTTGTATTATGCGGAGATGAAGATCATAATTGTTTGTGTTGAGTTGAAGAAAGGAAGACATGAGGAAGAAGTAAGTTTAGAGAAGAAAGAAGACGAGCGAGAAAGAACAGGAAGGAAAGAAGGAGAAAGAGATAGGGGTATGAAAACATTTTCCTAGCTTGCGCGTCCTTTCAGTAGTGCGTACGTACACCCGCGTTCATAAAGTTCTCGTACCCTTCCTTGTACCTCAAGAACAATACCTATTTACAACAATAGGATAGCAAGAGCCCTTTCGATAACTATTTCTCGGATATGCCCCTAGAGGCATTGTAAACCTTTATCACAATTTATCTTACCGAATAATCGAGGGAGGGGGCTAGCGAAGCGCTTCCAATTGCTCGTGGTACTCGGGAGGGTACGAGAACTTTGCTGCGAATGCTTTGTAGTGCGGATACATCCCGCACATCCCGCATCAAGTGCGGCCATAACACTGCGATTTCTAACAAAACGGGCGTACCCTAATCGAGTGATCGATCAAGGCTAGTGCTTGAGCATCGTCGAGCATCGTCGATTATCACCGGTTGTGCTCGGGCATGACTAATCTCGTGTGTGCTAGGGATGGAAAGTTGATTCAATATGGATTAGGAGTATTTACACTCGTGTTATAACAAGAATAGAAGGCCCCTCCCCTATCGCCCACAGAGCGTATGACGGAAACTGACTTCCGCGGGTGGCACTTTCCAGATTTACTGCAGGACAGGTAGGTTAAGTTGACTTACCCTCGAGATTGTAATGCCATGGGTGCGCGTATATCTAGATTAGCAGTTGCTCCTAGTACTTAATGTTGAATAAATTGATAATGATCCAGAGTTATGGGGGCTATTCTGTTTACTAGCAGGACCGGATACAGAGTCAGTCAATTACTTTGGATCGGGAATTGGGACATTGTGATAAAGTCAGTCGTCAGGGTGGCAGTTTGTTGAAGAACAGTGTAAAGTCTGGCTAGTGTTCTCAACGGGGTAGTCCGTCTTTCCTGGAGTAGGACGAGGGGGGACGACATTATGTCGTCCCATCCGGTCTTTTTCCAAACTTGCCCTGAAACACACCGTCAAGGACCAGGGCCCCACCATCACCGGGAGAAATGTCTCAGATTAGCCGTCCTGCCGTTCCTTGCAGTCCCCCCACCGTTCCCTGTCGTCTCATGCAGTCCCCCGCAGTCCCCCGCAGTCCCCCTATTCCCTAATGTTGAAAGTCATGGGGGGTCACTTTTTTGCAATTACTTTTGTATTCGTTCGTTTTACGCATCAGTATTATATTTACTACCATATTGTTTCCTTTGCTTTGGTGTTTTTCCTTGTCACTGGCTTTTCTCTGTCCTAATCCGGTTTAGGTTGATGGAACCGGAGACAGAAATGCAACTTAGTGGCTATCATGGATGCTGGGGCTGTAGCATTACAAAATTTTTTATAGCAGGTTCTTGTGCACGGGAAGATATCAGGAATTGTGGGGCTTCTTCATTGATTGAATGGCGCAAAAAAACTTTACCCGGCAGTTCCCCGCAGTTCCCCACAGTCCCCCACAGTCTTCGACGCCAATTTCACATTGCAGGGCCCGTCATCCTTACCAATGACGGTCGTCCTGAGGTTTCCCAGACGAGAACGGACGGCGTTTCGTCGTCCCGTCCCGTTCTCGTCCCGTTCCGAACTCTTGGCAGCCGCCCCATGGGGCCCACGGGGGCCTTCGAGAACACCGAGTCTGGCTGAAAGAACTGTTGTCTAGTGTGCGGGGTAGACCACTTTATGCTAGTCCATCGCATCCCCCTATTACTAAAACTACAGTACGGGGATAAAACTTTTCGTCTGATGCCCTTTTTACACCAAAAATGGACATTTTTAAACAAAGAATTCTCAACACCGCTTATATAAAAACACTTGAAATCTTCCCATCAGCTAGGGAATGACTATCGATTCAACCCTCTGGAAGTAGAAGTATAAGGAATCAGAGCTGTCTTCATTGTTTGTGATTAGTGTGGAAGTGACTTAGATTTTTGTATGGAGCTCCTCCATACAAAAAAGTACATGGCAACTGATACTAGATACTTAAACGACCTTTTCTCCATCACTTGGTAATATTTAAGGATTCTGTAAATTTCTTCGTGTTATCTACAGGTTTGTTAATGCAAGGGCAAATTTTAGCTGATTCTCATAGACATTGCGCAATGAGAGAGGGTGGTGAAGATGGGCACTTTTGGTGAAAAACGGGCATCAAACGAAAAGTTTTGTCCTGGTACTTTAGTATAGTGACCGGTCTCGAATAACTCAATTATAGTAGAGCATAACAGAGCCTATGATCGAGCAAATCCCTTTGTTCGTTCTCGAATTTCACGCGTTGCACTAATATTCAATCTAATATTCTTTAATGTGAACAAACCTAACTGGTATACGCCACTAATAGGATAGATATGGCAAGAAAAGTAATGATAGACAACACGCCAAGATAAATCAAAATCAGGTGAAGTACTCGGACTTGTACTGTGCCATAGTCGGGAGCAAATCTACACAGACAGTATTAGAGAGTTTGCGCATGAGGACCTAGGTGACAGTTAGCAGAAAGTAGACCTAGGTGCAGGAATAAGTTTGTGTACTCGAGTAGGTGGCTTGGTGGCCGGATGACAGTGGAATGAATAGATTAACGTACCGTACCCCACGGCCGGTCGAGACACACTGTGACACGAAACAACCGGCTACCGGCCCACCAGTAGAGAGCATAAACCGGTTTTCTGAATCCAACTATATGTTTGTTTCGTGTCACCGTGCTCACCGTGGAGTACTCGTACGTTAATATCGTATCACTCTCAAATTCAGATTTTGGGCTAACGTGCTCCACGCCATAGCGAGCGCCCGGCATAGCGAGCCATCTGCGGGGTTGGGCAATGTGATTGGCTGAACCTCAGTCAGGATTGAAATAGTGTCTAATATTC
>Ga0307507_10011347_pt1 | contig 11255 bp, 6 predicted proteins | sample 7_EM_MG_FD_207223 | JGI IMG/M metagenome (GOLD analysis project Ga0307507, IMG submission 207223) | Populus trichocarpa ectomycorrhiza microbial communities from riparian zone in the Pacific Northwest, United States - 7_EM | ecosystem: Host-associated > Plants > Roots > Unclassified | place...
AGCACTAAAAAACAAAAGGAGGCCCAATACTGAGTAGGTTTTGCACACACTATCTCGAAGACCTTCCAGCGGAGGCTTCCCCTTTTCTCACATGGTCATATCAGTGCTTCAATGCTACGAGATCCTCAAACTGCCCCACGAGAACATTCATGGCACAGTAGCATGATATGCCCCTCAAGGCATCACACCAGAATTATATAGAACTGTCCTGGCAAATGCTGAAACCCAGCACACTCATGCTTCCCAAAGTCAAAACATCTTAATTTTAGTAAAATTGTATGAAGAGGCTCTTCAAGGACCAAAGATACTGCCTCAGTAGCTGAAAATGATCATGGGCGTGCCAAATCTCCCAACTACACCAATCCCAAGCACATACAAGCATATGCGGGGAACACCCATGCAAGCAATTACTCCAGTACAGTAAATGACAAATTGAAATAACTGAGAATACACCAATATGCCATTCCCCATCCTGTATTCCGCGGCTTTGACTAGAAGCCGCAATTTCAAATCATATGATTACCAAAATAAGCTGATTATGTTGCTGGCTCCGTTCTTTGAGCAATTTCAACCAGCCCGACCTACATAATGATTCTTACATCTGATGCTCCTTGGCTTTATCATGGCAAAGGCTTATTTCTACTTTCACAAGAAAATGACCAATTTCACAATCTGTCAGTTGCATTAATGATGCAACTTGACTGCACAAACATGCTGAAGCAACTACCAACTTGCAGAAAAGTAGATCCACCTAATATACCAGCAGGAAAATGTCTTTAACACCTACCCTGGTCTGCAGTCAGGCAACCTCTTCCAACCCAAGTAATGATAAACATCAAGGAACATCTGTTTTACGGTCTTCAATTGCCATCCCTGCATGATAATTCTTGGTTATATTCATTCCTTTGGATGCTGTAGGAGAGAAAAAAATACTACAGCAAATTACCAAGTATGAACTAATAATAGAGAGACGATTAGAACTGTTTACAGCATGAATATCGATTTGCTACAGGTTCATATAACCTTGTGCACATCAACTTAATAGAACTGAATAAACTTATGATATTCAGCGAACCTGGGCAATCAAGGAAATTATATTTTTAGAACACAGGAAGGTAAAAATCAAGACAAGGACAGCTGAGTCACATCTCAAATGCAGGCAGAAGAAAAAGACACAAGACAGAAAAAAAAGAAGGCCAAAATAAGGCTGCAATTAAGAAGTGTTACAAAAAGGAACAGCAAGGGCCATACCAATGCTTATCTCATTTCTCTTCATCAGCACCTTCAGGAAAGGACCATAAGTTAAAAGGGCGAGAGCACGATCAAGAAATAGAAATCAAACAAAAACACATTGTATAACAGATCGTTTGAGAACAACACTACTTCAAATCGTTCTGGTGACTTGATCACATTTTTAAATGCATAGAAAGATGCATCTCAATGTATAAATCCATCTGTCTTCTACAACTAGTTTATCTAAAAATCTTCAGAAGCAGTAACTTTTTCCCATGTTTATGAAATCTCTGACATATAAAACAAGTGGATTATCAATCCTGTTCAGCTTACACACTTACACTTGCATGAAAAACATCTATTACATTTACCAATAACCTCATGTCAAAAAGCATGTCAAAATGACTCCGATAATTCTCCTGTGTCGGAAAGAATCATGGGGAATTTATGTGTAACATGGTAACAATATTCATTAGAAATAGGGCATTTCCAGTGATTGAGGTGCAAAATGCTCCTGGAACTGTTAAGGCTCCAGTGATACCATAGTAAGAGTACATCAGGAACTTGGAACTATAAATCAAGTAAAACAAGGAAAATTGTCATCAATAATCCACATGGAAAAACGGATTTTTTATATCCCCTGGTGGCAAAAACATGTGACGAGGGGGGCAAAAGCTTCACATTTAAATTCATTACATATATCCATAAATACAGTATTCTATTGTCATTCATGACATCTATGTACAGGACAGAAACCAGGCTTTGGATAGTCGATATTTTGTAACAACCAAAGTGTTCGTAGTCACCTTAAGAAAAAACAATGTGAGCTGGTTTTCTTAGAGGAACAAAGTACACTGGAGCCCATAAATATGCAATGGAACTTCTTCACCGGACAGAGGTGAAACAGTGACTCCAAATCACCAAAGATTTTGCTGCCTCCAATAGATATATCACAAGAATCCTCTTAACCAGATCCATTGCTAAAACATAATGAATGGTATTGCATCAACCATACTGTTAATGGAACAGTATAATTGCATTCCCAGAGGCATGTACCCAAACTTTGTGCACGACTGATGTATGGACAAGAAAAGTTACCATCTTGCTCACTTTGCAGAATGAATGCGTTGCAATGATGATATCCAGCTACTGGAAGGACCAATTTTATTGTTGTGTCCATGAGCAGGGTTAGCACTTTCATTTGGCAGAACAGGCTTTGAGGCATGTCGTTTTGATGTCCCACCAACTTGAAATGAAGTGGAGGGTATGTGCTGACTCACAATCTACAAAAGAAATCAATTTTAGAATTCATAATATTTTAAAATCAATCCATGAAAGGCAATTTTGGGGTGATTAATTCACAGTATTCTTTGGCAAATCAATAACACAACACAGGAACAATGGGATTCAATAATATACACATTATAAGTAGCCAGAAGACTTACATTCCTGTTAGTGTGATAAAAACATCTTATTTGCTTATTTGGTTGGAAGTATAACTTACGTTCTTGTCAGCATGAATATCAGAAATCAGATTCTTTCCCAACCCTGATTTGGATTGCATGCGTATGCCAGGACCAGTTGATCGCATGATCTCAGATGAATAACAGGCATTATGACTTCCTGCAAGTTAGAACAAGCCTTAGTATATCTAAATAAGAACCTAGTCATCAACAATGATAAATGTCTATATAAACATGCAATACATAGATTAATATTTACCTAAAGATACATGCACCTCTACCTAATTATTGTTCCATTTGGAAGCCAATCTCATCAAGTGAGTAATTCTGTAAATAAGTTTTACAGATCATCTTTTATGCATTGTAAAAACACTTGATTTAACCACATGTCATTTGCTAACAAAGGGTGCTTGTTGAAAAAAGGGGGTTAAAACCATATAACTCTTTCCACAAATCAATTCCCAAATCTATGAGAACAAGATTCTGACAGCCTTTGATTAAGTACATCTTATGTTTTATGAGACATGTTGCATCTTTTGTCTTAAGGAGGGAGGATTTTTTTATATATTGCAACAAATGTTTCTCCGATCTACTCCATTCCAATTATAAGGAGATAAAGATAACAAAAGGCACCACAACAAGGAGGAGATTAAATAGACCACGATAATGCGGTCAAGCCTATGCCGAAAAGAATTTGGCTATCATAGGGTGATCTAGCTAGTAAAATGGTGCGTAATACACAGAGGGACTTGTATGGCCATGAAGAAGATAGGAACTTCTATGTGGCATTCTCAAAATATGAATAACCACCATTGGTTATAGCAACAGCAACCCATCAATGGTTATAGCAACAGTAAAATGGTGCGTAATACACAAAGTGCATCAGCAGGATCTAACCTTGATGATTCTCCATGTCTGTCTGCACTGCATGACTGCTACACGCCGGATTTGGCTGTAATATGTAAGGTTTGAATCTTGTTATGAGTATGACTATCCAAATTTCAAACTATTAAAAAATGAGATTGTATAAGATTGCAGCTCATGCAACTAAAAAATTGATTCTGAATATAAACCCTGTGATTACTAAAGCAAACATTTTAAGCAAAGATGGTTGAGGAAATAAAGAAAAATACAAGAGGCAAGGATACTAACCGATGATCGAGGTTGAGATCTATTCTTTTGTGCCTGCTGATACTTTATGATTGTCCAATCAAACACATAATCAAATTCATATCCTGTCATGAAAGGACAGGAAAATGAAGACACCAATTCAGATACATCAGATGAAGCATTTAAATGTAATTTCCATCCCTCAAGTTCAGAAGACCATAGAGAGAGTATAGCACCACCACTAACACCACCCCAACTTTTTTTCTTCTCTTATAGTTGTGGTATAAAGACTAGATCAATTTGTGATTTGATTTTTAGTTTGTTCTTTTTTTTGCAAAGATTGTTTTCCAATGCACAGGACCTCACTAATAACTATGAAAATACCTGATTAGATCTCTAAGCTCATGACTTGTTACTCCTGTTGGTTAAACATGGAGTAAAAACAAAATGGACAACAAAGAACAGGCCCAAGAAAGTATAATAGTTTACAAGAACCAATTTAGACCACTTTGTGGTTTCATGATAAAAGCCTGTGCTTGCAGCCACAAGGAAAGATGTCCGGGCAAGAATCCTTTTTTGTGTTACTAATATATTGCAATACCAACATTTTCTTCGTCAATACCTCCATGGGAAAATAGATCACGAAACAAGCGCTTCAAGAATCCATAATCGGGCCGTTGATCAAATGTCAGTGAATGGCAGTAATGCATATATGAAGCAAACTCCACAGGATGGGATTTGCACAGAACCTGAGAATTAAGAAACATATGTTAAAATTATATTGACGCAGGCTAAAGTCTTCACAATAATTAAATGGAGTTGATTACTTCTATTCACATAGGAGTTGATAACTTCAATAGTAGACACACACCTCAATAGGAGTTGATAACTTCTTTTCACATATTTTGTCATATTTCTGCTTCTTTGTGGCAGCTTTTAAACCCTGCCATGGAAGACTAAAACCACAGGCACGACTGAGTCATTTTATTTTTTCAAAAATCCAAGACTCCAGAACATAATAATCTACTGGAAATGTGATAACTTGATAATCCCAATACCTCAACACAAAACAAAGCCAAAACTTCAGGCCTAGGAGTACATAACTTTAACTGCAAGAGAAAAAAAAGTCCGCCAAAAAGAGAAGCTAAAGAAATTACCTTCCTCTCAGAAAATATAACAGCACGTAGCCAAGTGACTCTAAATCATCCCGCCGACTTTGTTCTGCCACAAACACACAGAATGAGGTGGGATCAGGAGTGATGCTAAGGAAAAGGTAAAAAAACTAAACGTGTTATCCATATACACAGGTTTATATACATGACAATATCTCCTTGCTTACCAATTCCAAGATGAGTATTGCAACTGGCATATCGTGCAGTTCCTGTTAAGTTTTTGTTCTCCCTGCACAGTAAAACAATTAGGAGGTCAAGAATGATGAGGAAATAATCGCTTCTGAATCAAAATTTGCTTCCTGATACATTTATTTTCCTTTCCCCATCAAATTCTCACTAAAGATAGTTTACCTGTAAGGAATATGACGATTGGTTGTTGCATCTCGATATCTTTTTGCAAGCCCAAAATCAATTATGTAAACCTGATGTAAACAAAAGGAGCATGAGAGTGTCAACACATGGTAACCAAGTCTATCAACCAAAAAGAAAGAAAGAAAATACAGGCAAAATCATCACCTGATTTGCCTTTCGACCAAGACCCATGAGAAAGTTATCAGGTTTTATATCTCTGTGCAGAAATCCTTTAGAGTGCACATATTCTATCCTGGTAATCTGCAAAAAAAAATAAAAAAAATAACAAACCATGATAAGACTAAAAATGGTATAAATTTGAGTACCTATAAGCTGCATACCATTTGATCAGCCAACATTAACACAGTCTTGAGTGAGAACTTCCTCCCACAATACACAAACAGGTCCTCCAGACTCGGTCCTAACAAATCTAGCACAAGTGCATTGTCCTCCCCGTCTACTCCTGACCATTTGATACTAGGAATACCGCCTTCATCAAAACAGATCAAAACTCAATTATAAACATCATCAACCTCACTTATACTACTGATTACATCATTCATGTTATACATACTTCCTCCTTGAAGAATATTATATAACTTCGCCTCGTAAAGCAACTGTGGATGCTTTGTTTTACTGTTCTCCTGCATATCATCAGATTAAATTAAATAGCTAGACAACAGTAGATAAAAACAAAACAAAACACAAAAAACCAAGTCATGCTCAAAAATTAAGAAAACATACTATCTTAATAGCAACGATCTCAAACGTATCGATATGAGTAGCTGCAACAACACAGACACGCAATAAAAACAACAAAAAAATTATCATAAAAAATAAAATTAGCTTAATATGCATGCAAAATAATAAAACTAGTAGCAATTTACCTAGATATATTTCACCGAAGGATCCACTGCCGATCTTGCGGCCAAGCTTGTACTTTCCACCGATGATCCGTTCCATATCAGAGCGCAAAACAAAGGATAAATTATATGTAATTTTTTTATGGATCTAAAACTCAAAATTGAAGAGTTGTGGTAAACGGAAAGCAGAGGAGAAAAGAAAAGCAGAGAGAGAGAGAGATGGTGGATGTGGTGGGAGGTGGCTCTGCCTAGAGCTTTCGTGGCTTTTTCAGATTTGCCGAGGTGGATACAAAATAAATAAAAGAGAGTAAATATCGAGGGTAGTTTTGGGATTTGCATCTGTTGACTACCGACTTCAAACTTTTCGTCAAAAGCCATTTTGGCAACTGTAATTTGATTTGAGGCAGGCGGCAGGTTTCATTTATTTTTCAATTAATTCCCGCAAATTTTATTCCTAATTTGTGAGTTTAAAAACTGGCAGCGGCGCTGGGGTTCTATCAGCTGATTTGTTCCTACCTTAATATATTGCTACGTTGAAGAGGAAAGTAGATTCGTGTCGTGCGTGAAAGTTTAAGGATGAGGCGGAGGGACGTGATTGGCTGGCAGAGAGCGTGTGTGAGAATGATGTACTTGTGCTAGGTGCGCTGGCAGGACCACGGTTGTCTTGGACTGATAGGAGAGTGTGTGAGAATGATATGGGCGCGGGTGCTATCATCGTGCCAATGAGTTTTTGCTCGGCCGTGTGGCCCATGATTCATGGTGATGAACAGCAGAACGTGTTTTCATGCCGGTGCCCTCCCAAAGAACAAAACAAACAATCACAATTGATAATGGGTTAAATGCTGAAATATAATAAATAAATAAATAATTTCCCTTGAAAATAGATACAATTCACTATTCACTATTAAAGTAACGTATATGACCTTTTTTAAAAAAAGTGTTTATCTTTTCACTATTAGTTATTATATAGGCTTATTTAGAGATATTTTTGTATTTTTAATATTCTAATGAACAGTAAATTAACTATAATGCCCCCTGAAATAAAAAAATCAACATTGTAAGGTAAGGGTTTTAAAGACCTTTTATTTTTTTATACACTATTAAATTACAAATATGCTTTTGGTACCAGACAATAGTCATGGAATCAAGGGGTAGTGGGGTCTTTTTGTCTCGATTGTATTGTTAATTGTTGATATTTTTTCGAGGGTAATAATATAAATTATCATTTAGATTATGTTTTTTAATTTAAAAATTTATTTACGTGTGCTGTCGTGTGGAAGTTGCCACACATTTTGGGTATCAGATGTGGTGACTCCTGGTGTTGAAAAATATGCTTCTATTATCTCATTTTATTCTTTTTTATTTCTTCTTCTTTTATGTGTGGTGTGTGTGATCCTATGGTGACCAGTTTAACGTTGGTTATCTTTTTTCCCATTATTTCTCTCTCTTATCCCGATAAATGCACTCTGGTTCTCATTGTTATTGGTGTTTTATATTCAATCTTTTATAGTTTTGATTTTTGATTTTTGTCATTTTTTCTTTCGTTAAAGTTTTATTTATTTTCAATTTAAATTATAATTATAATTTTCATATATTAAAAAAATATATATTCTAAAAGACGTGAGGAAAATATTGTTTTCCACGCCATTGTTCAATAAGAGACAAATCACAGTGCTTACCAAAATGATTTTCTTTTTTTCATTTGGTCCCTCTTTTTTTCTAATTACATCTTTATATGCCCAAATTGGTGGCCAATTATAGCATATTTATTAAGAAAGTGCAAGATTCAAAGATAAAAGACTAGACTGAAAAACACATAAAAATGAGATGGTTTTTCTAAACTCAGGGTTAAACATATATTTTGGTCATCTAACTTTTTAAATTATAAACTTTTAGTCCCTAATAATTTATGAAATTCAATTTTGGTCCCAAACTTTTTTTCCCTTATTTCCTGGTCCTTGGTTTGAGAGAGGAAAAAGAAAGTGGCTTAATTCTAGTATTGGAGAGAGGATGTATAGGTTAAGATCGATTTCGACCATGAACACGGGTGATTTCAGTGTCAACGAGTTTCTTTTGATGATAAAAGTTTATCCAAGGCATTTTTCTCCTTAAACTTGCTTGAAATGATAGATTTAAACCTGAAAAGAATTTTAATTTCAGGTTAATTGCAGGGGTTTTGAAGCCAATTTTTTGTTGTTAAAGGCTATATGTTTTACAAGGTGTTTATAATTTATTTTTTTTGAAATATGGTTGCAAATGGGTTTTTATTTGTCTGAAATAGACCTACCTGGTTTTCCACTAACCTTTTTAGGCAGGGCAGGAGACGTGTTGTCTGCCTTAACAAAGCAGATGACATGTTACTTGCTATTTTTTTCAATAAATTAAGGGGTAGATGACTTGTCGTTCACCTCTTAAAATAAATAAATAAAAAAAGTAAGTTCCAGGCGTGGGCATTGCTTTAGGCCTGTGCGTTTGGTCCCTCCTAGCCCAAGAGACTAGGATTTTTTTCTTTTTTATACATTACAGTTGAATTTTTTTAAATTTTTCTTGCTTATTTTTTTTTTCAATTTTATCACTTAATATATTGTTGATTATTAATTGGGTAATGTAATTTGTTTCGGTTTGATTTTGATTTTCAATTACCTCGATATTTGGTTTGTTCTTAATTTTATAGGTATCTATTTCAGATTAAATTTTTTTTATTGAACCCAATTGAATCCATGACTCAGATCACGAGTTTGATTGATTAGTTTCGACTAGGTAGGAACCGGACTTCATTATATTTTTTGTTGTATAAATAGTTCTCGATTTATTTAATTAGATGTATGCATAAACTTCTTGAATTCAACCTAGGATTATTTTATGTACAAAAACATGTCATAAAAGTCTGCATATATACTTTTTTGAAGAAAAAAGAATATTCAACCCTTGGCAAAGCACGAGTTAAATAGCTAATAACAACTATAAGGGAAAGTGATTTCCCTGTAGCAATAAACTCAGTATATTGTTCACTATAATAGTAAAGTGACGTTTATAGCCTTCAAAAAAAATTATTTGGATTAGAATCAATGATATTTTTATCTTTTCGCATGATACATTAGTCATTAGAGATTTGTTTAGGATATTTTTATCTTTTCAATATTCTAATAAACAGTAAATTGACCATAATGCCCCCAAGGAATAAAAAAACTAACATTGTAAGGCAAGGGTGTTTAAGACCTTATATTTTTTTATACACTATTAAATTACAAATATGCCCTTGGTGCCAAAAAAATAGTCATGGAATTAGGGGTATTGGGGTATTTTTGTCTTGATTTTACTATTAATTGTTGATTTTATCTTATCAAGGGTAAAAATGTAAATTAGCATTTAGATTATGTTTTTTAATTTGAAAATATATTGGCGCTTGATGTCGTGTGAGAGCCTCCGTTAACTTTGGGTGGCGCATGTGATTGCTTCTAGTGGTTGAAAATATACCTTTTCCATCTCATTTTATTCTTTTTTGTCTCCTCTTACTTTATGAGTGACATGTGTGATCCTATGGTGGTCGGTTTATCGCTAGTTACCCCTTTTCCCCTTTTATTTTGTCTCTCTTTCCTTGAGAAATGCACTCTGGTCCTCATTATTATTGGTGCTTTATATTTAGTCCTTTTGGTTTTGGCTTTTGATTTTTGTTATTTTGATTTTTGTTAAATTTTTATTTATTTTGAGTTTAATCTTTTTAATTCTAATTTGTATATATTAAGAAATACTCTAAAATGCGCGGGGAAAATATTGTTCCCTACGCCATTGTTCAACCACAAACAAATTATTGTGGATTGCTACAATCATTTGTTTTTTTGTTTAATTCTTTTTTTTTCCTAATTACATCCTTTATAAGCCCAATGACTAATTAAAACACATTTATTAAGGAAGAGCAAGATTCAAAGACAGGGAACAAGACTGAAAAGACATAAAAAAGAGATGGTTTTCTAAACTTGGGGCTAAACGTACACTTTGATCCTTTAACTTTTTAAATTATAAACTTTCAGTCTCTAACAATTTATAAAATTCAATTTTGATCCCAAACTTTATTTTTCTTATTTTCTAATCCCAAACCTCGAAAACTATTTATTTTATTTTTTAACATGCTAAATTATGCAATTTTTTTATTATTAAAAATGCAAACATGATTTTGTTTTTAGAAACTTTACCATAGCAGATGGTAATCTGCATAAATACAATCCCTTGAAAAGCATGAATCTACTACCAAAGGAGTGAACATAATCCAACAAAAAAAAGAAGGAATGAACATAATCCAAAAAAAAAGAAGAAGGAATGAACATAAGGCATCCAAGCATTTGAGAAAGAAAGAAATCCATCATTGGCTAACCACACATTAAGGGTGTGTTTGGAAGCGCGGTACAAATCGCGTTCTTTTAAATTTTGAATTTTTTTATTTAAAATAAATTTTTTTATGTTTTCAGATCGTTTTGATGTGCTGATGTAAAAAATATTTTTTTTTAAATTTTGATGCATTTTTAAGTAAAAAACACTTTGAATCGCCACCGCTATTATAATACCAAACACATTCTAAACAACGATTGCCACCTGTTGTCCAGGAAACAAAGCCAAAATGAACTTGCAAATGACCAACTCTTAACAGAAACAAGAACTTGACTTGGCCCATTGTCATGAAGATACGTTATTGAAACTTGCTTGCTCAAAACACATATGGTATCCAGAAAAGTCTCTAGCTAAAGTAAGGCCCCGTTTATTTGTTGGAAAATAATTTTTTTTTGGAAAGTGAATTTCAGGAAAGTGAATTCCGAGAAAGTGAATTATTTTCCGATATTTGGTAGTGTAATGGAAAATTAAAAGTTAGAAAACACTTTTCAGTATTTGGTTATGTCATGGAAAATGAGCTGGAAAATAACTTATTAATGTTTTATTTTTTTCAAGTTTATTAAAATAATGAGGAACAAATCTTACAAATTAAAAAGTTGAATGAGAATGAAATTGAAAAAAAAATATAATTTCATAAATTATCTCAAATAAAATAAATAATAATCAAAATAATAGAG
>Ga0307507_10011348_pt1 | contig 11255 bp, 10 predicted proteins | sample 7_EM_MG_FD_207223 | JGI IMG/M metagenome (GOLD analysis project Ga0307507, IMG submission 207223) | Populus trichocarpa ectomycorrhiza microbial communities from riparian zone in the Pacific Northwest, United States - 7_EM | ecosystem: Host-associated > Plants > Roots > Unclassified | place...
ATGTATCTGTCAGTGGAAAACTTGAGGTAGCTTCCCCAGTGTCACTGCTTCTATCATGCATACATTTTAGAAACGTCTTTAGGAATCTTCTTCAAGATTTCTGCGTCCAGGGTACTACCCTAACAAAGCTACTATGATTAGTGTAGTATGCGCGAAAAAAAGAAAAAAGAAAAAAGAACCCAATTTAACTCTGCTTCAGTCTGTTTATGCGCACTGCCGAGCTCGGGCACCGTTATCTCCAAGCAGGTACTTAGTTATCGCCAGTCTTTCTCTGGTTGCATTGCGAGGGGGTCACAAACTGTCACTCGTCTAAGTCCACGGCTCGAATTGCAAGTTTTTAGAACTTATTTTGATACGATAGTTCCGTTCCGTTACCGTGAAGAAATGACCGTTTCCCTCCGTTTCAAAAAAATTCTGAAACAGCCGTTTCTACAGGTAAAATAGTCACAAAACGGAACGATTGTTTTCCCTTCCGGTTTTACTAGACGGGCTCTTGCTCAATAGTCCCTTCCTACGCGCACAAGACTCCTCATGCTTCTCTATTAAACCCTCATCCTCAAGTCTTCTCTCTAACCCTCTTCTAATCCTTACGGGTTGGTGATCTACCTGCAAAATCCGCCTGTTATTGTATCATACCGGGGAAACTTTAATTTATCTTTCCTCGATCTGAACTCTCCAGCAAAACACAGAAAATTCAAGCACGCTTGCAAGGTAAGAGGACCACGAAACTCCCCCGAAATCAAACCTGCCACTATGGAGTGTTCTTACGTCTCAAAAATCGGTAAAGTATATGATCTTTCCGTGGATCTCAAATAATTGAACCATGCGCTAAGTCGTTCCAGTTGCTCACCTCCGCTGACAAGGTCTGTTATTATTCTTATCATTGTTTTCACCTCTCCCATATGCCGAGAAACTCACCTTTTGCCGCCTTTTCTACGCTTTTTCCGGGGGAGGGGGGGGGATTTTGGACTATATACCTACAGTACCAACAGCAGCCCCCGGTCGAATTCTTTGAGATTTTAGGCTGCCCAGCCTGGTCACTTTTTCTGCTTTCTATCAACTAGTTTACTGCGCAAGTCACAAGTTGGTCCTATATCCCTGGTCACAGCATTAGCGGATGCCGGATCGGTAGAGCTAGGATAGATTTATGATATTGAAGCGATCGACACGCCACCCGCGGAGGAAAGCAAGAGGATCCTGTCAGTAGTCTCCCCAAAAACTAGTACTTTCTGGAACCGCTATAGTGGTGTCACGTTCAACACGCACTTAAAATTCCGCCAAGCCGAGTGATCCAGGGTGCATCTTAGTTTCGAAACAAGAATCATTTCCCACTGACAATTCCTCCCATGCCCACTAAATCACTACTAGCACCATAACCTGATACCTCTGGAATCCAGCAAAAATTCTCGAAGCGCCGATACCTTACGCCCCCAAAGCAGGGTAATTCTGCCCTCATTGGTTGTGATTGGCATCTGTAACTGGCTCTGTGCGTGCCCGGAGTGCAAGAAATCGGACGAGGGGAAAATGCAAAGAGCCATTTCGGGAACTTTTGCTATTGCAGTCTGAGAGGGTACGATACTTAGACCTTGTCCTGTGCTGCATGGCGTTGGGAGGTAGACTTAAGCGCTGGAGGTGGGGGAACTTTTGGGAGGCCTTAAAATACCGTATTGGCCTGGTATGGCAGGGGTACAGGTAAGGAGGACTATCTAGGAATTTGGGTTTCAGAGCTACAGGAACTACGCCGTAAGAAGTGTGATGATTGGACTTTACCCCAAGACGTCCGGAATTCCCCACTCTAGACAAAGAGGGGGAATCACCTTGGAAGAAGAAAACTGGCTCTTGGTCCTACCCTGAGACAGGTGAAGAGAAAAATATAAATGGCCTTACTAGTAGAGGCAACCCTAACGCCCTAGCGTAGGTTCGATTATCCTAGTTCCTACGTAGCGTTGTGTTCCGTGTTCTGGCGTCGTGTGGGGAATTGGTTCTCTCGGGAAAGTATGGTGTAGGAGTTGCCGCACTCTGGGGTTTGACCTTCGCGATATATGGGGATTTTGCTTTATGAAGGTGAGAGGGCGTGGTGCATGCAACCCATATTATTCGTAATGGGCAAAATCGGATAAAAACTATTTCATAAATCCTTTTTGAAAGAAATCGAGAGGAATCAGTTGCCCGCAGGTACAGTGCAATGGGAGTCATCTAGTTCTGCACTTTCCATATCATACTTCCCGACGAAAGGTTTTGCTTCGGGGTGAAAACCTGCTTTTGCGCTTGGCATGCCTGACAGTAGGGCACAGCACATAAATGGTAAGTGGCCTCCCAACCTGTATATAACGAAACCCCAAACCCACGCCTGACAACCTGACTACCGTATCTCCCCAAAGTACTTAAGATCAACGCGTACCCCGCACTCCCGTATCTTCCTCCTCTTCCTCAATCCTCCGGCTCACACCAACTTAACCCCATAACCACAATTTACAAAAAACTAAACTTCAGAATCAAACATGCCTTCAAACCAAGGATACTCTTACAAGTCCTCCGGGACCAACTCTCAGGTTTACCCTCGCTTTTCTTCAGGACTGTTTACGAATAGGCTCGCTGAAGGCTGATAGGGTAACCACTACTGTGCTCGCGACTATGGTAGCGGAGCTGCCAATTCTAACGCGTATCACTATTCTAATAGTAAGTCATTACGATGCACCTCTTTTTTTTGCTGCTATTATGGATCAATGCATTGACTTAGAGCTTTATTGGCAGGTGACGGTAGCTACTATTACAGCAATGCCAACGTGAGTTTTTTTTTAAAAGAGTACGATATCATGCCTAAGGCTCAGATATTAATTATGGTATAGGGCTCTACGTATCATAGCAGCTCAAGTGGTCAAGGAACCTACACCCCTCCTAGCGGCGGTAGTTCTGGGAAGAAGTAAACACAATTTCTCATGGAATGGAATGCCAGTACGGCAATGATGAATGTTGTTATCAGGGTGTTTTTCGTTCTCTAGTGGCGGTTCTTTTGTGTTGTTAGTCGATAAGCTAGGGAAAGTCAATTGAAACGAAGTCTCATTTTCCACGGTTAAATTTTGGTCAAACTGTATCATCCCATCCATCGATCATCGACAAGTGCTGGCTATCGTGGGCTGTGAGCAGGGGGGTAAGGGGATAGATGGACTTTGTGATACAGGTAAATCGTCGGAGTACGAGTACGCTTGATTAGATGTGCGGGCTAGCCGCGCTAGCGGACGGCCGATGACTGTTATCAGTAGCTCAAGTTGTGTCACAATGGAAAGTGATACTTGTACCGAATCTGTAACGGTTCTCTCGAGCTGGTAGGTTCCTAGTAGCAACTACATGTGTCGTGCATGGTTTTCCCTGACCGTTTCGATTCGTGAGCCGAGGGTGATCTCTTTGATGGGGCCGATTCGGGCGGTGCTGTCGGAACCTTTCCAGCTTGAGCGGAGCTCTTTGAAAAATGGAGAGCAGTGGAGCGACTGCTCGATATCATTCGGCTTTAAAGTTGACAACCATCCCCTTGGGGTGTTGACCAATCCGGGGCTTTTGGGGCACACTCTACCGGTAATGGGGGTGAAGCATTTCTTTCTGATCTGTCCGGTGAATAATGAATATAGCATAGCACATCACACTAAGGTTCTGCATCGAAATAGAAATGGCAGATCTTAGATGGGTGTGGCACAAGGTTTGGTGTGGCAGATTATGTAAAGCCACAATGTTGACAATTGGAGGCAGGAGACAAGAGACGAGAAAAGTGGAACATCCCTTGCAACTCTATTCGGTGGAATAGCTGGGGAAACGCTATCCCTAGCTGGTTCACTTACCGCTACCACTGCTCACCCATCCCACCCCTGAGCAAAAAAAGTGAGCACTCTTCACATATCTTTCCTCCATCTCCCTTAACCCACCTTTCTATTTACCCTTACACCAGAAACACGACCCTAACCACCTTGCCTTTCACCTTCGACATCCCTTTCTTCAGGCTCTTTCTTTGGCCTTGAACTTCCTTCGCCGTTTGCCCCTATAGAGGGCCCCTATATCATATCGTCCATCGGTCACGATGCGCTTTTCAACGTCTATTTCGTTACTGCTCGCTACTCTTGCGATCCCGCTAGTGGTCGGAGAGCCTATCCCAGCCCCGGAGGGCCCTGCTCCTACCGTAGCACCTGCTTCGGCTGCTACTCCGCCGGCGAAGGTTGAATCGGAAGTCAAGGCCCCCGATATCGTCGAGCTGACGACAGGAAACTTCTGGGGAACTATCGCGAAGGGTTATTGGTGAGCTATTTCTGCTTCTCTTGTTGGAAGAGTGTTTTTTCTCTCTCTTCTCTTTCTTGTTTGTTTGCACTTTTAATCGCTATGCAACCATTGGTCGTGCGTGCCACCCACATGATGAAAAGAGTTACGACCTATTTTCGTCATCTTTCTTTTTTACTTTTTCTTATTTCCTGGTTAACTTCGATAGCGGTTTATGTGAGGCTGACTTTAAACTTTTCAAGGTTTGTGAAGGGGTACTCGCCAACGTGTCCACACTGTATCAAGGCCGCCCCTATATGGAAGCAATTGCACGACAAGTACACGACCCAGGTCGTGGATTCGGGGACCCCCCCTTCGCCCAATTCGGATCCTGGATCCCCGTCTTCTAGTCCAACCTTTACCGAGAAATATGACTTTCACTTTGCCAATATTAATTGCGTTTCCTATGGTGATATCTGTGCCGATACAAAGGTTGGGATTGAGGCGTTCCCTAGCTTTATCCTCTTCAAGGATGGAAAGGCTATCGAGCAGTACCCACTGGAGGCGGACCGCACTGTGGAGGATATGTCCAAATTCGTCGACAAGTACATTGTGGAAATCTCCGCCAAGTCAAACCGCAATCTCGCTCTTCCGAAAACTATTTACGACGAATCAAAGAACCCCGAGGGCAAGAGTGTTGCATTGACTGCGGATGGTTTCTTGAAGGAAGTTATCGGAACCAGTGATGGATGGTTTGTCAAGTTTTATGCTCCTTGGTGCCAGCACTGCCAGGCATTGGCTCCGCAATGGGCCGAGCTTGGTCGTGAGATGAAAAACCAGCTTAACATTGGAGAGGTCAATTGCGAAAACGACAAACGTCTTTGCAAGGAGCTCAAGGTTCGCGGATATCCGACTATTATTTATTTCCAGCACGGTGAGAAGATCGAGTACAATGGGCTTCGTGGCCTCGGAGATCTTGTTTCGTTTGCCAAGAAAGCTGTTGATTCCAGCATTAAGGAAATTGAGTTCACCGACTTCGAGGAGATGGAGAAGGGTGGTATGGAGGTTGCTTTCTTATTCTTTTACGATTCTGCTACCACCACCGAAGACTTCCGTGCTATGGAGAGGCTTCCGCTGTCCTTTATTGGCCATGCCCCTCTCTTGAAGACTAAGAGTGATCTTCTCGCTAGACGTTTTAGAATAACTACATGGCCCAGGCTTATAGTTGTTCGTGACGGCCATCCGAGTTATTTCCCGGGCATCGCCCCGGGTGCGATCCGTGATTTTGGCCGTATCACCGGATGGGCACGCAGTGTCTGGCTTCCCATCCTTCCCGAGCTTTCCGCGGCCAACTCCCATGAAATTATGAATGGGAAGACCGTTGTTCTCGGTATATTATCTAGGGATAGACCCAAGGACTTTGCCGTTGCAAAGAAGGAACTCAAGGCGGCTGCCCTAGAGTTTATGGATCAACGCCAGCAACAGGAGAAGAATGAGAAGCAGGAATTGAGAAACAAAAAGCAACTTCGAATTGAAGAGGCTGAAGACAGGAATGACCAAAGGGCGCTCAGGGCCGCAAAGAACATGAAGATTAACTTGGAGAAGAAGAAGGAAATTGGCTTCGCTTGGGTTGATGGCGTCTTTTGGGAACGCTGGGTTAGGACTACGTACGGCGTTAACGTTGCGGAGATGGGCGAGAGAATTGTTATCAACGAGGAAGATGTCAGTTCTCGCTACCCTTCCCAATGAGCCCGTCGAGCTAACATGCTATAGATCAAACAATATTGGGATACCACACTCGAGGGCACTGCCATTGTTCCCTCGCGCTCGACTATCCTTGATACCCTCAAGGCTGTCATTGCTGAGCATCCCCGCATCAGAAGTAAGAGTACTACGAACAGGTTTGAGACGGCATACTACCAGATCAGGGCTAAGATTTCCAACCACCCTTTGGCCTCCTGGTTCCTCCTTGCCTCCGTCGTTATCGCGTTGGCCGTCTGGGGTCGTGGACGAATGAAGAGGCGGGGCACTGGTGGGTTCTTTAGGCTTGAGTCTACCAAGGAGGAGGGTGTTGGCGGAAAGGTTGATTAATTGAATAGTATATTGTAGCGTTGGTGTGCCGTGAGGGAAATGGGATGGGGGTGGAGTAACTTCTAAATGTGCATGGGTTTTTTTCTTCTTTTCTTTTTCCTTTGCTTTCCTTGTATTTCCTTTCACCTTTGTTTCACTTTGATGTATCTTGCGAATTTACCTTCAGCTGGTCCATTTTCTGTTTATTATTCTGATTTCTGGTGGGTTTCCGTTTGTGGAATACGGATCCTTTTTAGAGCGTGGGAATGGTAGGATGAAGTGGTTCGGTCTCACGAATTGGATAGTGTAAGAGAACTTAATATGGGCAGTGGATGGGTAGGAAAGCTGGCGGTATTGGATAGCGGCGGGCGAATGGAGGATGGTATCATACTGGGGGGGGAAATAGCACTGTCCTTTTAAGGCTTGGTGATTCAAATTATCCTACCCATCACGGGACTCAATCGCTCTTCACATCCCGCTCCAAACCTCGATATCGAAATACGGTGAATTCTACCTCAAGCCAGTGAACGAGCTACAATAGAAATAACCCTCTCTCCCACGCATCGAAAACCCAGACGAAGTGAAAAGGGGGGGACGTATCGCGGAAACGATCGCAATCGTTATAGCACGCGCGTCCGCCGGATTAGAGAAACCGGTTGGCATAGGCAATATACGCAGTCGCCGCTTCCTCCTGCGACTTGCCCTTATTCCCCGACCAAGCACTCCACTTTGCTTTTTCCTAGATAACCCACCGTGAAGATTAGCTCTGTAACTCCAACCACAGCACCGCCCAAGGCACGGTAAGATGAAAAGCAAGCAAGTAGAGAAACAGCCACCATACATAGAACGAGAACGCTCCGGGCGAATCAGTAGTGTTATCGCCATAAATGGTCTGCTTGAAGAGTCCGTAGAGCTGTTATATTTCCCCCACCGATTAATATTCGCATTGCTTGCATCGAGGCGGGGGGGGGGGGGAGCGGGATTGGAAGTAATGCCTGGAGTAAATCTTCTCTACCGAGTTGAAGTGACGATTTCTTCAGGGCTTGACTCTTCTCCACAAACTCGTCCTTCACGGGGGACGTGAAGGAGACGAAAGATGGGGCTTGATAGTCGTCCCTTTTACCGGGATCCATTTTGGGGGATGTTTCGTTGGTTTTGGGTTTCTAGTGGATTGGAGCGATGGATTGGTAGATTGATGGATTGATGGATGGATGGATGGATTAATGGGTGGGAGTTGTGATGCGGGGGGAAGAAGCGGGGGGGTGGGTTTTATTTCGGTTGTCGTTGTAGGTGCTCGCACGCTGTGACGTCCCCGGTCAGCTTCCAGCCAACCAGAGAGCAAAGATATCGAGTATCCTTTTACGTGATCAATTTGTGTGTCTGGGTGCGCGACTTCAACTCGGCCGCGCGAGCACAGTACGAATACAGTACTGGTTCAATTCGATATATTATATTGACTGTACTGTACCTAGCCGGCGTCCATCAGCGCAATACTCGAGTACCGTACTGCAGTTTTTATCGTGACTTACGCTACGATTGGGGAGTGTACGATATCCGCAGTGCTAGCACCAGTGCTCGAGTACAAGCCTTTTAGCGTTTGCTATGATGCTGCAGACTGCTGGTATAGTACTGGTACGGGTGTTTGCTGCCAGCTGTGCGTGAAGAACGCCGTACCCGGGCACGATAGGGCCATCCACGAGCCCTTCCGCTCTAATTTAGGGCCTGTTTTGATGTCAAAATATTCCCGAGATCCTTGCAATCTCTTAAATCGAATACTTGCTGTACTTTTGGAGGTAAAAAATTCCAGAGACGGCACCAAAGCGAGCGCAACATCACGCCTTTCACCTAAATTCGGACCTTCAGTTGCACCCAACTTATCCGGTTTTAAGCCTTCGCACTGCGGAATTTCTTGTCGATGGTGCAAGCATTGTTTTATTAAGCGACACTAAAAAAAAAAAACATACCAGTAACAATAGGGTGGAAAACACTCGACAGTCCATTGTGTCCTATTAAAGGGTTTTAGTGGTCGTGATACTGGGTTGGGTGCTCAATACTGGTAGCAGATTATCACCGGTATAGTTGATACCCGACCTACGTGGCCTAGAATCCGAATTTGAGGAAGCGAGGCGTTTATAACCCAGGTCCATGCAGCATGGATTCCGAATCTCATGGATTTCAACCCCTGGACATGTAAATAAGTCCTCCGTGTACTGTACTGTACGAGTACAGTGGAGTATTCATCAGAACAGAGATTTTACCCTAGAGCTAGACATACCTACCTTACTCCGAACCAACTACTTGTGCTATAAGGTGCCAGGCTCGATTAAAGGAATTATACTCATTTCCCATCACTTCCCGGTATCGGTGGGGGTACGGTACACGTACAGTAGTAGTTTCTGGAAATATCTGTTGTGCGAAGGGGGGTCTACTCGTAACTTCCGGCCGTGTCCGCAAGGTTCCAAGTTTTAACAAGTAATAAAGTATGATACTGCTACCCATTGGAAACGCTTCGCAGTCCTCCTCCATCATTCAGTATGATAAGACAAATTGTGGTAAAAGTCTATAATATCCCTAGAGGCATCTCTGAAAAGATTTATCTAAAAGGCTCCCGCTGTGCGGTTGTTCTTGAGGCATGGGAACCTCACAGATGTGTCGATAGCCATCAGCAGATATTTCATATTATCAAGCGTACCGGTACCTAAACCGAGCGAGCGATTGGGTTTATGTCTCGATGACAGACTTTCTGCCCCGGCGAGCATGATATCGTGTGCTGCCGGTAGTCTACACTCTAGTATATTCGACTCTGATCTACGCTACCTGGTTCCGGCATCGTACTCTGTGGTTGGGGGCGAAGGAGCACCAAACACTATCTACTCAATACCCCCGCCCACTTCACACCGGATACACCCAGACGAGGTCAGCAAGGCAGTCCATCATCCCTCTTACAGCCCCCAAGGCAAAAACTGTTGGGAAGGAACGCCGCCACTGCCACAGGTCAACAATGTAGACTAGACTGCCCTCCACGCAACGGCACAGAACACCCAAGTCACGACACACAAGTAAGAGGGAGGAATGTTTGAACATAGGGATTAGAAAAATGTATGGCTAACTATCCGTACGTAACTGAGCGCCCATACTATGGTAGATTGGTACTCGAACGCTCGGATACCGCTTGCCTGTTACTTGTAATGCTTGTATCATACGTTCGGTGCTTAATGCGCAAGTCAGAGCTATCATGAATGATCACTCGGATGGTGTTTAGGTCGCGGGAGTCTATTGGCATTTTTGCTTATTCTTCTTCATTTCCTATGAGATGTTGAAGGGAGTAAAGGGTGGGGTTTGGACATTTGAATTAGGAATGGAAATGGAAGTGGAAGTGGTTTCGTGAGGTTGAGACTGGATACTAGCCCTTGGGCACCTATGATGGATGGTACGGCAGCGGAGCAGCGGCTTTTAGTGCGTAGGCACGGTAATCAAGTAATATCTAGCGCCGTACTGTGGGATACGTGGATGGGCTTGTGGTGATAGCAGAGCAACTGTGCAATATTGTGTTGCCTATTAGCATGAGGGATGTTGGTGTTTTCTGGTAGATTGATTGTATTAAAGGGGACTCTAAGACCCGTGGTTGAGAAAGGAAGAAGAAGCCAGAATTGTTCGGGAGAGCATCAATCCCCATATTTCTTTCTTTCTCAGTTTTCGGTTATTCCTAAGATCGAATCTATTCCTTTTCGCCCATATCTTGGTAGAGAGAATTTTACTCTTTAACCCAGTCCCAAACCTCCATTGTCAACAGAAATATTGACATCAGTTACATCCCTGGTTATCCAAAGATATCCTGTATGCTAATACCCATGAAAAGGCGCCTGACCCTCAGGAAGCCCCAGAGCGCGGTAGTGTTTGACACCGAAGTTGATGTCGGCAGCCGCGGATGTGATTATGCAGCGTTGGACGGGGGGGCTTTGGTGGCCACGGGCTGAATGGTGCTGTGAGAGACACTAACGGCATGGTGCTGAGAGGGGCGCTGTTATTGATAAGATATTGGTACATGAGAAAACGTGCATAATTATTCTCATTTGCAAAAGTTTTGTCCAAGGTGCAGGAAACGAGCTTTTTTTCATTGAATAATAGTGCAATAAACTAGTGCGTACTATTTCAGTTTATAGTAAGACTGTAGGTATGGGGGCAACTAGACCCCGCTTACGACCTCAATATGCGCTTCTCTCTCGCCCCAAATTCCCCAACACATATGCTCTTACTACAGTTCGTATAGTACACAATGTCTATCCCACTAATATTCAACAAAAAAATCTGAAGCTTTCCTGCTCCTTGGACAAAACTTTTGCAAATGAGTATAATACCCGCGGTGAGTCTTATACGATAAGTGCTCCAGGCACTTTAGTCGTAATTTATGCCAGGCCAGTACTGTGCCTCACAGTATACCGGTAGTGGAGAACACCTCAATTCCCGTATGCACCGTATGGCCTACAAACTATGCGAGGCTTTAACTGCTGATGATAGCTTGAACTAACCCCGGGTGGGGCCTGTAGATATAATAGTCACGTGCCTTATCTCGGTGCGCTACAGCTATGATAGGAGGTTCACCAAATTTTTGCTTATCAGACTCACGTGACCACCATCAATCGGCCTCACTCGTAGACTATCGCTTAATACTCTCTTTCGGGGTCGGCTAACCGGGTAAAACCTTAGCGCTCCAACAACCCAACAACCCTTACAATACCAGTACCGTAAAATCTCAAAAAATCCGGATGGCTTGGCAGTGCGCCATAGCCAATTTCGCAATACAAAACACTGCTATTTGTCGATCTATTACAAAGTAGGTAACACGCCATATCAAAAATCACTAAAGAAAGAAAAGTCAATCTAAATACCCGTAAGGTCAGCCACCTCATATTCTACCGCCTCTGATTCATCAGAGGCCATCC
>Ga0307507_10011349_pt1 | contig 11254 bp, 9 predicted proteins | sample 7_EM_MG_FD_207223 | JGI IMG/M metagenome (GOLD analysis project Ga0307507, IMG submission 207223) | Populus trichocarpa ectomycorrhiza microbial communities from riparian zone in the Pacific Northwest, United States - 7_EM | ecosystem: Host-associated > Plants > Roots > Unclassified | place...
TGCGTTTGGCGCGGGGCACATGTGTATTCTCTTTGGGCCTTATTCTATTTTGGGTTTTTCTTGGGTTCTCTTTCCGTTACTTTTAGCTAAGTTCTCCTAATACATTTACTGGTCTTTGGAAAATTGGTAATAGGGGATGTAGAAGTCGGAGTTATACTGAATAATACTTTGAAAATAAAACTCTTTCAATTGGAAGCTTGTGGGAAAACAGAGAAAATTGCAAATAGGGTCATCTGCCTTCCGCTTGACAGCTTCGCAGGTTATCTACAGTATTCGTATTTAGCGATATCCTTGTAGTTTTCAAGTTAACTCCTAGCTTAGGGTTTGCTGTAAAGCTTGGCCGGCTGGTCGTTTGCAGAGGTATATACCGTGTGATATGGACTTTAATAAGGATGGATTGTCATACACGTGATCAGGTAAAGCCGCTAGCTAGCTCTGAAGAATAGGTGTTGGAAATAGCCGCACTTCGTGTGGAAGATGCCTGCGCATTGAGGATGCAGTGTCAGTGGTATGCGTATGTGCCAGCGGAGGGACAGGCAAGGTATGAAAGTTTTCTTCTCCTTGCTTCTCCTTCCCTCTTGTCCTTGCCTTGCTTCCTTCCTACTTTCCTGTTCTCAACTTTCCTTAAACACTTCCCATCTGTCTTCTCAACACGATTAATCATAATCTTCATCTTCGCTTAATACAAACTCTGTGTCTTCGCTTGAGCCATTCCACTCAACCCTGTAAAACCCTCATCGCCGATTATGACCTCCGCGTCGAGTATTTTCAACAATAGGGTCGTTTCGTAACCGGAAAGAGGCCAAAACACACCAAAAGTGTAGGATTTCGGGCCACTATTTTTCCACGACAAAACCAGAATCTCCTTAGGGGGGCTATTGACTCGGGGGAGCATCAGGCACGGTACGGAAATACATTTAGTTAGGTGGATGTTAGAGAAGAACGGAAATGAGGCTTAAGCGAGCCCACTGTATTTGAGAATGCCCATACAAACAATCCCTGTCCTATATACTTCTATGGCTGTTCTCGCCTTGCCGTGGGCTCGCTTCGCCGTGGGATAGTATCACAATATTTTTGTTCATGCAAAACACTCCTAAGCAAAAAGTTTTAGTTGCCATAATTTATGCCAAAAAAGTGGTGCGCCGAACAGGGCCTTAATCACTTCCATGGCATTATCTCAATAACTAATTTGGCATTTTTGATATGCTGTGGAGCTTAAAAGGTATGAGGCAGTTGTATTGTGAGGGAGGGTATGGGACATGCGAGTTCAATTATCTGACCAATTTTCTCGAGTTTCGCGTTACACTTGCTTTTACCGCCGGCCACCAGGCGGAGTCGGGGGAAACCGGTTATTATCGCTTGTAACGATTTCACGGAATGTCGTATCCCAGAATGAGTCCTCCTTACCTTCGAGCTAAGATACATTGCCTCCTGATTGGAACCGGTCTTACCTGTCAAGTACCGGCAGGTTGTCGCTTAATGCTGGGTGTCACAAGAGCCGCATCTAGCTTCTGAGGCTCAATCGACGGCTGTTGCCAAGAAGCCTGGCCCCCCCTGCACTCGAGCCTCATAACTGAAACGTATGTGAGCAGGGTAGTAAGTTAACTTAGCCTTGCTTATCAACCCATTCACTACACCGAAAGCACTTCGACACATGGTCGGCTATCACTGGGCTTCCTCACTTTGCATCAAACTACCGGTACCCTACATTCCTGTTGATGCAGAATTTTCCTAGTCAATCCATTACTATAATTAGCGAACATCCAACCCCTCTGGGAAATTCAAGGAAAAGGCCAAAAATTCTAAAATAGAGTGTATGGGGCGGCTAAGATGAAGACTTTGTACTACCGGGATGGCACCCTATAGCACTAGGGTGGTGCAATAGCGGTCCGACAGAATTTCCATCATTGAGAGTTTACTAGAAGCACTCATGCAGAGCTTCTATGCATGAATTAACCTCCCTCGGCATCAGGCGTTGTAGTTTGCGTTACCACACCGCCGACTTTTAGTGGGACCGACTGGATGGGATGGCGGGTAGATAAAACTCCGACGAACTCCAATTGGGATGGATAAGCACTGTAGATGTGGTACACTCACGGGAGGGTCTAAACAAGTTAAAGGAGGGAGAGGTACTATTACGGTACTACTAAGGGTGTACAATTTTCTATGAGGGTGGTCGGTATCCGTCTCTGGATACTGGTCTCTTGGGATCTTGACCACCCTTCTCCAAGAATATTCCGGGCTGGATTCTTAATGGTGGGATTCTCAAAGTCGAAATTCCTTACTGTTTTAGCTAAGAGTGGGTTAGGGAGATCATGGTTCATTAGAAGATGAGATCTTACAAGTGATTTAGTCTTGAGGGGCAGGAGTTATACCCACCTTTTTCATCCAAAGCTACACATCGTGGTACGATTTCCACGAAGGCATGACGAAATGCGCCATAACACCCCCGGTTTGTAGGAGCGGTCCTCTCCGAACGACGATTACATGGTCTCGCCACTCAATCCTCCTATGGTTAGTAATGTAGGAAAAAAGATCCCCCGATGCTGGGCAGGCTGTAGGGGTTGTACATCACTATGGCCTCAATCCAAAACCAGCCAATCAGGGGAGCTCTGCGCCTTCCATTTACTAAAAGCTCAAGAAAAAACATAGACTGCCGTCGATACTAGTCTTGGGTACGAGGTACCGAAACCTTCAAGGTGGAATCCCGGTTAAGCCTGCGGGGAGGCAAGGTTAGTCGGCAATACGTTTTTCTAATCCCTACGGTCAGTCACGCCTTGTCTGAAGCAGGAACAGGCAGGTTAGTGTACCCCAATGATGAGACCGACGAAAGTTCCAATCCTGGGGCATAATGGGAGTGGCAAATAATCTTAGCTAGAGCCCACTCCTCAACTTCTCTCGAGCCCTAAAAGGGCCTTCTTTCCTTTAACAAGACAAGATATTTATTAATCTAGTTGCTGATTAGCGAATTGCAAATTTCAGAGAAAAGTTATCCAAATGGCTTCAGTGTTGCCCAGTGACCATAATCGCGATAGAGGAGCGGGGGCAAGAGAAGGCGAATCCTCTCCGGAGGGGTTATTAACTCTAGATTCCGAATTCGCTCAAGAACGATCGAAGTCTTTCTCGTCAATATGGAAACCAGTTTGGTACACAGGTTGGCACACTGGTGTCTTAGCCTCTGCTACCTCCATCTTGGCCGTTCTCATTATAAATGTCAGTTTGACAATCTATGTGGCCACGAATCCAGAGTACAAGATGGAGTATGGCATTCGGACATTATATCGGGGGAGCTGCGACAAGAGCAGAACGATCGGACTGTGGCTACACCTAGTGATAAATGCCCTTTCAACACTTCTATTGTCCGGAAGTAATTACACGCAGCAGTGTCTTGCAGCGCCGACCCGCCGCGAGATTGATGCTACGCATGCGAAGAAGCGATGGATGGACATTGGAGTTCCGAGTGTTAGGAATTTGTTCAAGATTAAGCCTGAGAGGAGGTTATTGTGGATTTTTATTGGGCTTACGAGTATTCCGCTTCATTTGCTGTATGTTTAGATTTCCGTTCCCGCCTGAGTCAGAGCTGATCGGTAGATTACAGGTATAACTCTGCAGTGTATACGTCGGTAGCAGCGAATGATTTCCTCGTTACCGTTGTAACCAACAATCACTTTGAACCAGGGGCCTACTCCAATATGACAGAGGCATTAAATGGCTACCTCCAGATGCCATTCAACACCCTAGCCTGGGGCAGATACCGGTACCCGGATTTCCAGCTATTTAGCGATGTACTCGAGGGATACAATACCAGCCCCACCGGCTACGAAGACCTGACGCCTTCTGAGTGCACAAAACTCTATAACGCCGACTACTTGTCCAGCCATAGAAACTTATTCCTGATCACCAAACCCAGTTCCAACACCATGCACAATAATACCCTCCTGGATATGATACAGGTTGGGAACCTAGGTATCTCGCCAAGTAGTTGGATGTGCGCTTACTATCTGGCCGGTGAGCGCCGAGTTTACATGGAGACCTCTGTCCCGTGCGACCCTAGCGAGCTAGCTTCAAACGTCACGAGTGGCCTTCCATGGCGGGTAAAGCTCACCACAGGGGAAGAAGTTGAAATAAGCGGGTGCAAGAGTGAGAAGATAGCGGAGAAGTGTAAGGTGCAGTTCTCGTTAAAGATTATGATCGTCGTTATCTGCTGCAATCTTGTTAAGGCTTGCTGTATGGTTATCGTGGTCGTTAGATCCCGAGAGCCTACTCTAGTCACCTTGGGTGACGCTGTCGACTCCTTTTTGAGAATCCCGGATCCAACAACAGAGGGGATATGCTTTGCTGATCGACGGTACATTAAGAGGGAGTGGAGTTGTGACGGGTGGAGGGCTGAACCGAGGCAATGGAAACAAAAGGGGGTGCAGAGGTGGTGGACAAGTGTTAGTAAGACGAGGTGGGTGACTTGTAACATTTTCTGCTCTATAATTATCATTGCCGGTGGGGTCTCACTTCGATTGGGTATGGATTACGATGGGCAAGTCAGGAGCACCGACCTTAAATCAATGTAAGCTCGCCTTCCCTCTTATACCCCCTTCGAGCATGATACTAACGAGGTGACAAAAAAGGTGGACCCGAGGTTTTGGAAAAGTCAACCCTGTCTCTCTAATAGCCTCCGAACTTGAAAACGTGAACGAGGCAATGCTCCTGGCTAACCTCCCGCAAACAATCCTCTCATTCTTATACCTAACCTACAACTCACTCTTCACCTGCATGCTCATGGGCCACGAATGGTCTCTCTTCTGTCACCGCCACCGTACCCTCCGCGTTACATCCCCGCGCCCAGGCCAGCGCTCCACATACTGGCTACAAATACCCTACGCCTATGCCATTCCTCTCATGACCCTCAGCGCCCTCCTCCACTGGCTCACTTCGCAATCCTTATTCCTTGCGATGATCGAGATATCGGACCCGCTTGGGAAGGGCGCTCCAGCCAGGGTGAGCGGCCTGGGGTACTCTTGCATTGCCATCATATTCGTGCTCACACTAGGCATTCTTGCCCTGTTGACTGCTGCTGGGATGGGGTATCAACAATTTGCTGCGGAGACCACTACCGTCGGCAGTTGCTCCGCAGCGATTTCGGCCGCGTGTCATGTTTGGAAGGTTGACTCGGAGGAGATTGTAGGGAAAAAGGTGCGCTGGGGGGATGTGGGGATTGAACCAACTCTGGGGGTGAGGCACTTGACATTTTCGAGTGAGGAGGGGGTTAGAAAGCCAGTGTTTGGCGAGGTTTATGCTGGGACGGGGAAAGACTGGAAGTGATCCTCTATGATTCCAATTTCTAGAAGATTCCTTTCCGGCGATGGGATCGGGAAAAAAAATGCAGTTTAGAGCATTGGAACTATATACATTTAGCTTGAAATATTTGGCTTATGGGTAGGGCTGTATTGTATAATATTATTTTAGTAAATAAGGTGGACTCGGGGTGTGAGAGGAGTGGTAGTTGTGCTGCAATTATACAAGAACGAGTAGACACTCGTGCGTGCTGTGGGGTTGGCAGTGGATTTCCCCGGATAGCGCTTTCATAGATAGCTAGTTCTTTTATTAAGTACTAGATAGGCAGTTAGCATGGGAGACGGGATGGGCTAGCTTCGGATTACGTAGTCTACTGGTGCTTAGCGGTTTATAAGTCACTCTAGGTAGATAGAGAACAACAATGAACAACCTCAAGGCGAGGACGATTTTCTTTACTCTTTTGTGACTTTTCTTTCTTTCATCTTCGTGATCATCGAGGATCATCTAGAGATTTCATTGACTCCGGGCTGTGCGAGCGGTGATTGCCCCTCCCAGAAGTATCATCGGTCTTTTCTTCTTTTCTTTCCCATTTGTTAAGTCATTTCCACTCCCGGAGGTGATTTTACTACTATCTACTCGTACTTCCATTAGGACCCGGAATCCCCCTCTCAGTACCACACAGTCACTTAGAAGGGCAGGAGTAGCTGGATGGGTTGTCCAGCTAATTGGTGCCATTTTTTCGCAGAACAAAATAGTCAGAATAATAGATTGAAGCTATTGCATTGAATTAGAGAGAAAAATGTGCATCTTGGTAATAGAAAATGCAGAAGTCAGAGTGACTGACTGAATACTACTTTGAAAATAAAACCCTTTCAACTTGAAGTTAGTGGAAAACACAGAGAGAATCGGAAATAGGGTCGTTGTCTTCTGCTCATCTTCTAAGATTCGGAAAGCCACCCACTCGGTAATTTAGTTTTCAGGTTAACTGTTATACTAGGGGTTTCTGTAAAGCTTGGACGCCTGGCCGTCCGTCTCGCCATCGTGTAATACAGACCCCAATAATGACGGACAGTGGTGCAAGTGTTCATGAAGCATCACTCGCTTGCTTCTAACCTAGCCCAGGTGCTATCAATGATCTATTAAGCGAGAATGCCGCCTACACTGTTGTACTTAACTTATCGCCATCAGAACCCTTAGCGGATAAATTGCTGGTTCCTACATACCACTACTCAGCCCGGTCAGAGTGCCCTGTCCAAGTTCTGCTATTCCCTGAAGAATATGGCACCTCGACGAAATTAACCGCGCACCAAAGATCAACCGCGACAGAACCCTCGGTATCACTCCACCCTTTCAACACAACATAAAGAAATTTCTCTGGATCAAGGATGAATTTCTACTACGTATTCTCATGTATTTACACCCTTAATTTACATTTTTGGCTTTCACGATAGTAGGGTTGGTAGGGGAGCACTATCGTGATGGCCCAAGTTCTTCCTGTTGGTTGATGCCAGGTTAATTTTGTCGACGTACTATACTATACCTGACGAATAATCAAACTGTGTGCTACATAGTAGAGAATTACCCACTTTAGAAAAACACAGCGGGAAGTGAGAGGCCCAGTCCGCCCGCTAGACAAAACAACAAAAGATAGCATCAAACCTTACCGGAGGACCTAGCTCCGACAACAGAGACAGGGTTCAGTTATTCGAGTGTGAGTTCCTATATAATCACCTATTCTCACGGGCTGGTAGTGGGCCAAAATTGAAGCATTAGCGAGTCTAACTTTGCCTGAAGCGAAAGATTGGCGGTGTGAACTCGGGGGAGCAATATTACTATGATAAATTATTATTGAGTGGAAATGTGGGAAAAGAAAGGGTTATTTTGGAACCGAACTCCAGGACTCCAGGCTGTTTTGGTCTGACGGCAACCAAATAAATCATGGGAGCTCCTTCTCTACTCAAATCTAGTCAGTTGAAGCACTGTGGCACATCCCTCTAAAAAATAAAACACAGCTCTCGGCAAAACGATTTATTCCTCAGAATAAAAAATACACAGTATCTATCGAAATACTGGTGTTTGGCATGTCCTCGGCCTTTTTTTGGGGGGGGGGACCAATAGAGAGAAATAAAGTGGAAGGTTGTAGGATTTGATTTATAGGGATATATTATATGTACACGCCTGTGCACCTAAGAGGTATTTTGAAGGCCGGTAATGGTATTGCACCGCTAGAACAAAGAGAAGTATTAAACATGAAATATTCTTATTTCAGCAGGAAAGAAGTAAGAATACATTTAGTACTCTGTATCATACGTTATTTACTATTGTGGCTAGGATGGGGGGTGACGGTCCATTCTCGCTTGGTTTTTGCTGACTAGGCCATCACCAAGACCTATGTCTAGTGACTGTATTATACTTGCACAAGGCTCTGGTACCCTTGACCGTGCACTCGGTAGTCAAAAATTTACCTCTCAAGAAAAGGACGAAAAATATAGCATAAGGCATCTCATTCACCATTTGAAAGACATAGGAAACTAAAACGACAGATCTGACCAAAAGAGGTGACTCGCGAGACATAGCACATAGCATGCTACAGCCTCTCATGGGTCGTGACGAATATCAGCTGGTGACGAACATGGATTTGTGGCTGGTATTTCTTTTACCCCACCCCGACGAAGTTTACTTTTTGGTTGGCCAAATACCCCTGTTTGCTATCGGCTGATATTCGTTCCGACCCCTGGAGAGAATGTAGCGATTTCACGGAAGACCATATCCCAGAATGAGATCTCTTTCTGTTAGAGCTAGAATCCATAGCCTATTAATTGGTATTAGTCTCACCCTGTCATAATACCCCATACCCGGTGGGTCGTCGATGAGGGTGGGGTGTCGCGACAGCCGTATCCAGTTTATTGGGCTCAATGGGCGGCTATCGCCATGAAGTCTTGGCCTCAACAAAAATCCCTCGGCTTTTGCCGGGAACTCAAGCGCGTGTAATACACCCGAGGACAAAAGTGCATGAGTTTTCGTACAACGCAACCATGGCCGAACACTCGGGGCCCTGTGATGGAGTTTCTACTACGTGTTGCGCGGTTGGCTCCATACCAGAGGGGCTGCGGGATAGGCAGGTTGAGCTGGCGTACCTCGGGATTGTACTGCCGTAGGTGGCCGCATACCTGGATTGGTGGTGTCCCCTATACATAATAAAGAATATTGATCACTAAAAAGAAATCACCTCAACACCGGCAAGGCCAAAATCAAGCTTAGTGTCAGCAACACAACATACCAGCACATGCCAAAGAAAGGATACTGATAGGGCAGCAGAGGCCTTGCATTACCCTGTATAAACGTACTTTTCTAGGCCGAGAAATAGTCGAAATAGGTGCACCGCAAAGCAAGTCTGCTCCAGAGAGCAAGCTAAGTTACCCGGCAGACCCATCAACTGATATGTATGTGGTGCCAGATGTGGACCTTGCTCCACATTCCTAGCCCGACTCTCATTTTTACCAGAAGAAATTGCTAGTTCTAAGAGAGACCTAGCTTAAGCATGCAGGGACACTATGTAAGGAGTTCATAGAGGCATGGTGGTGGTAATCGGTGCTTTGTGTGCTTTATTTCGGATGCGAAATTTCTTTTTTCTCTGATGGTTGCACTGCGGAAAAACTCATGCACTTTTGTCCTCCGGTGTAATAAAAACGCTTTAGCACAGGTTCGGCAAACTACCGTCACTTTGCGGTCTCGAACCGCGCTACATTACTTTTGATACAGCGTTTTTCTAGTCGATCCATTCCCCATTAGTAGGTAGCGAAAATCTAACCCCTCCCGGGAGTTTAGGAAAAGCCAAAATTCAAAAATGGAGTGCAGAAGGTGGCTAAGGTGAAGACGGCGTGATACAGTTAGGGAGGGAGGGAGGTTGGGGTAGTGTTGCGGGAGGATCGTTTGTATGGGGTGGGAATTGGGGGGTGACGTTGATACTTTAATTGAGAGCGGGGGGGTGGGGACAACCCTGGTCGTGTCGCGGTGGGTTTCTGGACGTGGGTGACCTGCAGTCAAGATAGTGACAAACTCGGAGAAAAAGATCTGGATGGTTATCATAGCAATGTCAAAACAATGTAATAGAAAAGAAAAATAAGACCATATATGTGATGGGGAGAAGCTTAGGAAGAGAATTATCAATTTATTTTATTAATTGAGTAAAGGTAGAGTGAGGAGTAGCTGCAAAGTATTGAAGATTTTGTAAATTAAATTTTATGAGCGGGAAAGAAGTGAACAGCCAAGAATGTACCCAGACAAGCAACATGAGTGGTATCCCATGTCTGAAACTTCAAGGAATATTATGATATCGTAATAATAATAATATTATTATTAAGGAATACGCTTTTTATTGCAAAATAACTCTGTCCAAATTCACAAAAAAGTGAACCGGAGGGTAGGTTTTGCGGTCTGGAACTGTAGAATATGAATGGATAAAAGTACGATCACGCATCGGTCACTGTGCCCTAGCAGGGGCAAAAATCGGAAAACCTGGACCTTGTTTCCACAGAGATTTGTATTGGATCGGCGGAAACAGTTTTCCGAATTTTTGTGTCTGTCCCTACCTAAGCATATGAATTGTGCCTTTCCCATTATTTATCCAACAGCATACTGCGGATATCTTAGAGGGGAAGCGTTTTATTCGAGCCCTCCGCACATGAGGGCCGAAGTGAGCGGGAATGTCTCACTAAGACAAGACATCCCATACTGCATAGAGGTGAGGCACTCAAGGAATGGTATGTTGCCAAGGAACTGGAAGTAGTGTTGTGCGGTCCATTGTGATGAATCGCCCCGTTGGGAAAACGCGACGTTGATGTTAGGAATAGGCAGAAGACTACGCAAACACTTTAGCGAGCGCTAAAGTCCGTGTAGGAGGCGCAATTTGCGACGTGATCCTTTGAATCACATATAAAAGGAAAGAAATCGAAGCGCGAACCACCTAATGGCGAAACATTGGCAATTCTATAGGGTGATGGGGAGAGGTTGAAGAACCGGTAGTAAATTAGTACAGTACTACTCAAGGTGTGCAATCGCCATCTAGGGGCGGTCGATGGAGTATCAGACCCTGGGTGCCTGCCGCTCCGGGTCTTGGCCATAACAATATCCCCTTTCTTGGAATATTTTTGGGCTTGATTCTGTTGGATTTCTTTGAAGCTGCTCGGCATGCTCACCATCTCTGTCGGCCATGCACTCAACCCATCGGCCACGCACATACCCTATCCTGTTATCGTTCAAACAAAGAGACTCGGACATGTAGGGGAGTGCTGTTGTCATGGCGAAGTTATTCTTGTTGGTTGATGCGGGTTAATTTTGTCAACGCACTATCCCTTGGGCGGTCGTTGCCCGCACTCTTGGAGTGATTTGAGTGGAGGGAATATTTAAACCGACTACAATCGCTGAGTCATTTGAGCTCGAAAAAGACTGAAAACGTCGATTTCCTGACCAAGTAGAGACCGTGGCTGCCTGATCTGGCCGGCAACGAATTTTAGTGTTTCAGACCGAGGGATACTATTTTTAGTAAGGTAAGGGGACAAAATTAACAGCGCACCAACGAACAGGAAAAACTTCGGCCATAACAACCGCGCTCTCCCCACTATCATGAAACAAAGAACAAAAAAAGGAGATGCAAATAGATAGCAGAATAGGTACTAGAAAGTGATATTTAATATAGAATTTCTGTATGTGGTATCGTAGACGCAGGGTAATGAGGGGGGTTTCGTTGCTAATGATCGTAGGTGCGCCATTAATTTTGTTCACGGACAATAATATACCGGTAGGGGAAAAATAGTCCCAATCCTAGGCAGGCCTGCAGATATCTCTATCACTGGGCCTACGAAGGTACAGCGCCTAAGTTTTGAATATTTTACTAGCAGGGGATGTTCGACTAACAGGGGTGAGGAGGTGAATTGGGTAGCCACTATACCCAAATAGCTGTCCG
>Ga0307507_10011350_pt1 | contig 11253 bp, 1 predicted proteins | sample 7_EM_MG_FD_207223 | JGI IMG/M metagenome (GOLD analysis project Ga0307507, IMG submission 207223) | Populus trichocarpa ectomycorrhiza microbial communities from riparian zone in the Pacific Northwest, United States - 7_EM | ecosystem: Host-associated > Plants > Roots > Unclassified | place...
GAAGAGAAGGGAATAACCAGAGAATCTTGTAATTAAATAGTCAGGGGTCTTGGTCGATGCGTGCGCACGTGCGCACGCGGACGGACTTTGGTAGAATTCGATTGATCTGGCAGAACTTGGCAGAAGTTAATCAAGCTGGCAGAATTCAGCAGAATTCGGTTAAAGCGTCAAGTTTATCTTATTAAGTGTTTTACCAAGACATTCCTACTATAACTAGGCTAGTCCCATTACAGTACCCCCCCTTTGGCCAAAGGTTTAAAATAATTTAATTTGGTTAAGAATTTATAATTTTATTATATATTATATTTTCGCGTTAGGTAGCGGTCTTGGCAAGGTAAATCTAACTAATTAGACAACTTTAACTGCTAGTTAAAGTTCCTTAATATCTTATATGTTACATAATCATGTTATAAACATTATAACTTATTTTAAGTTCTTTTTAAATTTAAGTTTTGTGTATTTATGTTAGGTGGCAGTTATTTACCTTTATATTATATCTATCTAGCCAGAGTAGGCCGCGAAGGATGGTCCTTATAGAATTCTTTTACTAGGGAAGGCGCGTTAGCCTTAATCTAATTATAGGTTTTCTAGGTTTATGTTTTATATCCTTTCTACTTAATAAAAAGTTTAAATTGTTTGGATTATAGTTTCTATTATATATTATTAATTAAGTTAATAAAGTAAGAACTGTTACCATTATTAACAATTATAGGAGGTGGCGGTAGTACTTTATAAGTTATAAGATTATCTTTTAAAGGTTGTAATAAGCTTACGTAAAATATTAGGTGTATTTTTATCTCAGTTAGCAGTTTAAGCTTATAGGCGTATAGGCTTAGTTTCTTCTTAATTTAGTATAGGCCTGCAAACTTCTAATTAAGTTTCTTTAAGGGCCGTTAAGTCCATATATTTTATATATTTAGGTAAGCTATATTACCTTCCTTAAAGTCCTATGTGGGAGCTCGTCCTTTATTCGCATGCCATTTCTATACCGTTTAAGCGTATATTAATTTACTTCGTAATAGTTCCGTTAACTACTTTATTTAATTAGCGAAGTTATGCGCGTTAATTAACTAGATCCGTTTAATTGTAGGTCCTATTATATTAATTTTAGGTTGTGGTTTAAATCCAAGTTAAGGGTTTTGTCCATAGATTGCGTAGAATAGCGTCACGCCTATTAATACGTTTATTATATTATTCGCAGTAAACTTAGCTAAAGGCAGCCATTTTTCCCAGTCGTCTTACAGGTAGGAGTAGTACATTTATAGATATTGTTCTATAATCGCATTTATAATTTTGGTTTAACCATCTATCTCCAGATAAAATGCAGTTAAGAGTTATATTTAAATACTTAATTGTTTATATAGAGCTTGCTAAAAGTCTAAAACGAACTAGCTTCTACAGTTGGATATTATTAAGTTAGGAAGTCCGTGTAGCTTAAAAATATACTTAATAAAACATTCGGCTACTAATATTATATTAATTAAGTCTATAGGAATCATATATTATATTTTTATAAGGCGGTTAACAACTACTATAATATTTATAAACCTATTACTGCTAGGCAAGTCGACTATAAAGTTAATTAAGATGTCGCGCTATCTTTATATTGGAATTGGTAGCGGTTAAAGTACTCCTTACTTCTTTATATAAGAGGTCTTTCTACGTACGCATATCCTATATGCTCAAACGTATTTTCGTATGTAGTTATACATTATAGGCCAGTAGTATGCTTATTAAACAATCTCATAGGTCTTTACACGGCCAGGATGCCCTACTACAGGGGAGTTATATACAAAATTAAGTATCTTAAATTATAAAGGTTTGGAATTCGGAACTACTATCTTCTATTAATAGTATAATCAATTATTTCAAATTTCGCATTTAGCGAGTGTAATATCCTTATACTATTATTTTCCTGTTTAAATTGCTTTTATTATATCTATTATCTATATATTGTTCTTATATTTGTATTCTATTAGCTTATTAATTTCTATTTCCTATTTATTAACTTCTAATTCATTTCTGTTAAGTTCCGCATCTAGGAATATAGGATGTAGCTTTTTAAAACATTTAGGGAGCAGTAAGATCCATAATTAATTTATAATCCGTTTATCTAAAGCGTTTGCAGGTAGGTCCTATAATTGTTATATTAATATATTAGGCTTCTAATTAAGTTTACCTAGTTAGTATATAATCTTAAAGTTAAATTATAAGAGGTATTCGGCCTAACGAATTTAGCGCTGCGTTAATTATTTTATAGTTATAAAGTACTGCAGGTTCTTGTAGTCCGTTAATACGCGTATTAGAAACAATAATTCTTTAAACTTAGGATGCTATTGTTTAAAGCATCTAATAATTGCAAGTAGTTCCTTATTGTATATCTTATAGTTTAATTTAGCAGGGGCGAGTTTCCAAAAGAGAAAGGCTACTAGATATAGCTCGCCGTTTTTATTATATTGCGATAACACTCCTCCTAGTGCATAATTAGACGAATCTGTTTCAACAATGCATTTAAGGTTAGGGTCAAAGTAGGCAAGAATTAAAGCAGTTATAAAATAATACTTTAGGTTATTAAAAGCTTGTTCGCATTTAGTAGTCTATTTAAATTTTATATTCTTTCTTATTAGGTTTATTAATAGCTAGGCAATTTCCAAGAAGTAGTTAATAAATTAATAATAGAAGTTTGCAAATCCTAGAAATCCTTAAATATCTTATATATTGCTAGGGCTTTTCTAGTTTATAATTACGGCGACTTTCTTAGGGTCTATTTTAATTCTATTATAGGATATAATTAAGCCTAAGTATATAACCTCGGACGTGTGGAACTTGCATTTCTTAATATCGCATTATAAGCCCGTATCTTATAGGCGTTTAAGAACCATTCTAATATATTTCCAATATTTAGAAAGCAAGGATAAGTAGATTAAGATATTATTAATATATATAGTAATAAATACATCAAGGAATTTACGAAGCGTATTATTAATATATTACTAAAATATACCAGGACCGTTTTTTACGCCGAACGGCATTACTAGGTATTTAAAGAGTCCCTATTATATATAAAAAGCTGTGTACTTCTTATCTCCTTTACGTATACGGATTTTATTAAAGGTAGTAACTATATCAAGCTTTATAAAGTACTGTGCCTTTACTAAATGGTTAAGCGTTTCTTAAATTAGGGGAATTAAATATCGGTTTTAAATTATAATTGTGTTTAGAGCTTAATAATTAATATAAAATCTTAAGCCTCCTAGCTTTTTAATAAATAGTATAGGTAAGGCAAATAGAGATTAACTAGGGCGAATAAATCCTTTTTCTAGATACTTATTAAGGTATTATTATATTATAAGCAGTTCTTCTTATAACATACCATATAGCGGACTGAACTTTGGTGTTATACTAGGCTCAAGTTCTATCTTAAAATTGTGCTTATCTTGGTACGGGGCTAGTTAGTCTACAAATTATTTTTTAAACTTATTAATTAAATCATGGTACTCTTTAGGTACAAAAGGTTAAGGATTAATATACTGTTTTGGTTCTAGTGCTTTCTTAATATCTTCTATGGTTATAGTAAAGATTTTATAATCTTATCTTTTTGCTAACAAGATAAAGGGTACGGCCTATATTATACAAATTTTAAGAGGTTTTAACGTAACATCTTTATATTCTTTACTACAATTAGCAGTTGTAGCTTTATTATATTAGTTTAAGGTTCGTGGTAAGGGTAATTTATATTATTTTAAATTCGAATAGTTATGTGTATATTTGTAGGGCAAATGGGTTTTCAAGTAATAACTTTAGTAGTAGGTTATACGGAACTTCAGTATTTCTTTAACCCAGCTAATTAAAGGGTTATGTTGTTTTAGCTATCTATGTCTAAATATTATCTTATATTGCTTTAGGGGTGTTACAAATAGGGAAATATATTTAAGGTATTTACCTATCTACATTTTTATAAGAGCATAGTGTGTTAATTCGCTATATATTAAGGGTTTACCATTAAAGCCTTATAGGCCTTAGGGCTTATTGAGTTTCTTTAAATTTAGGCGTTAGGTTTTTGTATAGTTTGTATTAATAAAGCCTATACTAGTAGCTCCGCTATCTATAAGGATTTATACCTTCTTCTATTTTCTAAGTATTTAAATTTCGCCAAGTACATTAAGGGAGTTGTGTTGTGTATTAGCGCTAAAAGAGCCTAGACACTTATACTCTTCCACTTTTTATCCTAAGGCGCGACTTGGCTCTAGGATAATTTGTTTTCCAAATTAGCCAAGGGTAAGATGCGTTATGACGACTGGGTATAATTTATAGAATAAGTACAAGTTAAGGAGTGAGTACAGCTTAAAGAACAAGTGCGATTTAAGGAGCAGGTGTAATTCAAAAACTAGAAGAAACTACAGCAGACTTTTTTTAAAAGGGTAAGTTTAGTAATTCCTTTAGATATATCCTTTTCTACTATATCCGAAGCATTCTCTATTTGTGGCTTAAGTTCTTCGTTCGTCGGTTCCTAAGGGTGCGTAGGATCGAGTGGTGTCAAGGTCTATAGGGTCGTGCATAGGTTTCAAAAAAGGGTCGCGCTTTAGGGTATATATCAGTTTTATAAAGCTTTAAACATAAGGTATAGTTAGCTTTAGAGAATAAGTCTATTTATTATATTAAAGGTCCTTATTAATTTATTAACACATTATAGCAAATTTAGGTAGGTCCTTTGGCAGTTCCCTACCTACTAACTATACTCTAATTTTATACAAAATAGCTTATTAAAGAGCAGCAACTTTAGCGGCTTTATTCCAATCTAGTTTGCTAATAAGGCCTAAAAATTCCAAAAAGAAGCTTATAAAGTCTTGGTTCCGTTATTATAGGTTTTTAAGTTTGGTAACAGCGGTGTATTTACAGCTAGCGTTATTATACGTTTATTCTAGTAGAGAGATAAAGGTTTCGAAATTAACAAAGGTGCTATTACGGAAGAATAGGTCTATGGTTTATACAGTATCTTTGCTTAAATAAGACATTCTATAGCTAACCTTACTAGCTTTAGTAGGGTATTGGTTATAGTTTATTAAAAGTTTAAAATAGAGCTTAGTTATAAAGGGATATAGGTCATTTTAATTTCTATTAAATATTAAAGGGTTAGGAAGCTTTTTTAATTTTATAATAGGTACTGGGTTTGTTACAGGTATAGATTAAGCTACTATTACTAGTTTAGGGTTTGTATTTAATAGGCCAGGTTTAGATATAGTTATATTAATTTTATTTATAGGCGGTATTAGGGTCTCTAACGTAAATGCTTAGACGTTATAGAGTTCTTTATGGAGTACTTCTATTAATCGCTAATGCTGGGCTTCTAGTGCAGCCTACTACTAAGCTAAGGCATCTATAAAGGACTATTATATTATAGTTAACTGTTTCCTGACTAGGGATATAATACTTATAATTATTAAAGAGGATTTGGGTTCGTTTGCCATTTTAATAGTAATTGTTTTTTAACGCAACGTAATATAAGGGCGTGAAGAGGCTTTAGGGAAGATTTAAAGGAATAATATAAATTCTATCTAAATCTAAGGGTATATAGCTTTTTAAGAGAACAAGACATTACGTAAAGAAGAGAAGGGAATAACTAGAGAATCTTATAATTAAATAGTTAGGGGTCTTAGTCGATGCATACGCATGTATATATATAGACGGACTTTAGTAGAATTCAATTGATCTAGTAGAACTTGGCAGAAGTCAATTAAGCTAGCAGAATTCAGCAGAATTCAATTAAAGCGTCAAATTTATCTTATTAAGTGTTTTACTAAGACATTCCTACTATAACTAGGCTAGTCCTGTTATAGTACCCCCCCTTTGGCCAAAGGTTCAAAATAATTTAATTTAGTTAAGAATTTATAATTTTATCGCGTGTTATATTTTCGCGTTAGATAGTGGTTTTGGCAAGGCAGATCTAACCAATTAGATAACTTTAACTGCTAGTTAAAGTTCCTTAATATCTTATATATTACATAATCGCGTTATAAATGTTATAACTTATTTCAAGTTCTTTTTAAATTTGAGTTTTATATATTTGTGTTAGGTAGTAGTTGTTTGCCTTTATATTATATCCATCCAGCTAGAGTAGGCCGCGAAGGATAGTCCTTATAGAATTCTTTTACTAGGGAAGGCGCATCGGCCTTAATCTAATTATAGGTTTTCTAGGGTTGTGTTTTATATCCTTTCCACTTAATAAGAAGTTTAAATTATTTAGATTATAGTTTCTATCGCATATTATTAATTAAGTTAATAAAGTAAGAACCGTTACTATTATTAACAATTATGGGAGGTGGCGGTAGTACTTTATAAGTTATAGGATTATCTTTTAAAGGTTATAATAAGCTTATATAAAATATTGGGTGTATTTTTATCTTAGTTAGCAGTTTAAGCTTATAGGCGTATAGGCTTAGTTTCTTCTTAATTTAGTATAGGCCTATAAACTTCTAATTAAGTTTCTTTAAGGGCCATTAAGTCTGTATATTTTATATATTTAGGTAAGCCATATTACCTTCCTTAAAATCCTATACGGGAGCTCGTCCTTTATTTACATACCATTCCTATACCATTTAAGCGTACATTAATTTACTTTATAATAGTTCCGTTAACTGCTTTATTTAATCAGCAAAGTTATACGCGTTAATTAACTAGATCCGTTTAATTATGGGTCCTATTATGTTAATTTTAGGTTATAGTTTAAATCCAAGTTAAGGGTTTTGTCTATAGATCGCATAGAACGGCGTTACGCCTATTAATATATTTATTATATTATTCGCAGTAAACTTAGCTAAAGGTAGCCATTTTTCCCAGTTATCTTATAGGTAGGAGTAGTATATTTATAGGTATTGTTCCATAATCGTATTCGCAATTTCGGTTTAACTATCTATCTCCAGATAAAACGCAGTTAAGAGTTATATTTAAATACTTAATTGTTTATATAGAGCTTGCCAGAAGTCTAAAACGAACTAGCTTCCACAGTTAGATATTATTAAGTTAGGAAGTCCGTGTAGCTTAAAGACATACTTAATAAAACATTTAGCTACTAATATTGTATTAATTAAGTCTATGGGAATTATATGTCGTATTTTCATAAGGCGGTTAATAACTACTATAATATTTGTAAACCTATTACTGCTAGGCAAGTTAACTACAAAGTCAATTAAGATATTACGCTATCTTTATATCAGAATTAGTAGCAGTTAAAGTACTCCTTACTTCTTTACATAAGAGGTCTTTCCACATACGCATATCCTATATACTCAAACATATTTTCGTACGTAGTTGTACATTATAGGCTAGTAGTATACTCGTTAAACAATCTTATAGGTCTTTACACGGCCAGGATGCCCTACTATAGGGGAGTTATATACAAAATTAAGTATCTTAAATTATAAAGGTTTGGAATTTGGAACTACCATCTTCTATTAATAGTACAATTAATTGTTTTGAATTTTGTATTTAGCAAGTATAATATCTTTATACTATCATTTTCCTATTTAAATTGCTTTTATTACATCTATTATCCATATATCGTTCTTATATTTGTATTCTATTAGCTTATTAATTTCTATTTCCTATTTATTAACTTCTAATTCATTTCTATTAAGTTCCATATCTAGGAATATAGGACGTAGCTTTTTAAAACATTTAAGGGGCAGTAAGATCCGTAATTAATTTATAATCCGTTTATCTAAAGCGTTCACAGGTAGGTCCTATAATTATTATATTAATATGTTAGGCTTCTAATTAAGTTTGCCTAGTTAGTACGTAATCTTAAAGTTAAATTATAAGAGGTATTCGGCCCAACGAATTTAGCGCTACGTTAATTATTTTATAGTTATAAAGTACTGCAGGTTCTTGTGGTCCGTTAATACGCGTATTAGGAACAACCATCCTTTAAGCTTAAAACGCCATTGTTTAAAGCATCTAATAATTGCAAGCAGTTCCTTATTATATATCTTATAGTTTAATTTAGCAGGGGCGAGTTTCTAAGAGAGAAAGGCTACTAGACATAGCTCGCCGTTCTTATTATATTACGATAACACTCCTCTTAGTGTATAATTAGACAAATCTGTTTCGACAATGCATTTAAGGTTAGGGTTAAAGTAGGCAAGAATTAGAGTAGTTATAAAACAATACTTTAGGTTATTAAAAGCTTATTCACATTTAGTAGTCTATTTAAATTTTATATTCTTTCTTATTAGGTTTATTAATGGCTGGGTAATTTCTAAGAAGTAGTTAATAAATTAATAATAGAAGTTTATAAATCCTAGAAATCCTTAAACGTTTTATATATTACTAGGGCTTCCCTAGTTTATAATCGCGGCAACTTTCTTAGGGTCCATTTTGATTCCGTTATAGGATATAATTAAGCCTAAGTATATAACCTCGGACGTGCGGAACTTACATTTCTTAATATCGCATTATAAGCCCGCATCTTATAGGCGTTTAAAAACCATTCTAATATATTTCCAATATTTAGAAAGCGAGGACAAGTAAATTAAGATATTATTAATATATATAGTAACAAATATATTAAGGAATTCATAAAGCGTATTATTAATATATTGCTAAAACATACTAAGACTGTTTTTTACGCCAAATGGCATTACTAGGTATTTAAAGAGTCCCTATTATATACAAAAAGCTATATACTTCTCATCTCCTTTACGTATACGGATTTTATTAAAGGCAGCGACTATATTAAGCTTTGTAAAGTACTATACCTTTACTAAATAGTTAAGCGTTTCTTAAATTAGGGGAATTAGATATTAGTTTCAAATTATAATTACGTTTAGAGCTTAATAATTAATATAAAATCTTAAGCCTCCTCCTGGCTTTTTAATAAATAGTATAGGTAAGGTAAATAGAGATTAACTAGGGCAAATAAATCCTTTTTCCAAATACTTGTTAAGGTATTGTTGTATTATAAGCAGTTCTTCTTGTAATATACCATATAGCGGACCGAACTTTAGTGTTATACCAGGCTTAAGTTCTATCTTAAAATTGTGCTTATCTTAGTGCGGGGCTAGTTAGTCTGCAAATCGTTTTTTAAACTCATTAATTAGATTATAGTACTCTTTAGGTATAAGAGGTTAAGGATTAATATACTATTTCAGTTCTAGTACTTTCTTAATGTCTTCTATAGTTATAGCAAAGATTTTATAATCTTGTCTTTTTACTAATAAGATAAAGGGTGCGGCCTATATTATATAAATTTTAAGAGGTTTTAACATAACATCTTTATATTCTTTACTGCAATTAGCAGTCGTAGCTTTATTATATTGGTTTAAGGTTTGTGGCAAGGGTAATTTATATTATTTTAAATTTAAATAGTTATGTATATGTTTATAGGGCAAATAGGTTTTTAAGCAATAACTTTAGCAGTAGGTTATATAGAACTTTAGTATTTCTTTAACCTAGCTAATTAAAGGGTTATATTATTTTAGCTATCTATATCCAAGTATTATCTTATATTGCTTTAGGGGTATTATAAATAGGGAAATATATTTAAGGTGTTTACCTATTCGCATTTTTATAAGAGCGTAGTGTGTTAATTTACTATATATTAAGGGTTTGCCGTTAAAGCCTTATAGGCCTTAGGGCTTATCAAGTTTCTTTAAATTTAGGTATTAGGTTTTTATATAGTTTATATTAATAAAGCCTATACTAGTGGCTCCACTATTTATAAGGATTTGCACCTCCTTCTATTTTCTAAGTATTTAAATTTCGCTAAGTACATTAAGGGAGTCGTGTTATATATTAGCGCTGGAAGAGCCTAGACACTTATACTCTTCCACTTCTTATCTTAAGGCGTAACTTGGCCCTAGGATAATTCGTTTTCCAAGTTAGCTAAGGATAAGATGCTTTATAACGACTAAGTATAATTTATAGAATAAGTACAAGTTAAGAAGCGAGTACAGCTTAAAGAACAAGTGCAATTTAAGGAGTAGTTGTAATTTAAAGACCAGGAGGAACTATAGCGGACTTTTTTAAAAGGGTAAGTTTGGTAATTTCTTTAGATATATCCTTTTCTACTACATCTAAAGCATTCTCTATTTGCGGCTTAAGTTCTTCGTTCGTCGGTTTCTAACGGTGCGTAGAATCGAGTGGTGTCAAGGTCTATAGGGTCGTGCGTAGGTTTTAGAAAAGGGTCGCGCTTTAGGGTATATATCGGTTTCATAGAGCTTTAAATATAAGGTATAATTGGCTTTAGAGAACAAGTCTATTTGTTATATTAAAGGTCCTCATTAATTTGTTAACATATTATAGCAAATTCGGGTAGGTCCTTTAGCAGTTCCCTACCTACTAACTATGCTCTAATTTCATCTAAAATAGCTTATTAAAGAACAGCAACTCTAGCGGCTTTATTCCAATCTAGTTCACCAATAAGGCCTAAAAATTCCGAAAAGAAGCTTATAAAGTCTTGGTTCCATTATTATAGGTTTTTAAGTTTAGTAACAGCGGTGTATTTATAGCTGGCGTTATTATATGTTCATTCTAGCAGAGAGATAAAGGTTTTGAAATTAATAAAGGTGCTATTATAGAAGAATAGGTCTATGGTTTATACAGCATCTTTACTTAAATAAGACATTCCATAGCTAACCTTACTAGCTTTAGTAGGGTATCGGTTATAGTTTATTAAAAGTTTAAGACAGAGCTTAGCTATAAAGGGATATAGGTTATTTTAATTTCTATTAAATATTAGAGGGTTAGGAAGCTTTTTTAATTTCATAGCAGGTACTAGGTTCGTTATAGGTATAGGTTAAGCTACCGTTACTAGTTTAGGGTTTGTATTTAACGGGCCAGGTTTAGATACAGTTATATTAATTTTATTTATAGGTGGTGTTAGGGTCTCTAACGTAAATGCTTAGATGTTATGGAGTTCTTTATAGAGTACTTCTATTAATTGCTAATGCTGGGCTTTTAGTGCAGCCCGCTACTAAGCTAAGGCATCTATAAAGGACTGTTGTATTATAGTCAACTGTTCCCTAACTAGGGATATAATACTTATGGTTATTAAAGAGGATTTAAGTTCGTTTGCCATTTCAATAGTGGTTATTTTTTAACGCAACGTAATGTAAGGGCGCGAAGAGGCTTTGGGGAAGATTTAAAGGAATAATATAAATTCTATCTAAATCTAAGGGTATATAGCTTTTTAAGAGAACAAGACGTTACGTAAAGAAGAGAAGGGAATAACCAGAGAATCTTATAATTAAATAGTTA
>Ga0307507_10011351_pt1 | contig 11253 bp, 4 predicted proteins | sample 7_EM_MG_FD_207223 | JGI IMG/M metagenome (GOLD analysis project Ga0307507, IMG submission 207223) | Populus trichocarpa ectomycorrhiza microbial communities from riparian zone in the Pacific Northwest, United States - 7_EM | ecosystem: Host-associated > Plants > Roots > Unclassified | place...
GAAGCCCAAAGAAATGGGTAAGAGTAAGATAGTAGAGAAGATGAAGAAGAAGAAAGGAAGACCTTCTTTATTAGATCTCCAAAAACGCTCCTTAAAAGAACAGCAGAACCACCAGCAGCAGCAGCAAAAGAAACGCATACATCATCATCGTCATCGAAACGTTTCGCCCTCTCATTCTAGTTCAAGCATTTCAACAACAACCACCCCTAATTCTTCTCAAAATCACAAATCTGCCACCACCACTACAGCTCCTCCACGTCGATCCGCTCGCCGCAACCCTACCAACGACGACAGCTGCCGCGACTCCTCTGATGATGAGGACATCGCAGAATCAAACGGAAAGCGCCGCCGCGAGAAGAAGCTGAAGCTGGTTCTCAAATTGCCCAAATCAGACACTAATTCGACGTCGTTTAACTCGTCTGGAGAGGAATCGAACGGTGAAGAAGAGAAAAATACGGCGTCAAATAAAAAGAAGAGGAAGATCAATGGATCTGAGAGTGAAAAGGTAAGTGAAAAATCCGAACTTTTTGATAAAACAAAGAAAGTAACGTTGGGAAATTAACGTAAGAAAGCTCCTTGAAAAGCGGGCTTGTGTAAGTATTTGACTTGGTTCTGAATATTTCTATTTTCGAAAAATAATAATAATAATGTTGTCTAGTATAAATCTTTTTAAACAACTCGAAAAAAAAAGTCTTTTTTTCTTCTTTTCCGAATGGAATTTAATTTGTCTTTTATGAGAAAAATAAATAACAGAAATAACAGTAAGAGTCATAATTGTTTTTATGGTAACTGTAGTTTCCTTTTTTGGCGGCTTGCAAGTCCCTTTTAACACTTACTCATCGATTACAGCATAAAGTTTTGATAGTAGTTTGTTATTTCTGTTAATTTATTGTTGGGTTTTTTATTTTTTATTTTTAATTTCAGGGAGATCAGAAGTCTACAACTGGAACAAACCCTACAAGCAATGTCAAAGGTTGGTGTAGTTAATGATTTTGAAGACCCATTTGTCTAAAAGGGCTGAATTTGGGAACTTTTGTTTGATTCATGTCTTACTTGTTTTGCAGATTCTGGACCCTCAACACCTTTACCTGATAAAAAGCTATTGCTGTTCATCCTGGACAGGCTTCAAAAGTGTGTTTTTTTTTCCAGCAGCTTTCGAAGTTTTTGCATTTTTGTTCTTTTGATGTTTGCTTTTAAGGTTTTTAGTGAAGTGGGTGAGATTTATTTCTTTTCAATTTAAAATTGCAGGAAGGACACGTATGGCGTGTTCTCCGAGCCAGTGGACCTAAATGAGGTTAGTGTTTTGATGATGCATTTAGCCTTTTGGACTTGTTTATATGCTTTTGTTAACTGATTTCTGGTCGATGACATCCGACTTGTTATGCAGCTTCCAGATTACCTTGAAGTCATTGAGCATCCCATGGATTTTGGAACTGTCAGAAAGAAACTCTTGAATGGAGCTTATGCCAGTTTGGAACAATTTGAGGTTCGTTTATCATTTTTGTAATGTGATTACGTCTTTCCAACTTTCCCTTTTTTCTTTTATTTAGGTTGATTTGTGTTTTTAGGTACCTACACATGTCCATACAAAAACAGAAGAGTCCATAGAATTAAATGTAGACTAGGTTCTGTTGATTGTGCCTGCATTTGTTTTATGGAAAGAACACATAGGTATAAATAGATAAGGAATGAACATCCTTTGATTTCATTTGGTTTCTATGAGACATGGGCATGACACCAGAAATTAATACATTCACATGAGCAGATTTTGTTTTCAACTGCTTGGTTTTTGTTCTTTTAGTATGCAGATAGATCTATAGAGTGTTCTACTAGTTGAGACATTGTGTTTCCATATTAGAGTTTAAAATACTTAAAGAATCCCTGTTCCTTCCATTAAGACTGTTAAATTGGTCTTCAATTCTAATCTATCATTTCCATTTCATGCATCGACAGATCATTGTGGTAGCTACCTTTGATTAGATTTCACATTAACAAAAAAGAACTGGTTACTTTAAGTGAGTCAGTGCCCCATAGAAATCGGTGAGCAATTTGTAATCCCTGCTTGTGCCAAACTATTAGAATTAAATATCCCTTGACAGAGGTGCCAATGTAATGCAAATAGCTCCATGCTTGGTCTGATTAAATGGATAAGTGCAAGAATTATTTCAGTAGGTGGTGTGTTTTTAATGGTTGCAAGCTAGGAATGATTTCTTGCATTTGTGGATCTCCTACTAGTAACTGGGAGACTAAAAAGGCAGGAGTACTAGTTCTGTGTTCATGTCCATTGGGGGTGTTCACGATCCAGTTCGGTTTGGGCCAAAAAATCTAACCAAACCAAAATTTTTAATTTCTAGTAATTTTAACCCGGACACAACTGAAAACCGGTTCAAACCAAACCGTTTCAGGTAGGTTCGGTTTGGGTCAATTGTTTTGCTTTGAAAACCAGGAAACCCAATGTCTTTCACAACCTTCCAGCGAAAGATCTTTCGCAGCCTTCCATAAACTGAGAGTTCCTCAATCCTCATGTGTCATTCCTATGTCCACTTCATCAAGCTGTTTCATGCAGAATGGGCATTGTAATTAATTTATCTCTTGGATAGAAGTATACATAATAGAGGCAGAAGCATCAGTTTGAGACATGCACAATCATGTGATTAAGATCTATAAGATCAATCGCTGTTATATATAAAGTGACAAGTGAATATGGTTAATGAAAGCTTGTATTTATACTGTTTTTTTCTTTCTCTATTTAAATTAGGTTGAACTGGTTTGGTCCAGTTCCAATTGGTTTCAACTTTCTGAAACTGAAATCGAACCAGACCAAATAATTTTTCTAGCTTTTCATTTGGTTTCTTTGGTTTTTTTTTTTTCTCTCGGTTCGGTTTTTTTGGTTATTGTTTTTCAGTTTAATCGGTTGGTTGTTTTTTTTGAACACCCCTAATGTCCATCATATATTGGTTGATATACTGCTACTTATTGCAATTCTTCATTTTTGTTGGCCAATTGATTGTGGATCCACTCGCAAGAGGTTTGTCCTAGACAAACCTTCACAGTACTCCAATTCCTGCCTCATGCATGTGCATGTTGACACGTGAAATTTGCCTTCCTTGCTGCCTCTTATAAGGAAAAAGAAGATTTAATTGGATTCTGAGTTGGGACAATATCCCAATCTAATGATATTCTAAAATCCTTCATTTTCTTTTATTTGATTTTGAAAGAAATTCTTTGGATTTTGATCTTATTGCATGCAGAAAGATGTTTTCTTAATATGTACGAACGCAATGCAATATAATGCCCCAGATACCATATATTTTCGACAGGTAAAGCCATCCTTTTACCTTTGAATTTGAAATTTTAAGGCTTACATTTTTATTTTTTTGAGATTTCCTACTGTTGTCAGGCACGATCCATACAAGAGTTGGCAAGAAAGAACTTTGAAAATTTAAGGCAAGATACTGATGATAACGAAGCAGAACATAAAGTAGTAAAAAGAGGGAGGCCACCTTCGGAGAATTTAAAAAAATCACCGGGCAGGCCTTCACTAGACCCTGCTGGTTCTGAGTTTCCCTCAGGTGCGACTCTTGCTACAGGTGGAGAGAATAGACCTTCAGAGAAGCCTGGTTTTGCAGATTCTTCAGAACAATTTCATGGTTCTCGCAATGAAGCTTATTCGCTGACTGACAACAGATTTGAGAGGCATGACGAAACTGCAGGTACAGAACTTCAATAGTAGTTTGTTTTTTTCTCGTTTTCAACTTCATTTGTCGGCACTCTTCCAATTCTGTACTTAACATAATGACAAGACATTTTCACTTTTATTACAGGTTCTGTACTTAAAGGTAAGCATAGTAAGAAGCCTTTGGCAATTGATGAGAACAGGCGTAACACTTATAAGCAATTCCATCCTTCTGCTGGTGGACGAGTGCCATCTGTGCTGACTACTTTTGACGCAGAAAGGAAGCAGCTAGTCGCTGTATGTATCCCATTGATGTCCATTTTCTATTTAATTCCTTGAAGTGAAAAATAAAGCCTCATTCATGCAAGGGGCTCGTACAGATAGAGGGTGGGTCAAGGGTAATTAGAATAGAAATGAAAAAAAAAAAAATCCTATATCTCTTGGCTATTTAATTTGGTATAGGTAGTCACTTAGTTTTGCTTTGCAAAATACTAATCATAAAAGATCCTAACAATGATAAGAAGTGGTAGTAATGCTGCAGTTAAATTGTATCAGGTGTTTGGAATGGAGTTTTTACTGGCCCTTATCATGGTTGGTTGATTGTCTTTTTTTTTACATGAATTAGGTGGGACTTCTGACAGAGCATGGTTATGCAAGGAGCATAGCACGATTTGCTGCGAACATTGGACCTTTTTCCTGGACAATCGCAGTTAAGAAAATAGAGAGGTCTTTAGCACCTGGAATTAAGTTTGGTCCTGGATGGGTTGGAGAAAACGACATCACACCACAAAGGCCGTTATTTTCTTCACCCCCTCCAAGTCAGCCGGCACTGCCACCACTACCACAAAGGCCCTTCTCTGTTCTTGAAAGTTCAGCTGCTAATGCCACCCGTTGCAATGTTAAATCAAAAGAAGAGAAATTGTCAGTGAAACTTGAGAAAGATGTTTTATCAGAGAAGCAGGCGCCTTCTACTCACTTGTCAGATACACGTTTAACTCCTGTTCCTCCATCCACCTCGATGACTACCTCCTCTGCTGCCAATAAATCTGAACCTTGCACAGAAAGAGCAGAAGCACTTGCGAAATTGAATTCCCATTCTGCATTTAATGTGCTGAACAGTAGCACGGGTGTGGCAAGGCATAGACCTCCATTTCAGCTTCATCAGAACCCAGCCATTCACCCTGGCATGATTGGATTCAATGCCACATATGGGTTTAACCTAGCAGCCCAAATGGGAAAACTAGTTGGAGTTTCTAGGCCTGCTGGGTTAAACATTCATTCATCTCAGATGGCCGACATGGTCTCTAGAACTAGTTCGAACCTGGTCCATTCAGCAAATGCAAACAGCCTAAACTCAGAGAAAACGAAGTTCCCTGAGAATTCAAGTTCAATAAATTTCAATGGTGCATTGCCAAATTCTGTGAGCGAGGCAGTGGAGGCCCCAAGACCTGTAGACCAACCTCAACCAACTTGGCAAGGGTTATATCCAAAATCAAAACCAGATTCAGGCTCATCACCACATCAGAAATCGGATGCTGTCCCACCTGACTTGAATGTCAGATACCAGTCTCCAGGTTCTCCTAGTTCTGGTCGCATTGATTCAGCACAGCCAGATTTAGCTTTGCAGCTCTAAGAAATAGTAGAGCTATTTTTTTTGCTTCTCGGATGATTAAGTTAACCATAGAGTGGTGCCAATGCTCCTTGACTGTGGTTTGGTATTGAATCCCAAACCGCTCAATCAGGATTCAAGCGTTGGCACCAACACAGAACACTAGAGTGGTGAGCTTGGCATTTGTGCTCCTAGGGATTAGACCAAGTCAAGGTCTCCTCAATAAGGATCCATCTGAGCCACACCTAACTGTACTGTAAAATTGCAGGTTGTTTCTGTACAGATTAATGTATCCTGATTCATAGATTCCTAAGCTTAAAAAAGGATTTCACTTGTAACCTTGGAAACCAAAGAAACCATGATGTTCCTAGAATTTGGTTTCAAGATGTTAGATGTTTATCTCGTATTAACTGTTTTCAACTTTGGAAAGCAATATCCGTTTGGAATTCAACGCTTTCTGGAACGCAATATGCAAGGTAGAGACTTCTTTTCTCTATCTAGTTATTACACCAAATGGATTCTGCTTATTGGCGAATTGTGAAACATGGACTTGGCCATCAAATGTCATTGTTGCTGTCATCCAGAAGTCTTCTCATCTTTAAAAAACTTGTACTAAGTCAGCCTTAATCCTAACCAAATTCAGACAACATAAGAAGAAGAAGAAGAAGACAGGTCACAAGGCACAGAGAAGAAAATGTTAGAAACTTTTACTGTATTACTTCTCTATTCACAGAAAATTTGAGATCCATCATGGTATCTGTATTCTTAGATTCTATTTGTAAGTGAATTAAAAAACACCAGCTCCTGAGTAGCTAATAATACATAGAACAGAGTACTTGAATGGGAACAGGGGACTTTGTCATTGTTTATTGTCCACCATAAGCCGCAGTCGCAGCCGCAACAGTAGTTACCCGACATTGTTTAACAACATGCAATTTCTATGAAAATCCATTATTATAGGAAAGTATTATAAGGGATAAAAATATCATGAAATGGGCACAAGGAAATTGTCTCCTTTGACAATTTTTTTTTTTAGTTTAACGTGGGTGTCCGGGCCAGCTTGCGCGCACCTCGACTAATCCCATGGGCCCTGAAGTTAACGACCATGTAAGCCTCCAGTGGCCATCATATGAGTAACCACAGGGCTCGAACCTGAGACCACAGAGGGAGCAAACCTCTTGGTTCCAAGCTCTTACCACTGGACCACCATCTAGATGGTTCCTTTGACAATATTATATTGTTTGAAGATGGTGGAGTTTGGCAGACTGATCGATTGGTGGCCCATGTAAGCTCGGAGGTCAAAATGAGACTCGGTCAAACTTGCTTGCTTTTATTTGAGAAATGGAAAACAGGCTGTCTCTAATAAACATAGCTAGGGTTTTACTTCAACGCAGTTTGGTTTAGCGATACCCCTTTTCCCAAGGGTCCAACTCCAAGACAAGGTTTCCGAGAAGACAGTGAAAGCAGAAGACTTTTATGATAGGATCCATTGCTAGGAGAAGATAAATCAGCCCTTGCATTGTTTTTCGTTGAAAAAATATTTTTAAAATTTTTAATTTTTAATTAATTTTATATATAACCTAACATTTAAAATAATTTTTAAAAATAAAAATATTATTTTAACATATTTCTAAATAAAAAAAACATTGCTAAAAGTAATTGCTACTATAATAAATGAAACCAATATCAAAACTACTGTATTTGTTTTTATTTTTTTAGTGTATAAAAAATATTTTTGAGATATTTTTCTATAATCTAATATGATATAAAAAATAAAAATAAATTATTTTCACCGCAACACCGTACATAAACTAACACGTAATTTTTTTTATTAACGTAGGTGTCAGGACCAGGTTGCGTGCATCTCGACTAATTCCACGGGTTCTGAAGTTAACGACTATATAAGCCTCTAGTGATCATTATATTAGCAATCACATAGCTCGAATTTAAAATAATAATAAAAAAAAAATTTAATTCTAAATTTTAACCATTAAACCTCCTGCTAGATGCTTACTAACACGTAACTCTTCTGTCGCTGAATGGAGGTGCATCTGGACATATATTTGCCTTTTCAATTATAACCCAAAGCAAGATAGTATGAAAAACAAATACAGTTGCAGCCTTCCCTATTTTTTTTTTTATCAATCAACGTCAATGAAAGAAAAAATATGAATAAATAATTTAATAAAAACTAATTAAAAATAAATTAATTAAAACATATAATTTAATTAATTAGGTTTTAAGTTTAATTTTTTAAAATTATAGTTCAAGTGTTATAAATATCAAAACTATTAAAAATCTGTATAATAGTTAATTTTAGGATTTTCACGGATTAATTGATAGAAATTAATTGATAGAAAATCCATTCTTTTGACTGATAAAATTTCCCTGACACGGCAGTTGACTTGGACTAACGTTCTTCTGTCTTAATTACCCGCGAAACCACTTGCCTTCTTACAAAACCACAGAAAGACTCAGTCTATCTCTTCTCCCCTCTCTCTCTCTCTCTCTCTCAATATTAAATAAACTGTCTTGTTCACTGAAAAAAAAAAAAATTCCCATTCTTTTATATCTGATGATTAGGCTCGCACACAAAAAGAGAGTCTCAGACTTTAGTGGATAGAGAGAGGGGGAATTCTAGTCAAGAAAAGAGATTTTAGCCCATTAATTTGGTTGTTGAAGAACAAGAAAGATTTTGATTAAGGGAAAAGGAAAAAAGGGTAACCCTTTTGAAGAATCTAGATAATCAAGATCAAAGTTGTTTCCTTTTTCCTGTATCCATCTTTGAGTTCTTGAAATTAAGCTGGATACTCCTGCAAGGTTATATCTTTTGCATCTTGATAGAATCCAGCTGGTTTTTTTTAGATGGGGAATTGCTGGGGTTTTTCTGCTCATAGTCCTACTACACCATCAACCACTGGTCAACTAAGCTCAGGTAAAACAAAACCCTCTTACCTTTATGTATTTTTTTTTTCTTTTCATTAAATGTTTAATCTAGTTAATCCAATTTGTAATCTGGGTTTTGCTGTTTTTGTTCTAACTTTTAAGGAATAGAATTTGATGTGATTCAGTGTCAAGTTTGTTTAGTACCAAGACAACTGGTTTTCTCTTTCCCCTTTTGCTTTTGAGCTAGTTTGATATGTCAATCCTTTCGCTAGGAGATTGCCCTGATGCTCTACAGTTTCGGTGTGGAGTCCTTTTGTATTGTATTTGGAATTTGTTTCTTTCATTCCGAAACAAGGCTGGACTTTATCTCGACTTCTGTCTGATCAATAGTGCAAATTCTTTTTTCCTTAAAGTTGCTAACTTTTTTCTTTTGGATTTCCACAAATTTGTTCATTTTAATTGAAATAGAAAATCATTTGATGTGTTTCTAACTTTCCTAAAACTTGTTGTTTTTTACTTCCTTAAATATGTTACCTAACTTCAATTTTGTAACTGCAGCTGGGATATCTCATACAACTAGCAATACCACTTCTTTTGGGGTCAGCAATGCAACATCATCTAGGGGCAGCAACATCTCTGCTCACAGCCGGTTTTCAGCTGGGAGTGGTGACGAGGAGTTTCCAAATGGGCAGATTTTGCCTACCCCCAACTTGCGGGTATTCTCCTTTGCAGAACTAAAGGTTGCCACCAGGAATTTTAAATCTGATACATTGCTTGGCGAGGGAGGTTTTGGTCAAGTCTACAAAGGATGGCTTGATGAGAAGGCGCCAGGGAGAAATGGAAGTGGAACTGTAATTGCTGTTAAAAGATTGAATTCTGAGAGCTTGCAAGGATTTGAAGAATGGCAGGTATTCAACCCAACTTGAGAAAGAACTAGTCATTGGTAGACTGTTTTATAGAAAATCATCATTTAATTTTCACACGATTGTGCAATAACTTGAAATGTCAGGATTTCTGATCATTTGGAGAGTAGGAGACTTTTGATGGTTAATAATGGTATTTCAGGAAGTGAAATCGGATCAGCTCAAATGTTCTTTATGATTTTTCTCTTATAGTTGCTGGGAAGAGGCTAGGCTCTAGAGGATTTTCTCTGTTTGTTAGGCATATATATTATGCTTGACCTATAGCTTTGAAACAATGCTTCTGTGGATCCAAATGTTTTTGTGGTTCTACTCTAGATGCACATTTATGGATATAGCACTTGAAAATTGAGTGGCCATTTTTGAGAAGTCAACCTCAGGTTGGTGTGCAAATTTCAATTGGATAGGTTTCTTCCATTGAGCTTCAATTTTACAGGTGGTGGTTGAGGTTCCTCTTATTTTACAATCAGAGTACCTTCTCTTTTCTTGGAGGAGAAAGCATGAAAACTAATGAAAAAATCAATTAGTAACTGTGTACAATCAAACTGCAGAGTACATTGAGATAGTTCTCATGTAATCATTGTCTTTTCATCTGATTTTTGACAATTTCATTAAATCAAAGATCACACCTTCAACCTCATGCTCTTTAGGTTATAGAGAATGGGGTGATGGTAATAACTGGTAAAAAAGCAAACACTATGTTGTCTCCTATTTTCTGATCAACTTAGTTTATCGCTAGTGCATTATTCTAAAAATGTACTTCCTAATTTCTTCATTTGTTGGTGCAGGCAGAGGTAAATTTCTTAGGAAGGCTTTCTCATCCTCACCTTGTCAGGTTGATAGGATACTGTTGGGAGGATAAGGAACTTCTTCTTGTTTATGAATTCATGCAGAAGGGAAGCTTGGAGAACCATTTATTTGGAAGTAAGAGCTAATAGTTAATGTTGATTTAACTAATACATTTGCCCACCTTTCAAGCTCTTAGTTAGGCGCAAAAAGGATTTTTTACTGATTTTTTGCTAGACAGTGAAACAAGATCATTTGATTAATCAAACAATATATATTTTTTTAATGGCGCAGGAGGTTCAGCTGTTCAGCCACTTCCATGGGATACACGGCTCAAGATTGCCATAGGAGCAGCTAGAGGCCTCTCTTTCTTGCACGCATCAGATAAGCAAGTGATCTACCGAGATTTTAAAGCCTCAAATATACTTATTGATGGGGTACTGTTCTCATTGAATTTAATGATTCTGATCTGAAAGATATCACTTTAGACTTTTTCTTATTTGTGGTTTTAATGCAGTCTTACACAGCAAAGTTATCAGACTTTGGCTTGGCAAAGTTAGGCCCTTCAGCTAGTCAATCACACGTGACAACAAGGGTGATGGGAACATATGGTTATGCAGCTCCTGAATATGTTGCAACAGGTAATCAAGCCCCCTGGATCTTTTGTTGGTTTTGGTTGAGTGATTGATGGTCTGGCTAGGCTAAAAATTTGCACTTAGATTTTATATGTTTCGAAACCGCTGCTTTAAAACCTTACATGACACTTAACATTTTGCTAAAAACAGGGCATTTGTATGTTAAAAGCGATGTGTATGGTTTTGGTGTTGTTCTGGTCGAGATTTTGACGGGCTTAAGGGCACTTGACGCAAACCGTCCAAGTGGGAGACATACTCTGGTGGATTGGATCAAGCCATTTTTATCTGATAAAAGAAAGTTGAAAAGCATCATGGATATTCGGTTGGAGGGGAGATATCCTGCCAAAGCAGCTCTGCGAATAGCACAGCTTGCTCTAAATTGTCTTGAACAAGAACACAGGCACCGTCCGCATATGAGAGAAGTTGTGGCAACTTTAGAACGAATAGAAGCAGCCAAGGATAAACCAGTAGAGCCTAGAGCTCGTCCAAAACGTTCTGTGCCTCACCAGAACGTCCAGCAACCCTTGCAATATCGCTCTCCGCATCATCCAGTTCTGACAGATGGAAGTCGAGGCCACCAATACTCTCCACGCGTAAGGTAAAAATAGCCATTGCTAATGAACATGTCCTACAAATTACGATCATTGTTTCTTCATTAAAAATTTTCATTTGTTTGTTTATGTAATTCATAAAATCTATAGCTAGTTTTGCTGTTGTAACGGGCTACTGAGCATGAGCATG
>Ga0307507_10011352_pt1 | contig 11253 bp, 12 predicted proteins | sample 7_EM_MG_FD_207223 | JGI IMG/M metagenome (GOLD analysis project Ga0307507, IMG submission 207223) | Populus trichocarpa ectomycorrhiza microbial communities from riparian zone in the Pacific Northwest, United States - 7_EM | ecosystem: Host-associated > Plants > Roots > Unclassified | place...
AGTCTGGAAGCACGGGAGGTAAGGTTCAGTAGCTACTAGCATCCAGATGTCAGTGTGGATGCAACGGTGCCTCCTGACGCACCTGGCGCAACTGAGTGCCGCAACCCACCACAGAACGCACCTGGCGTCACGGGTGCAAAGTTACCCACACCTAGCATCCTGAGGCAACATCGGCGCACCAGACGCATGATAATTTTTTGCTGATGGAATTGGCGTTGACGGAACGAGCTGACCGTAGTTTTGCGAGCACGGACATGTCTCCAAAACGTACAATATCAGTCACCGACGCCCAGCCTATGATATGCTTTCTGCAAGCACACTACAGTAACAATGAATACTTCAACGTCGAAGATATTGGCAACCATCCTAGACTAAGACAGGAGCATGTCTTGATTTCAAGCGCCATCATTGCAGAGCTAGAAATGAAAGTATTCGAGGCCGACATCATATCAAGGGTAGTAACGGCAAGCGAATGTGAGCTGGAATGGACGGCGAGGAAAAGGGAACTAGAAAGAGAAGAAAACGAAGGAAAGAAGTTCCCAAACAACTGGAAGAGTAAAAACAGACTGCTCTACTATAAGAATCGATTATACATCCCAAACGACAAAGGATTAGAAAAAACAATCGCAAAAGGATGTCACGATTCGCAAGTGGCAGAGCATTTCCGACAACAATAAACCGTTGAAAGGATCACCAGGGAGTGGTACTGGAAGAGACTTACCGCATGGATAAAAGACTACGTAAGGTCCTGTGACAAAGGCCAACACAATAAGTCACTAAGGCATGCGCGATACAGATTACTACAACCACTACGAATCCCCTTCGCGGCATGGACTTCCAGCACCACAGATTTCATAAGCCATTTACCAGAATCATATAGTCACACACCGATCATGGTGGTTGTAGATCGGTTCACCAAAATAGGGCACTTTATCTGTTTGAACAAAAACATGAGTGCAATAGATGTAGCAGACAGATTCTCACGAGAAGTCTGGAAACTTGACGGTCTACGCACCCAAATCATTTCGGACATGGATGCCAAGTTTCCAGGAGAATTCTGGGAATCTTTACACAAGTCGCTAGGCATAAAACGAGAAATGTCTACTGCATATCACTCCGAAAGAGATGGCCAGAAGAAAATAACCACCCAACAGCTGGAAGGATACCTCGGCAATTTTGTCAATTACAACCAGAACGACTGGCATCAGCTACTACCCCTAGCCAAACACAGGTAAAATAACTTTACCACCAACCGACATGGAATGTCACCGTCGTACGCCAACTACGGGTTCCATCCACAGACAGAGTATATGAAGGAGTGTGAAGCTCAATAGCCCGGAGCAGGGCTATACGCGCACTGAATGCAGATAACTAACCAACACCCAAAGAAAGCGCTAGAAGAAACTCGAGAAGAAATGAGCAAATACTACGATCCGAAGACCCGTCAACAACCGGACATTAACGTCCTAGACTTACTAATGGTAAATGTAAAAAAACATTCGCACCAAGCAACCTACTGTTAGGCATACCAGGAATGCCGACCCATAAAGCTCACGCACCGACCCCTGCGTACCAATCAGTTTAAAAAAGTACGAAGTACACAAGATACATCTCGGTCTAGCATAAGATGATAGTCACGTGCCTCCCACTAGAAGGTCACCTGTTCGATTCACAGCCACGTCATAGTTATTATTTAGATAAAATATAATTATGTAACAAGTCATCTAATGACGGCGATGATATCGCAAAGACGTCTGAGAGATTTAAGTGTGCATTCCCGTTTTAGGATGTCCATAGGGTAGGAACGAGAGTTCTCTAAGATGACGGACGGAATCAGAATAAACATTGAAGGAAAATATCGTATGAGGATGCCAGAAAACACATAGCGGAGACCTCCGGGCCCGCTCAGAACCAGTCAGTACGAACATAAGATAGTGAGCGCAAATTGGTATTCGAGCGATTGCTACCACAAGTCAGTAGGGAAACCTGATGCGCATAGAGTGACCGACTCTCGCGCATTGAATGGTCTGATGCCTTTGAAGTTGGCTGCTTAATATATGGTTCGGTGAAGAGGTATTATTACGTTGGCGTTAGTCGGCTACCTGTACTCTAGACTGACCTATTATCGGCGGGATTGAAACACCTTCACAATTAAAATGGTGGTCTACGTCTTCATCATGTGAGCATGGATTCGAACAGTTGTCAGGGTCAAGAGGTGCGCACACTTAGGACTTCAGAGCTCTTAGTTCGGTCGATACTTAGTTAGTATCGTTAGAACATGTAGCCCGCGAACACTCAGACGCGGAATATAAATATTGAAGTGCCTCCCTCGCTTAAACAGAATAAAAAAGCACCGGAGAAGAGATCTTATCAATATAATAAGTTTGACAATTATTATTTCCTCATTATCTTTACACTACGCGAGTAACTTACTTACACCTTATTACGAGCATTCCTAGACAAGATTCTCCATCTAAGACCAGTCTAGCACAAGGCCTAGTCCGGTATCATAAGTCACCTTACCGGCTACCCCTAACACTATATTGATAGTTCTCCTTGTTACCAAGGCTCACTACACATGAATAAAACTGTGACGACAAGGTATATAACCGAAAATATACATCAGACAGTCAGAAACGACCTTTTCGAGAATCGAACACTACAAAGATATCTCGAACCATCACCACGCAGAGATCATCCCCTATATTCAGATATTATACCCTACGCGGTTATTATCGATCAAGAACTAGACGAAATTCAGATTCACTGGATCCCACAATATCTTCCTTACTATATAGACGACGGTCTTATAGCACCAACCTCCACCGAATTCATTCGGGCATTTCCGGAGACATACCAAGAAACCGAAGAAGACATAGACGAAGAGTGGAATACCCCCTACCCAGCTTCGAAATTCAAATATCACTACGAAATACCAGCTATTTGGACATATAGTCGGACGAATTGCCCAAACCAAGCCAACTCAACGCTACCGCTGCCGGTAAGATAGGCAGAGAAACGAAGACAAGCTGAAAATCAATTTCCTTCGTGAAGGAGACCTTTCACACCTTTGAAGACGATCAGTGGATATACAAAATCTACGAGCAAGACATCCTCGAGTTCGATATGCCAAACCCATCAACTCAAAAGAAATACCCAATGTCTCTTTTTCCCCGAATCACAAGTGGAGATCCGATGGACATATCCGGTGGCGAACCGGCAGACTCGTTGGAACGCATTACCGAGGCCTCAGTCATCTCTAGTAAGGAAGGACCTATCCATTCGGATAAAGTACCAAGAAGGACGGGCTGCCCATAGACACCAGGACATCTACGAGGGATTGGTGCATGAATAAGAGACTCGGGCTCCGGGAGACGACAAGGATCAGCAAAGCCGGATGACGATAATGCCTTCCTAAAAGCCCTAGCTGCAAGAGCAGGACTAGCGATGAGACACCTCGACGGGAAAATAGCAACAAACCAAGTAAAGCTTGGGGATTTGGACGAACGAGTACAAGGACTTGTACACGAGATCCAGGACACCCGACAAGAGGTCGAGGACGCAAAGCAACTTGATGCGGAAAGGCTGATAGCTTTCGAAGGAATAATCGTTGCCGTCGAAGAGACGACGCAAACCCGACTGGAGGAAATAACAAGACTAGCGCTTGAGCTAGATCATGCGAGGAAGCAGCAACAGGAGGCAAATGAGCGACAGAGTCGCCATGAAGTAGTAAGTTCCCAACTACATGCTAACATAATGGGACAGGGCGAAACTTTAGCAAATACGGCAAACGCCCTAGAGCAAGAAGTAATTAGACTAAGGGCTCAATATGCAGCAGACGTTGCCACCCTTCAGCAAGGGGTTAACGGACACGCTGAATCTCGAGCACGAGTAACCGGGGAGTTATTCACCCAAATGCCCAATATAATGCAAAGATTGCCCAGCTTCCAACCAACCCCTACTACTACTACTCCGGCTCCTCTATCTACACAAGGTCCCGCAGCCCCATAAGTCCCTACAAACCCCGATCGAGTACAACCAGGGGCACCAGAGAGACGGGAGCAAAATGCAAGAGAACAAGGCAGGCAAGACAAAGGGAAACAGCGGGAAGGAGAACCACCAAGACCAGAAAAGCAAGGAGGTGGAAACCAAGGTCCACCCCCCCCTCCACATTACAATGACCCCGATCCCAGCGACGATGGATCAGACCAGGGTGGTGGAGGAGGAGGAGGAGGCGGTAACCCAGGTTGGCGGCCAGACAGAGGGGACCCTATTGACCCACAAGTCGCGATGATGGCTCAAGCGATCGGAATAGCCATCGCAAACTGTGGCAAACGACTGGCTGACGCCCCACTCCCATTCAAAAACCGAAAGAACCAAAACGTTAAACTTTGGTTACTTCAGTGCGAGGACTACTTCAAGAGAAACCCTAACTAGTGGAGATCGGATCAGGACCGAATCAAATACGCACTGGAAAGAATGGAAGGAGAAGACGTGTCAGCATTTGCGTTTACCCATCCAAATAAGATGGCTGGAGAATTAGGCCATCTGAATATCAAGTGTTACGAGTTTTGGGAAGCCTTTACTGCACAATGCATCTTACGATTCGCACCCACATATGAGGGAGAAACATCCCTAGCCTTAATGACAAAAGTTACGTATAAAGGTAACATTGACTGCTACCCCCTCGAGATGGAAAACCACAAGACCCACGTGGGAATGAATGGAGTTGGGTGGCGACAAATGGTAGAGCGACAGATCCCGAAAGAAGCAGTACAGCGACTATCAACCGAGGAGGCAGCAACGGATAGTGGTTGGATCACAACACTAAGAACAGTCTGTAAGCGAGAAGAAATATTTGTGGAACAACTCGCCTTACAGCACAGTGGTCCTAGTGTTTCCCGAAATGACTCAGGAGGAAAAAGAAAGAGAGAAGAAAAAGCTGTCACAAAGCCTAGGAAACAAAGAAAACAATACTCGGCCGAAGAAAAGGCTGCTTACAAGCTAAAAATAGAAGCCGAAAGGAAAGGAAAGGGCCCGGCACCAGCGCAGGGAAAAGTAGAACACACGGATTGGAACAAAGCCCACGAAGGAGTCAAGGACCAAGTAGTCCAAGATAGAAAAAGGGCACAACAGTGTACTCATTGCGGAATGAATAACCACAAATGGGCGAACTGCAGAAAGACGATCCAAGTGTCCACGATCAGTACGCCACCGAGGAAACAATTTGGTCAAAGACCATGGCACCCTACTTCCCGGCAATGGAAAACCGGCCCTATAACCCCCTTTCGACGACCCCAAACCTCGGCGGTGACCAGACAAAGATCACCCGAAGGGACACCCCGTGTCAATCAAATTGAGAGACCCTTGGCAGGGGTTTCTAGCGACATGGAGTTAACACAAGTTACTTCCGGCTCCGATGGCGACGGCATTCGGGTAGTCGGAGGATGTCCTCCCTCCGAAATCGAAATCAAAAACGAGAGACTACAACAAGTAGATCGGGCGTCACCCTGCAGGCAAAAGAGAACAAAGCGGAGCGCACTGGGGAAAGTATCATCCGGTACCCAGATGAAGGAAAAGAGTTAGGATGGCAATAAGTAAAAGAAACTTGGTATGACCAGTCCAACGAGGACCCCAAGAAAAGGTTCATACTAGTGGCGACTAGCAAGAACAAGGAATCGCTCCTCGAGAGCAGGCCTCGAGAATCTTATACCCCGACAGATGACGTGAGTGACAGGACATGTACGTCGAAGTACCTGTATGCTGTCTAACAAATACAAGATCTGGCTAAAAGATAAGTTTGAGTTCGCGGATCTGACTTAGAATCCCTTTATACCTGAACTATATCAGGGGTAACCTTACTAGCGAATAGTCAGAGAACTGGCACACCAGAGTTTATGGGAATTCCTTGGCAGGAAATAGAGACCGCTAGTAGTGGGCTGCCCGATAACCAAAAGAAAAGACGTTTTAAGTTTGTCTGAGGAGACCTCAAGGGTCGAAACTATGCGGGCGTAGTAACGAACCCTTGTTAACTACACCCACAACACGATGACTGATAAACGAAAACGCAAAGACACGCTGCCAATTGGCAAACGACTGCGAACTCAGGTCCCAAAACCTGCACACTACGAATGCCGGGAAGGGCCAGCATTTATTGAGGCAGCCGGAAAGCGAATACGCATCCGAGTAGTACTTGACTCAGGATCAAACATCTTTTTGATCAATAAAGACTTAGTCAAACACTTCGACATATCTTACGATACTCGCCAAAAAGCGCTAAACATCCTAGCTTTCGACGGCGAAGTTAATTCATCACGAGGAAAACACTTCACACATCTCATCCTTCTCGAAAATCGGAAAAAATGGCCACCGCACCCACATATCTTGTGAGGTAGCTACGGCAGGAAAATATGACCTCATCATCGCATTTGGATGGTGGCACAAGGAACACTCTATAGCTAATATCGACAGGCCCCAAAATTGGACATTCACCAAACGGTGCTGTCAGGGACACGTCGAGGATGAAGGAATAGGAGGAATGTTTGAATGGGACGAAACGGTAGCTTTCGACGAGGAGGCTCAGTATGTTGGCAGAATATGTCGACAAGAAGACCCAAACCAAGTGGTGCTGGATAAAATACCGCAATACTACGAGGACTATCACAAACTATTTCTTACAGCAACGGCAAAGAAATTAGCAGTGCGAAGAACGTTCGATCATGCGATAGATCTCAAACCAGGGGCGGAACCCCCCTGGGGACCCATCTACCAGATGTCGGCATACGAGCTAGACACACTGGACAAATTCCTAAAAGAAATGCTGAAAACAAGGAAAGATTGTCCACAGTCAATCACCCGCAGGAGCACCAATCCTATTCGTTCCAAAACCAGACGGAAAGTTACGACTATGTGTTGACTACCGAAACCTAAATAAACTCACAATTCTAAACAAATACTCACTACCATTAAAGGGGGAACTAAAAGACCGAGTGGCAGGAGCTAAAATATTTACCAAGTTGGACCTGAAAGACAGATACCACCTGTTAAGAATACGGGAAGGACACGAATGGAAAACCGCATTCAGAACCCGATACGGTCACTTCGAATACAAAGTCGTGCCATTTGGACTTGTCAACACTCCCGCCACATTCCAAGCGATGATGAACAAAATCCTGCGAGAATTTCTCGACCACGGAGTAGTTGTATACCTGGATGATATTCTGATATACTCGGAAGGTGAGGAAGAACACATCGAATTGGTTAAAAAGGTCCTGGTAAGGCTAGAGGAGCACCAACTGGCAGTATCGGTACCCAAATCAGTTTCCCATGTTCGATCTGTCGAGTTCCTAGGATACATAGTGGGAATCGACGGAGTCACACTGAGCGAAAGGAAAGTCAAGTCGGTAATGAACTGGAGAGCGCCGCAATCGGTAAAAGAACTGCAGATTTTCATCGGGTTTGCAAATTTTTACCGACGGTTCATTAAAGACTTTTCAAAAATATGCACACCTATAACAGAAAAGTTAAAAGGTGACAAAACCAGATTTCACTGGGGGCCGAAGCAAGACGAAGCGTTTACAGAACTCAAGAAGCGATTCGTCACGGCCCCTATATTAGAACACTTCTACCCGGATAGAGCAACAGTGGTCGAACGGGACGCAAGCCATTTTGCACTCGAATGCGTACTATCGCAGTTCAAGGACAGTAGACTACATCCAGTAACATTCCACTCCAGGAAGCTAAACCCGGCAGAAAGGAACTATGAGATTCACGACAACGAGTCACTCGCACTACTGGAGGCTTTCAAGGAATGGAACCACTATTTAGTAGGAGCAGATAAACCTGTGACGGTATATACCGACCACCAGAATCTGCAAAATTCCTTCACGACAAAAGTTTGGAATCAGAGGCAGATCAGGTGGGCACAGAGGTTGGCGGACTACCATGGCAAAATCATATACCGCCCAGGAAAGAGGGGAGGAAACCCGGATACACTGAGCCGACGGCCGGAGTACCGTCCTGAGGAGGGAGCTAAGCATAGCGAACAGTCGATATTGAAACCTGAACACTTCCAAATATCACTCATTCACGAAGATGACGAGCACGAAGGATACTTCTAGAACCTGAACCCACAATAAAAGACGGAATCAGGGTTGAGCGACTGTCAAGCAAGGCTATACTACCAACCAAAGGATCAAGGCTAGCAGCAGGACACGACATCTACGCAATAGGCGAATTCACTATTCCAGCTCAAGGACAAGTCCTAGCGGAAACAGGAATAGCCATTGGACTACCAAGAGGAATCTATGCCCGAATTGCCCCACAAAGTGGTCTAGCAAGCAAGAAAGACATAGCAATCAACGGAGGCGTCATCGATGCAGACTATACTGGCGAAATAAGGGTTATCATGGTTGACCACGGCAAGGCAGATTGCAGAATCCAGGAAGGAGACCGAATTGCTCAACACATTATTGAAAAAATCAACACCTCCGACATGATGGAAGTGGACGAGTTGGAGTTAACGGAATGAGCGGACAGCGGTTTTGGGAGCACAGATATGTCTCCAAAATGCACAATATGAGTCACTGACGCCCAGCCTATGCTATGCTTTCTGCAAGCAGACTCTGATAATAATGAATACTTCGACGTTGAAGATATCGGTAACCATCCTAGACTAAGACAGAAGCATGTCTTAATGTCAAGCGCCATCATTTCAGAAGGGGAAATGAAAGTATTCGAGGCCGACCTCATAGCAACGGTAGTAGCGGCAAGCGCAAGGGACCAGGAATGGACAGCTCGAAAAAGGGAACTCGAGAGGCTAGAAAATGAAGGAAAGGAGTTCCCAAAAAACTGGACGAAGAAAGACAGACTGCTCTATTATAAGAATCGACTATACATCTCTAATGACGAGGGGTTACAGACTACCATCGCAAAAGGATGTCCTGATTCGCAAGTAGCTGGACATTTCGGACAGGAGAAACCGGTGGAAATCGTCACCAGGGATTTTTATTGGAAAGGACTCACAGCATGGATAAACGATTATGTACGATCCTGCGACGAATGTCAACAGAATAACTCCCCACGGGATGCGCGATATGGACTACTACAACCGCTACAAATACCCTTTGCGGCATGGACTTCCATCTCGACGGACTTCATAACCCATCTACCAGAATCACAAGGTTGTACACAGATCATGGTGGTTGTAGATCGATTCATAAAAATGGCAGACGTTATCGGTTAAAATGAAAACGCGACCGCAAAGGATGTGGCCGATACCTTCGTACGAGAAATCTGGAAACTTGACGGTCTACCCACCGAAATTATTTCGGATATGGACGCCAAGTTTTCGGGGGAATTCTGGGAGTCGTTATGCAAGTCGCTAGGCATAAAACGAAAGATATCCACTGGTTACCACCTCCAAACGGATGGACAGACGGAAGGAACGAACCAAACGCTGGAAGGATACCTACGCAATTTCGTCAATTATGATCAAAACGACTGGTATCAACTCCTCCCACTAGCCGAACACGCGTACAATAACTCCACCACCAACGCACATTGAATGTCACCGTTTTAGGCCAAGTACGGGTTCCATCCACAGACAGAGTGGATGAGAGAACGAGAAGCTCAGAACCCAGGAGCAGGGCTATACGCGCACGGGATGCAGGTAACTCACCAATATGCCAGGAAAGCGTTAGAACAAACTTGAGAAGAGATGAGCAAATACTACGATCGGAAAGCCCGTTAACAACCGGACATTAAGGTCGGAGACTTGGTGATGTTAAATGCAAAAAACATTCGCACCAAACGACCGACGAAAAAATTAAGTCCAAGAATGCCATGGCCGTTCAAAGTATTAGAAGTCAAAAAAGGAGAGCGGGCTTTCAAAGTAGAAATATAGCCGCAGTGGAAAATCCACCCAATATTTCATGTTTCGCTACTATAACCTTATCGAGCGTCAGCACGGGAAGGAAGCGAACAGCCTCCACGAGTTCCGGAAGATATCGAAGGAGACATCGAATGGGAGGTAGAAAGGATCCTGAAAAGTGAAGTTATTAAGTACACGAGGAAGGTTGGAAGACGTAACCAAGAGCTCAAGGAACTTCGTTATTTCATTAAATGGAAAGGTTGCGCAGAGGACGAGAACACCTGGGAGCCACGGGAAGGGCAGGGGAACGCTCAAGAGGTGGTGGAAGAGTTTCACAGACAAAATGCGTAAATGCCCGGCCTAGCAGCGGTCGAATGAAGAGGAAAGGTTTTCCTCATGTGGCCAAGCAAACGCAAGAGGTTTTTTACCCTACTACTTCGAGTTCGAAAAAGAAATAGCAAAATAAGGTATTCAGAGACGAAACCTAGGAGGAGGAAGCGCGTGTTAGGCATACCAAGAATGCCGACCCATAAAGCTCACGCACAGACCCCTGTGTACCAATCAGTTTAAAAAAGTACGAGGTACACAAGATACATCTCGGTCTAGCTTAAGATGATAGTCATGTGTCTCCGACGATAAGGTCACGTGTTCCATTCACAGCCACGTCATAGTTATTATTTAGTTAAAATATAATTATGCAACAAGTCATATAATGACGGCGATGCTAGCGCAAAGACGTCTGAGAGATTTAAGTGTGCGCTCCCCTTTTAGGATGCCCATAGGGTAGGAACGAGAGTTCTCTAAGATGACGGACGGAATCAGAATAAACACTTAAGTAAAATATCGTATGAGAATGCCAGAAAACACATAGCGGAGACCTCCGGGCCTGCTCAGAACCAGTCAGTACGAACATCAGATAGTGAGCGCAAATTGCTATTCGAGCGATTGCTACCACAAGTCAGTTCGGAAACCTGATGCGCATAGAGTGACAGACTCCCGCGCATTGAATGGTCTGACGCCTTTGAAGTTGGCCGCTTCATATATGGTTTGGTGAAGAGGTATAATTACGTTGGCGTTATTCAGCTACGTGTAGTCTAGACTGACCTATTATCGGCGGGATTGACACACCTTCACGATCAAAATGGTAGTCTACGTCTTCATCATGTGAGCATGGATTCGAACAGTTGTCAGGTTCAAGAGGCGCTCGCCCTTAGGAGTTCAGAGAACTTAGTTCGGTCGATACTTAGTTAGTATGGTTAGAACATGTAGCCCGCGAACACTCAGACGCGGAATATAAATATTGAAGTGCCTCCCTCGCTTAAACAGAATAAAAAAGCACCGGAGAAGAGATCTTATCAATATAATAAGTTTGACAATTATTA
>Ga0307507_10011354_pt1 | contig 11251 bp, 4 predicted proteins | sample 7_EM_MG_FD_207223 | JGI IMG/M metagenome (GOLD analysis project Ga0307507, IMG submission 207223) | Populus trichocarpa ectomycorrhiza microbial communities from riparian zone in the Pacific Northwest, United States - 7_EM | ecosystem: Host-associated > Plants > Roots > Unclassified | place...
AAAGGTATGGTTTCGTGTTTAGTAGGGCCTTGTTAAGTGTATCGACGGCGCTGTATACTAAATCTGGCGCCAGCTGCATGCGGTAGGTGGTTCGACGATCCTAATTTTCTCGAAAAAACGGTTTATTGTCAATGGCAGACGGAGTTCACAGAATACCCATGTGAGACCTCGGGAGCTAGCCACATCAACCTGGACTATTCTTGTCACCTTGCAGAATGAGAATACAGTCAAATCTCTTTAGTACGATACCGTTTGTTCGGCCAAGCATATCGTAATACCAATGGTATTGTTATATCAACAGTCACGTGTTAAGTGAAAAAGTAGGAAAAAGAGGAGCTTAATACCTAAAAAGGCTTAGGATATCTACCTCACGGGCTAAATGGGACCCTCTCCCATACAAATTCTCTACTGGTTATCCCTTGACCCGTCAATTCGTGTCAAATGGTTATCGATAAGAACTAGCCAATCAATCGAGCTGAATTTAACGCCCGTACTGAGGAATAAAGCCTTTGATTATATAGTAATTTGATATACACGCCTAATTTTGGGAGTTAAGTCGCGCGATATGAGGTTGCTAGCACTTATCCTTCCTGTAGAACCGTATTTTGCATTGTAGTAGGTAATTAATTGATGGAATCTATATAGATACATACGCTGTCTAAAACTGGTGTTTGTGCACGGACCACTTACCTGTAGGACGCTGATGGGTCAAGGGATACCGATATTGGTGGTAGGTGCTTAACGATATTGTCAAAAGTCAGATTAGCGTAATATTCCACCAAAAAAGGGTAGATCAAGGGGTGTAGATCTTAATGCAGAGGATATCGATATATACCCCATATCGTATTAAGGAGGTTTGACTGTACAGTAAAGCTAGGACCGGCTCCCGGAAGCCTCAAAGCCTCAAGTTTCAAGTAGATCGTTTGTAACCGCAAACAGATGCATCTTGAGTCTTAAAAGAAATACTCTGGAAATCACAGACTCTAATGGCATGCGCGTCTATCTGCCTGATAACTCGATATGACTACAAAAGAGGCTGCAAGTCTCGAACACTTCAATCTGCTTCTCTACCTGTATTATAAAAAAGTGTTGTACCTCTGTGCTTTATCGCTCACTTCAGTCATTCGTTCCTGTCACTCATTCCAGTCACTCGTTTTCCCTTAAACTCTCACTAGTCACTCTTTAATTTATCACGTATTACACTCAAACATGAGGTTCTCAACTCTCTCCCTCTTTGCCGTGTGCGGCCTCTTTGCCAATGCCTTTGCGGTCCCTACCACTGTCCAGCGGCACGGTGTTACCGTTAGCCAAGTCGAAGAGCGCCATGTCCCGAAGATCTGTACCATCGTGAGCGGCCTTCTTGAGGAGGTCAAAGGCTGCACCCATTCTATCAGTGCGTCCATCAACCAAATTCTTTTATTGTGAGTTTCTAACTGCAGGAATTAGATGTCACCATTTCTACTTGCGAAGGCATCAAGATCACTGAGACTGTGAAGACTTCGGTTATCACCTCTATCCAGGGCAACTGCCATAAGATGGTTTCTTCTTTCTCCACGGCCTGCTTCTCGATTGGAGAGCTTGAATTTGTTGAGTTGGCTGAAGAAGACCTGAAGTTTCTGGTTTCCTGCTGCGTTGAGATTATATTGGAAATTGTCTGCACTTTGCTACACTGCATTAAGGTTCTTGGCTGCAGTAAGTTTCCTAAGGTCTACGGTCCTTAATTGAGTATGGTTTTGTTGATGATAGTATAGCAATTACGGAACTCCTGGGCTTTCTCCACCCTCTCCTATGCAACGCTTTCATTGCCCTTCTCTCCGCCATTGGGTGTGTGGTTGGCAACTTTATCCCATGCATCAAAGCCGCACTTGAGAGCTACCTATCCGAAATTGTTAAGTGTTTTGGTGGCTTTGCTGAACTCCTGGAATCCTTGTAAGCGTTCCGATTATGGGGTAGGACTAGCTAGACAGAGCGCAAAACGTAGAACCGGGCGTTTGATTCAGTACATAGACCTATGACAAGACAGCCACTCAACATCTAGCCCGTATTTGTAATATATAATCTAATAAAACGACAATTCATGTTAATGAAACATTTCTGAGAATAATCCTTTTTTTACTTACTCTGCAGTGCTTCCTTGATCTCTTTATTCTAATTTACTCATCTGCATTGCATACCCTGTGGCTTTCTTACCTCTCTGGATGCACTAGATGTCGATATTGCAGTATGAGACTGCTATGAACATTCTCCGAATATCCGCGTTTGACGACTTCAAGTCCGTGATTAATGTCAGGGTTACATCAACCAGCCCGGACGCCGAGTCTGCAACATTTGCTAGGGGGAAATTTTGGCGCTTCAGATCATAGTTCTCCTGCTGATCTACAATATAATGAAGATCACCAAGAATCAGAAATCCGATAGGCCTAGGGATCAGTGCTGAAGACTTTTAAGGCGAGTTTAGTGATGTTTTAGGCAAGGGTGAGCGCCACTAAAGGGAGCCGAAGCCACTAAATTCAACTGGGCTTTAGGCTGCGTTCGGTTGCAAAACTTCAGATCAGATCTGAACTGAAGTCCAGCAGAAAAGGACGCGTTCCTTCCTCATTTGGTACTTGTTTGTGGCTTTATAAAAGTACGGGCATGCGCAATCTGGAGGCTTTAGATTGAAACTAAATGAACTGACGCCAAGACCTTTAGTTTAGAAGCCGTATACGGTAAAGTTGCCAACCTTTTAGTAACTTTTAGCGTGTTTTTTGGCCGGTCAGAGGAATATTAAAAATTTGTGGCTGAAGTTGAACTGGAATTCAACCGCACAGTCGCCTTAGAATTAGATTGGAGCTCTAGATCAACTCCATTCTGAAGCCCTCATTCTGATCTGAACTTGCAACTGAACGCACCCTTAAGCTTTCCACAGTCCATTTGCAACATACTGTAGAAATCGTTTGATCTCAGCAGCTTCAAGGGACCAGCGTCATACATGCATTTTCAGATATTGATAAGGCCCACCATTGACTTGGTTCCCAATTTTGGAACAGAAAACCTCGGTCAATGCTGGGTTGTATACCATGTAATCTTCATCATCCATGTGCTTGCTCATTTTGGTTTGAACTCCTGAAGCTCTGACCTCGGGATTGATTCTCCCCACAAATCAAGTATCTTAGAAATTAATCTCACTGCTACTGATAGGGTCACTAACCGGCACAAACCATTCTAAACTCAGAATTGATTTGCAACTTAGCTAGGCGATATATTCGGAAGTGATATCACTATAATTGCATCGACACTAAATTAAAGATGCGTCGGATAGCCACTTTATCGCTGATTAGAAATGGGCTGACTGGAGACGGTGGCCTAGGTTCCGAGGCGAAGTGGAATGTGTAACAGTGCAAGTGTGGGAGAATTGAGTGAGCGACTTGATTTTGAACGTAGCTCTAGAGTCTCTATATATACATAAGGAAGATGCAGGGAATAGAGATAGGTGGCAAGAATTACAAGGGTAAGCAGCTGAAATGGTAAGATATGCAGGGGTAAGCAGCTGAGGTAGTGAGACGGTAGTAAGCAAGTCCGATCTTGGGTTGACAACAGCATAGTACCAGTAGTCGGTTACACACCCCCCTAGATTTAACGGTGTAGTCAAAGCTATAGAAAAACAAATAAAGGTAGAAGCGATACCAAAATAGGAAATTTTAGATACAATTTTGGAGTAGTAAAGGGATAGGGTGACGTTCAAGAGTCTTTGTTAGATGATGTAGTAGCAATTTAATGTTGAATATCCACTAAATTCAATTGCCTTATCCATGCCTCGTACCTTTGACGGGGTAGGATCTTGGTAAGGCCGTCGGCAGGCATTTTGTCTATAGGGACCTACTGTACGTTGATCTTTTTATCTTGGACCTCCTGTCTAAGCTAGTGCTGATGGACGTTAATATGTCGTAGCTTGGTGTCAAGCTTTGGTGTATCCTGTTTTAGGAGTTGTATAGTCTGCATATTGTCGCATAGTAGGGTAAAATCGCGTTCTAAATTAAGACCAATTGCCTTAAAGAAACGCTGCCACCAGATAATCTCAACAGCAGCTATAGATAGGGAGAGAAGCTCTGCTTTAGTAGTCAAGCGAGTTACTAATCTTTATAGGGTTGCCTTCCAATCGATTAGTCCTCTAAATAGTATAAAAAGGTATCCTTAAGAGCTCCGTCTAGTCTCTTTATGGTCCGCAAATGCTGCGTTAGATGCTCCGTAAAAGGTGACGTCTTCTCCTTCGGGGTTTCTAAAGTAGACGTGTGCTCTAAATACTTTGCCAGAGTATTTGATAGCTGTAGATTTTGTTCTAAGGCAATAGGCAATGGCTTGGTTTAATGCATTAAGGTGCTTTTAATTTGGATTAATAAGGAATTCGGCTAGCTTAGAATGTGTCTTTACAATATTAGGTCTTCCAAATACGGTGAGGTACGCAAGGGAACCAACCTATTACTAGTAGGCTAGTGTTCTTTGAGGGTTCGTCTGCTAGTCAGACGGAATCAGTTTATTAGGTAGTAGTGTTTTAGGGAACCTTCCTGGTTGAATATTGAATTAACTGGCTATCTTTTTAATATAGAAATCTTAGTAAAGCTAGAGCTTTCTGCTTACCTAATCTCGCTTAATTTAAATTCCTAGGAACCACTGTAGGTCTCCTAGTGTATGGATCTTGTATTGATGTAGAAGTTTAGCTTTAAATTCTTCTAGTCTTTAAATGTCCTTTTTGGCAAATAGGACGGCAATATCGTCTACATAAAAGAAGACAATAAGTCGTTCATTAGTGTAAAGGCAGTTCGTACCTGGGATAGGCTTCAATCCAAATTTGGCCAGTGTATTAGTGAGCTCTTTGTACTAAAGTAGTGGTGAGACTTTTAATCTGTATAGCGCCATAAGTAGCTTTAAGATATGTCTATTTTGATTAAAGCCTTCTAGGCAGTAATAGTAGACTGGCTTGTCTAGTCTTGCATTTGTAAATGCGTTTACAGCGTTATACTGTTGAATCTCCAAATTAAATGCGGCTGCTATAGCCATAAGGGCACGGAATATTCGAGCAGCTAGGGTTGCTGCATAGGTCTCTTCCTTAGTAATCTATAGGTCTCCGCGGACGCATAGTCGAGCTTTTAGCTTTTGTAGGTAGCCGTTACTGTCAAACTTGTATTTAAAGACCCATTTTAGTGGAAGGATCTGCTCGTTATGTGCTTCTTCTTTTAGTACAGTCTCAAATGTCCCTCAGCGTTTTAGGTTATTGTATTCTTTTTCTATGGCCTTTTAAAAGCTGGTAGTTAAAGGGTGCTTTTTTAGCTCTTTAAGGTTCCTTGGTTTAGGTGGAAGATTATCTTAATGCAGGGAGGATCTAGTTTGGTTGATGTCCTTTACTAGTCCTGTAGCAAAGCCAGCGTAGTAACCAAATAGGGTAGGTATATTGGCTAGTGCTGCTGCGTACACTTGACGTCGAATTCGTTTGGAACCTTCTGGTAGGACAAGGTCGGCAGAAGGATTGGCCGAGACCTCGTTAGCTTATAGAGCTGTATTCAACGGTTCTGGCGAACCTGGCTGGGTAGGAATTGCTTTAATTGTATCCAGGATATCGTCTTGAAGTTCTTTTAGTGTGGTATTTGTTTCTGGCAGATCTGGAGATACCGTTCTACTAGGAGTTAGTAGCTGTTCAGTGTCCTTTATAGGAAGCTCTGCTGAATCGTTTAATGTAGTCGTTTGATTTGCATTTGAGGTAGGTCTATATAAGATAGATTCATCCTTAAATTTGTCCTTATAGAGAGGTTCTGGTAGACTAATTGCCTGGATAGTGTCTTCTAATGCTTCCCTAAGTAGGTAATTAATGTTTTAACCCTTAGGGTTATAGAACAAGGTCTCGTTAAATATAACGTCTCTGGTTTGAATGACTTTGTGAAGGCTTAGAATCCAGATTCAGTAGATATTGGTTAAATTATAGCCGACTAGATGTCCAATTGATGTATAAGGAGCTAGCTTGTCTCCCTTTCTGACTTGTTTATTTAGTGTATAGGTCTTACAACCATATTCGTGCATGTGGGTAAGTGTTGGTGGCTTGCCGTAGGCGACCTCGTACGGAGTTTTCCACCCTAGTTGCTTATTTGGTGTTCAATTAAGTACATAGCTAGCAGTAAGGAAAGCCTCTGGTCCTAGAGATGGGGGTAAAGATGCTTCTAGCTGTATAGACCTTAATTGTTCTATAAGGGTTCTTCCAGATTGTTTTGCTCCACTATTCTGTTCTTCAGTATATGGTGCTTGGCATTTAAAGGTAATACCTTTATCTATATACTACGTGTCTAGGGTATCTTCCGTTTGTCTAAATGCTTATTTGTTATTACTCTAGAAGAAGACGACGTCTTGGTGGAATCGTATCTTAATTAAGCGGTAAGTCTTGCGAATAGTAGGTAGGATAGTAGCTTTGTCCCTATTCTTAGAGGTGAATATAAAGTTAAATTTGGAATACATGTAATAGAAATACATAATATATCTATTGCCGTTATACCCTAGTACTCCGAGGTAGATAATATTAAATGCTAGCCGTTTAAATGGTTAAGTGGCTGGAAATTTATATTCTCGTCTTTAAGAGATCTGCTATGTATGCTTTACTAGTAAGCAAACTTCACATTCGATTTTAAGCGGTGCTCGTTTATTGGTTTTAAATTTGGTTAGCTCTGCGCCAATGACATACTTTAAAAGCTGCGCAATAGCATTAGGTCCTGTATGGCTAAGTATTTTATGCCATCTTGTAGCTGTGGCTCCGATTGGTTTATGGGCTATGCGGCTTAGCTAGTACCTTTTAGAGGTTAAGAATGTTAATTAAATTAAGTCTAGGGTACTTATAGGCTCTCTATATATTAGTGCCCAGTGACCCCCTAGTTGTTTTGCATAGTATACTGTTTCCCCAGTTGCTAGATGGTAAAGTACATTTCGTCTAGAGTCGAAATAGATGTCGTTTTTAGTAGCTCTTAAGAGTGCTACAATATTTGTAAACATGGTGGGTACTAGTGCTATATAGGATAGCTTCATTTTTGACTTCCCAGTAGGTGTATTAACAGTAATAGTTACTATTCCGTAAGCTTATATTTTTTTAAAATTTCCGCTGGCAATCAGGTAGTCGTCTTCTGCTACTAGGTAGAAGAAGGTAAAGTCTTCTTTATTGTTGCAGACGTGGGTATCTATGCTAGGGTTAAGTATCCAGGTATTTTAAAGTTTAAAAGGAGTTTAACCAGTACTAAACACAGCAGTATAGCTAGTCGGTTTAGTAGAAGGTAGGGTTTTAGAATTAAAATTAATTATAGATTTTATGTTCTAATTGTTCTCCTAGTATAGCTTTCCATTCTCTTATCGTCCATCTTATCGATCCATTATCGATATGGATCTTATCGATATGGATTACAAATATTATCCATACTTCCTCACCGCTAGAAAAATTCTCAGCTTTTACCTTCCCTTTACCCTATTGTATAAATATGGATTCTGAAGCAGAATCATCTCTTCTTGCGCCTTTAACTACCGTTAATTCGGCCTTAACTCGCCCAACGAGGACCCGAACAGCCGTTGCAACATGGGCCCATGCTCGTACGGCGCTTGGCACGGAGCCAGAATATTCAGGTTGAAATTGTATTCTCTACTGCATTTACTGTCCATAAGAATTGCTATATAGTAGTCCAGTTACTAGTAATTTTCGAAAGCATCTTAATTCGAAACATCTACTTTAGGTTAAAAAAGATACTAGCCCAATACAATCAGAGATACTCGAAAAACTTCAGCAACTATACATTAAAGCAGAGTCTTTAGGTTAAACGACAGAAATAGATACCCAGGTCTTTCAAAAACGACTAGATCAGGATATAATTAATAAGGCTTTAATCTCATTAATTGTCGTACAAAATATTCTATTCCGTATTGTTAAATGGCCTAAATTTTATGCTTTTTGCCAAGTTCTTAATCCAGAATCGTCCAACTTTCTTATAATAGCACACTCTTAAATCATAAAAAAGATTGAACTATCCTGGCAAGCTTATAAAGATATCGTATAAAAGAAACTTTAGTTGGTAATATTAAGTATTTATCTATTACTTGATATCTGGATCTCCCTAAATAGGCTCCTTCTTCTAGGGATCTGCGCCTACTTTGTTAATTAGGGTCAGGAGAAGCAATCAAAGGCCCTTCTTGCCCTTCATACGGTAGCAAATTATAGCGGAGATAAGCAATTCGCTACTCTTCTCCCAGTCCTTAAGGACTACGGTATCGTACAAAAGCTTAGGTCTATTGTTTGTGATAATGCTAGTTTAAACGATACCCTTTGTCGCAAAGTAGAAGCCTATCTCTTAAAAGAGGAGGAGATTAAATGGGATTTTACATATCAGCGGATCTGCTGTACCGGCCATATTATCAACTTAGCCGTATAAGCCTTCCTATTTTATAGTCAAATTGAAATGGAACAACTTGAGTTATACAACAAACAGGAAGGAAAAGGGGAAGTAGGAGATAAAAAGGAGAAACAGGCAACCTTTCGGGTTATAGGACCACTTGGCAAGCTTTATAATATCATTATATATATCCGCAGTTCTGCTGGTCGTACAAAGGAGTTTAAGGATCTCGCAGAGAGAATGATTCTACTTAATAACTGTATAAGATGGAATAGCTGGTTTCAAATGCTAGCTATAGCCAATTAAAAGGCAGGAGCTATTGATACCTATACTAAGAACCACTTTGCTACACTCTAGGCAGACTATCTCTCCCCAGAGGACTGGGAACGGCTTTGTACGACTAAGGAATTCCTTTAACCATTCCACCAAGCAACTTTAGAGACTCAAGGAGATCATACAACAATTAATAGTGTGCTCTTTACTATAGATGTTCTTGTCCAGTACTTTAAAGCCGCACTTGTAAGTAAACTTCCTACTAAATTGGACGATAGTAACACTGTATGGTAGTCTAAATATACTTCTAATAAGGAGTTTAGCTCTCGTATTAAAAAGGGGTAGGAAATCTTTAATAAGTACTACAGCAAAATAGACGATTCACCCTTTTACGCTACAGCCCTTATTCTTCATCCGAACCGTTGTACGAAGTATATTGAGGCTAACTAGAAGCCAAAATGGGTAAAGCCTATATTAAAAAAGGTTAAAGGACTTTGGGAGTCCTACCAGGAAAAGGCTCCTTCTCCCCTAATTTCTTTATTATATGAAAAGAAACAACCTTAGGAGCAGGAGCTTGATGTATTTAATCAGATTGCTTAAAAGTTAGGGAAGTATGCTTGACCATAAAGTTAGAATAAGTTCCAAGACTATTGTAATAGGGAACCGTATGATATTGGTAAGATGTTAGCTCTTAAATGGTAGTGTTAAGATTAACAGAGAAAACGTTGGCCAAGGTTATTATATATGGCAATTAATATTCTCTTAATTCTAGCTATGAGCGATGAACCAGAGCGAGTCTTTTTAGGGGGACGTCGTACGGTATCATGGGAAAGGGCGCAGATAGGAGCCGAAAACCTTAAGAGAGTAGAGTGTTTAAAGCATTGGAAACGAAGTGGTATTTCAGATAAAAAACTTGAGATAATAACTTAAATAGACTGTCTAATATCCGCAATATCCGCAATATCTGTAATATCCGCAATATCCGCAATATCTACAATATCTGCAATATCTACAATATCTGCCGAATTCTGCTAAGTCCGCCAAATTCTGCTAAATTCTGCCAGAACCGTAATCTGCCCCGTGCATAGCGTGACTCCTGTTAACCTAGCAACTAAGTTAATAATATGCCCCTTTTGTTATAGGGTCTGTGCGGAAATTAAACGGATAAACGTACGTATTACAATTCTAAGGAGTATGGACTAGCGTATGGATATGGAGAGGTATGGACGAGTCCATATCGATAATGGATTGCAGCCTAATCCATTTATGGAAAGCTATACTGTGTTCTCCTTTGCTTCCTATTCTCTTTTTTAAATTTGGTTAACGATGCGTTTGATCTAAGGTGTAGATAAAATAGCTTTATTTACTTTCTTCTAGACGTCTGCTTTTAGTCTCCATCCTTAAGGGCGTTTGTGCTTAGCAATGTAATAGCAGTCGTTAAACCGATGTATAATGCCGTATATGCATTCCTTATTCCATCTCGAATTTGAATTTAAATTGCTGTTAGAATTAGAATTGCCGTTGGAGTCTAAATTAGAATTGTTTTAAAGGGTTGCAAATGCAGAGTTATTGGCAGTCGAGGTAGACAATGCTTGCTGCATGTGGTAGTGCTCCTTAAATTCCTTAATAAGGTCAATAATAGATGGGGCCTCTTTGTCCTTCCGTTCTTTTTAAATGAGATTTACTTCTAGTGCTCCTATAAAGCTAGAAGAGATGGGTTTGATTACTTGTATAAAGTTATAGTGGGGCCTGAATCCCTGTACGTCTGGAAGCTCCAATTTCTCTACCAGCTTGTAGACGCTTCTCTAGTTATTCAACCATTTTTCAATGCTCTGCTTTTTATTATAGGCTTTAAGAGCTGTGTATTAATTAAGGACGTCGCGTTTTTAACCTAAGGTGGTAGGGGCGAGTACAGTCTTCAATTCTTAAAGGCGTTCGTATACCGTTCCGAGGTCTTTAATAAGAGGGAGGTAGGCTACTAACGTCATACAGACGATATAATTGCTGATATCGTTTATAGCTTGCTCTTGCTTCTAGTGTATGCGGAGGTCGTCCTTGTACTCAGCGTAGAGTTAATTGTATGCAATGAGTTGGTTTGGATCTAGCTTGGCTATTAATATAGCGGTAGGAAGCACGTCTCTTGGTATAGGTTAACTGGGTAACTGCAGCTTTGGAAGCTTATCTTTTTTCTTTAATAGGTCAATGTACTGCCATACATTGTTTGTTTTAGCAGTGTCTTAAATAATAAAGAACCATTATATCTAATCAGATGGCTTTTTAAGGATAAGATTAAATTTTAAATAAGGTCCGTTGGTATTAGTTATCATTTTTAGAATTTAATAGGTTAAGTAGGGTCCTAGGTTAGCGTCTTGGCGAAACCTTATTTTGACGTTCCAAGCTTTTGATTTGATTCGTCGGTTCGTTTGTCTGTTAGGTACGTTCGTCAGCCAGGTACGATTATCCGTTCGTTTGGTAGGTGAAGAAGCTTAAGACACTTGCAAAGGTGGTAGAAGTAGTGACTTCGTAAATAAGGTAGTAGATTGATTGGTTTAGCAGGTAGTGCAATCCGGACTCATAACTGTAACAGTGCA
>Ga0307507_10011357_pt1 | contig 11250 bp, 9 predicted proteins | sample 7_EM_MG_FD_207223 | JGI IMG/M metagenome (GOLD analysis project Ga0307507, IMG submission 207223) | Populus trichocarpa ectomycorrhiza microbial communities from riparian zone in the Pacific Northwest, United States - 7_EM | ecosystem: Host-associated > Plants > Roots > Unclassified | place...
TATATAAATAGTTTTAGTTAAAGAAATTTAAGACTTTTTATTAAGTAATTCTCTAAATTTTAAGAGACTACTTAGGCACTATAATCCTATATAAGTGCCATAAACCAGAGAGGTTTATTGGAATATCTAAGAAAATAAAAGGGGGTATTAAAATTCTTGATAACCTCCAACGCTAAAGAAAGAAACTCTATTTTAGAGATCATATAGGAAAATCCTCTAGAAATCTTGGAAAATCTAAGATGTTCTCCTTAAATAAACCAAGGTAATATATAATTAAGCAAAATAATAAAAAAACCCTATATTCTTGGTAAAACTAAGAATATCTAGCCATTAATCGGAATTAGAATCTTCTAGAAGTTTATAAGGAGCTAGTAAGATTTATTAGTAAATTCTAAGAAAAATAAGCTATTTCACGTACCCAGTTAAAGACCACCCTTGGACTTAATTTTTGAAACCTTCTTTAAGGCAGCAACGCGTGCACCGTTAATGTTAAGCATCTTATTAGAAAATCTGAGAAGTTAGTTAATTTTACTTGAAAAATAAAAAATATTAAAAAAAAATGAGAATTGAATACCTTATTAACTAAGAAAGTACTAAAAAGAATCTTAAAAAAGGAAAGAAGGCAAGATCTATGTCTGCCGAAGGCCTTAGGCATTCTCTTATTTTTATTAAGGTTGGAATTTCCCTAAAAACAGTTAGTTTTATTAAAATATATAAGAAATAAACTAGATTTCTTACCTTTTAAAGCCTTTTCTTTGCGCACTAGAGCTCTAGAATAGATTCCTAGGTAAAGTAAGAAATTATATTACTATTATCGGAATTTTTAACAATATACTTTGTAGTTACAGCCGTAAGGAAGTATATTACGTTCCTTAGTACCATCAATCACCTTTTTAGGCATACGCTAAAAAATGTTAAATTAGTTATTTTTTGTCTAAAAAATAGAGAAAAACTTACTGCATTCTAGACGCGGTAGGTATAGCATCTAGGATCTGCGTTCTTGTGCCCCTAGAAGCCAGCCCTAAAATGTTAAAAAAACCGAGAAAAAATGCAATATTTCTTACCTTAACTTCTCCTTAAGATCTTTGTCTTGTTGCTCCTAGATAGAATTAGTATATTCTTAGAGCCACCAAGAAAAAAATATACCTTTAAGGGCTTTCCTAACAACCATTTTTTTTTATATGCTGCCTTTTTGGCAGCAGCAATTGCAGCAGCACTGGCAGATCTAATACCTAAAATTTAAAATAATTCTTGGAAAAAATAAGAAAAAATAAAAAATAAAGAGAAAAAATATTAGTAAATAAAGTAATAGGCTATATATTAAATAATTCTTTCTAGTAAGAAAGAAAGCCTAGGATGTTAGAAAATCCAATAATTAAGTAATCGCTAGGGTAGAAAACCAAGAAACAAATTTCCTAAAAAGTTTTAAAAATTTGAAACGTTAATTTAAAGCTAATATGTTAGAATAAGCGAGAAATTGGTAAGCGGTATAATATAAAACCGAGAACCGAATTTCCCGAAAAATTTTAAAATTTTAAATCGTTAATTTAAAGCCAATATATTAAAATAACTAAGAAACTGGTAAGCGGTATAATATAAAACTAAGAAAAGAAAAAATAGATCTTTATAAATTCAAAAATATAGTTCCAGAGGCCTTTTTTTTCTGAAAATATATGAAAATTATATAACTTGAAAAATTACTTACCTGGGAGGCATGTTAGATGCTTTATAAGAGCAGTTGGATTGAAAATCTAGTATATAAGTTAGTATATAACGTATATAGCTAATATAAAGCTCTAGCTTACTAGATACTCGCTTATTAATTAAGCGATAGGGTGTTAAAGGTTGACGTAGTCAATTGAGAGTGAAGTTATCTTGGGCGCCAAGACCTCGCGTATGCTAGGCCGTTTCGGGCTTGGCGCCCCGACCGTCCGCGCCTGGACGGTTACCATCCGAGAAGAAGTCCGTGCCACGTTGCCACCTGGTGCACGGCACCAAAATACGTCTTTTTCAAATGCTTATATCTCAACAACTATAATAGCTATTTATATAAAAATTTAAATATGGTTTATTAAATAGCAAATAAAGCTTTTTATGAAATAAAAATATAAAAATAATGCGTTATATAATTTTTAATTTTTTTTCTATAAAAGTAATTTCCTTTTATATTATAACTACTATAAATTATATTATTTTTATATTTTTATTTTATAAAAAGCTTTATTTGCTATTTAATAAGTCATATTTAAAATTTTATATAAAGAGCTATTATAGTTGTTAAGATATAAATATTTGAAAAAGATGTATTTTGGTGCCGTGCACCAGGTGGCAACGTGCATCAGGTGGCACGGGCTTCTAACTAACTACATTTGTGCGAAACCACCGGAATCACGTCTAAGCCACATTTCCTAGGTTTGTTACCAGCTCCAACTTTTTTTATAATTCCCCCTACACTCGCAGCTAAATTGCTTAACTATAACAGCTTAAAATACTACTAAAAGTTTATCGATTAGAGAGACGACCTAATATTTTATAGAGATTAGGTCTAAATTAGCCTATAACTCCCTAGAGTCGTGCTTATTTTCTCAAAAAAAAAAAAGTCGTTATTAAGGATTGTAATATTACCTATAACGTTATAATATTGTAATAAGTATACGTATAAGAGCCAAAAATTAATCATTTATAGACCTAGCTTATGCGATTATTTTAAGCCTATATGCAGCCCTAGACCTTACGTGGGTGGCTTTATTAACTTTGTTAAAGATTATATATCTCCTTATACAAATTTAGGCAACGGACGTCATAACGGACGTCGCAACGATCGTCGCAATAAACGTCGCAACGGACGTCGCAACGGGTATATATATAAGGCCCAAAAGTTTATTGATTATAGAGCTGCTTCTGCAGATCAATTTAACGGTATTTCTGAGATAATAGCTGCTATAGGGGTCTAGATTAATTTCGTTGAAGAAGGTAACTGCTCTACATATAAAATAAGTCGCGTCGCTTAACAAAGTCCTGGAAAAGTGTCTCAGACCATAGAATCAACTTTTTGACAAAAAAGGTTAGCGATATCCGCTTGTGGATATACGTATGTCCGCTAATTGATTCTATGGTCTGAGCTTGCTGAGGTAAATTCGGACTCGGCAACCGCAGATTCAGCACCTGCATTCTCAGCCTCGTCGAGCTGAAGATGGACCACGACACTTTCTACATCACAAGAGCGGCTCCGCAGCGTCGTTGAGCCATGAGTGTACTGCTGCATATTTCTCATCAAACCTGGTCGCTTCACTAAGCCTTCCTGCTCACCAAAGCCTTGCGACTGCTTCGACATGATTGGAGGCACCAGTGCGGGGTATGAGAGCGCCAGACCCCCAATATCGCAGCATGGCATCTGCAGACCGTCGAATTTGCCAAGGTCCTCTATGGACGAACAGACGGACATGGAACAAGAAGGCCAAGGTGTTGAAGACCATTTTGTATGGAACTAGAACATGTCGAGGGACGATATTTTGACAAAGCGTAGAAACCAGACACCCTGTGTTCCGAATGCCTTGCGATCTTCAGCAGAGATTTCACCTGGATGCCGTATCGAGAAAATATTATCCACGTAGATGTCAATAATCCGATCGGCTGCAGGCTTTGCGCCCTGTTCATCAGCAGATTCCGTCCAGATCAGCCATACTCTGAACCTTTCGAGGTCGAGTATTGGCTGGATATGCGCCAAAACTACTTCATGTCAGTACACGATATAGTATTCCGGCCTGTTAGATCCACGTCATTCGGTGTGGTTAGATTAGCATTACAAGAAGAGAAGGCAACACGTACAAATAATCCACCCATTTGAAAGCTCACACGCTGACAGTACAGATCCCTCAATCCCTAAGATGCCACCCTATGAGACGAGCCTGTCAAGCTCTACTAACTCTCAAGAGAGCATCGAGCAAGCTGCAAAGTGGTTGAAGGAATGTATGGAAGAGCATCGCGGTTGTAGCGCAGCACTTCCGAAATCCAAATTTCTCCCGACACGGCTCATAGAGATTGACGGCTCAGATGCTGCCGATTTATGTATTCGGCTCCGAGATGCGAATGGTCTGGGTTCTGCGGTGTCGTACGCAACATTAAGCCATCGCTGGGGCTCCAGTATGCCATTTAAGCTGACTCGCAGCAATTTGGATTCATTCATGAAATCAATGCCATTGAGAGAAATCTCAAAGGTTTTCCAGGATGCCATATGCTTTGCATATGGTTTAATATTCGATACATTTGGATTGATTCGCTATGTAAGTGAATTTCAGTGCTCAACCAAATTTAAACTACCTAATACGTTGTAGGTATAATTCAAGATTCAATCAAAGATTGGAGAATGGAGTCAAGCCGTATGGGCTCAATCTACCGATACAGCATTCTGAACATTGCTGCAACTGGATTCCGGGACGGTGAGAAGGGGCTTTTCAACGGGAGAGATGCCAATCTTATGACTCCGATCCATGTTTTTTTGAGTTCAGACCAGTACGTTCGATTATATCCAGACAAAGCAGACGGCGCAACACAACAGGGGGCGACCAAAGGCAATCACCTGCTCGTCGACGTGCACGTGTGGAGAAATGGAGTCGACAGGGCACCTCTTTGCAAAAGAGGTTGGGTCACTCAGGAACGTGCATTGTCAGTCCGGACACTACATTTCGGCAGCCAGCAACTCTTCTGGGAATGTATGAGTCACGATGGAAGTGAGGTGTTCCCCGAAGGCTTTGTTGTCGGTACAAGGATGGTACATCCAAAGTACTTCTTGAGCTCAAGAGAGAAAGATACTGAAGAGCGGCTGAAGTCTCTCCAAAAGATCCGGAGTCAACTGGAAGGCTCGAAGAAACGGGACGAGGATCACATAGCTCTCAAATTGAGATCTTATAAGTTACGAAGTTTCGACTCCAGCGATGACGACTCGTCTAGTGAAGAGATCTTCCCAGAATCGGAACCCAAGCTCTACAGTCCGGAGGATTTAGGCCTGTATCCTGAAGACTTCGAGGGATGCGATCTTGATTATCTGGATGGTCTTCAAATTAAGGACTGGGATAAGTTCAAGAACAAACTCAGGAAATGGGGAGTCGGCAAACAAGCGGACGGCGAGGGTCAATTCGAACCTCGCCCTATGAGGGGCATGACACTTGCCCAAAGGCAATGGCGCACCGTTATCAAGATATTTTCTAGATGCGCGCTATCATTCTCAAAGGACAAATTGGTTGCCATCTCTGGCATGGCGAGAACCATGGCCGATGATATGAATTGCAGATACCTTGCGGGTATGTGGCGGAAAGATTTGGAACACCAGCTTCTGTGGAAGGTCACGGACTCTATGCCTGCCGTTAAGAAGGACGGTACTCGTGGTCCGTCATGGGCTTGGCCATCTGTAGATGGTCCGATCAAGATTCCAGACTGGCAGGGATACTTCTACAGCGGGTGAGCATGCCGAACTCTCCCTCACAAACTGTTGCTGATGACTTGTATAAAGAATTCCCGGTAATATCCGGTGGCTCTCAAGAGTACTTAATGTGGAAGTCAAGTCAGCTGGCGGGGACGAATATGGCCAAATCAGCTCCGGCTGTTTGACTTTGACCGGACGCCTGGGAGTATTCAAACTCAACGAAGGTGATCCGAGTGATCCGGAAACAGGGAACGGAAGTATAGTCAACAACAAGAGATCGGTAAAAATATCTTGGGACACCACTGAACTCAAGCAAACGTTTCCAGGATCTGGATGGACTGACCTTTGGCGATACTCTGAGTATGGCTCGGCGAAACAGAGGAAGCCGAAGCTTGATCCATTTGATGTTTTCTACCTGCCAGTCAGGGTAATGGATGCCGATCCCGATGTACTAGATTACGAGCGGCCAATGCTAACCGGGTTGACCTTATTGCCTACAGGAAAGAAGAATGGACAATTTCGAAGGACTGGGCAATTTGAGATATCAAATCACTGGATAAAAGACTCGGTTACTCCGTTCACGAACCCGACAAATATTCTGGACCCCCGCTTCTACGTGTCTAAACATAAGAACGGGGAGTATGTTATTAGCATCATTTGAGAATGAACAATCCACCATTATTACGCAGGTACACCAGGAAGCGGCGTTAGCCAGTGAGAGTGATAGGAAAAGTTAAAAAAAAATGGGCAGAATGATCATCTGTGGGCTGCCCGCTCATCATAGAGGATGCACAGCACATTTGCTTACATTTCGGTTAATGCTGCCTTTACATACAGTCCTTTGCGAAATATCGTGGACTCGGGCCGGAGTAAGCCCGCGCACCACCCACCACCAAATTTTGTATGGAAATTGATGGAATTGATTATTTCTACCCACTCACACTACTACAATGGGCCGGCGCCTCCCAATTGAGGTTATAAACCAAATAAAACTTCGTCTTGACCTTAATAAGGATATACCTAAAATAGCAGCAGCCTTAAAGCTCTTAAAGATGACTGTTTATAAGCTCCAATTGAATTGGGACCTCTAGGGTTAGCCATATGCTCCACCTAGTGTTAAATTAGGTAGACCAAGCGCTCTACTAAAGTATTAAAAGCTGGTAAGTAGTCTTAGTATAGTATTAAGGTTTGCTGACGTTCCTACTATATAGAGACTGCTTAAGTACCTTAGCGACAGGCCTACTACCTACCTTAACAAGATGTAAGACTTCCTCTTTAACAAATTCGATATCCAAACCTCTATATACAATATTCGCCGTGTTCTTGAGGCCGCTTAGTAATCTAGAAAGATAGTCTCTAAGTATGCCGCCTAGTAGAGTATACCCCTCCGCACTACCTAGTGTGATAGGCTTGTATAAATACTTCTGAACCAAAGCTTGTAGATTGCTACTATATAAGAATACTAAGCTAAGGAGAAGAAGAAGTCTGTCAGAGACTGGCAAGATACAAAGGGGTCGCCAAGGCGCTAGTAGTAAGCGAGCTAATGGCGATTTTCTATCCCGGGGATGGAAAATCCTGATTAGTTAGTAGGAGTCAGGGTCTACTAAGTATAGCAGGTAGCGTTGCCCCAGCACTATTACATCACCCCCTCCTCCTAAAAAAGCCTGCCCTTAGGCGTTGTCCAAGCTCCTTATTATTATCTAAATTGTTATAGTTATCCACCCCTTCTTCCTAGCATTTAATCCAGCTTTCTAATTAGCGTGGTGGTCTAGGGAGGTTAGGGTAGGCTAGGTAGAAGTCCTGTAGCTTATAGGGAGAGTACTTAAAATTAGATGCAGGGTACCATTCTAGATCTTCGTTATAACCTACCCAGCTCGTACGGTATTTTAGGGTACCGCGGTCTTTCTTAACTGCTAAGATCTCTTTAACTTCCCATTCCTTATCCTCTGCAATCTAAATTGGCGGTGGGGGGTCGTTATACTATCCAGGCAATGGGTCGTCCGCAGCCTTCTGCAGTCGGTCTAGAGAGAAGATAGGGTGGATTTTCATTAACTCTAGTAGCTTAACCTTAAAAGAGTGCCCTACCTTCTTAGGGATCTTGTAGGGGCTAGCTATTTAGTAGTCTAGCTTACGGCTCAGCCTCTAGGTCTTCTAGTTCTTTATTAACACCTATACCTTATCTCCTACGTGGAAGTCTACCTCGCGACAATGTTAGTTTATATTGGCCTCTTTTTTCTCTTATACTTTTTTTATAATTGCTTGGGCAGTCTTCTAGGCTCTATATATTCTCTTAGCGAATGTCTGGGCCTCTTTATAGCTGAGGCGTTCGCGGGCTATTATAGGTCCTGTAGGTCTATCCCAATCAAAGGATGTTCATGGCTTGTATCCATAGATTAACTCAAATGGCGACATTCCTATACTATTATAAGGGAGCGTAAGCTATACGTAGTCTATTATAGGCAGTAGTTCTAACCAGTTGTCCTAGTAGTAATTAACAAAGGGGCGAAGTTGTTGGTTAAGGTACTGGTTTATAATCTTAGTTTGGCCGTTAGTCTAAGGGTGGAATATAGTAAAGAGCTTAATCTTAATCCCAAGAATACGGCAGAATTTATCCCAGAAGTCTAATATAAATTAGGGTCCATAGTTAGAGATAATTAACTTAAGAGCGCCATGGATCCGGTAAATGTTGTTAATATATATACGGGCCATATCTTTTACGGTTATAGTCTTAAAGCAGGGGAGGGAAATAGCTTACTTACTTAGTTGGTTAACTACTATAAAGGCCATATTATAGCCATATTTGTCCTTTAGGAATAATTTAAAGTCCATTATAATATGCTACTAAGGGCGTTTAGGAACTGGCAGTAGTTATAACCATCTAGGGGTTTAATCCCTAGGGGTATCTACCCATTTGCAAGCATAACAATTCCTAATAAACCGTTCTATATTGGACAGGAGTCCTCACCAGTAGTAGCAAGGCGCTAGTAGTTGGTGGGTCTTATCTTAACTAGGGTACGCCGTAGAGACTTAATAGTGGGCTTTACAGATTAGCTCTATTTGTAGGTTATTAATGTCTGGAACTATAAGCTGTTCTTGGTATAAGAGCAGTCCGTCTTCTATTTCCAAATTAGGGTTGCCTTCCGTAGCTTAGTTATAGAGGGCTTTTAGGGATTCGGCTATACAGTTCGCGATTAAAATGCGGTTAATTAGTTTTATTAGTTTATCTAAAATCTCTCCTTCTATAGGCGCTAGCTTATTCTGTTTAGAGTTTAGTTCCTTAAGGATATATAGGTTGAGCTGTTTGGGACAGAGGAGGGCACGTGTCCAGTACTAAGCCTTTAGCTTATCCTATAGTTCCACGTCCTGTTCTCTCTAGGTAAGGGCATTAGCTTTAGAATTTTGCTTACTAGGGCGGTATATAATTATAAAGAAGAATTGGGAGAGTATTTTAGCCTACCTAGCCTGTTAACTAGTAAGCTGCTTTGTTGTTATAAAATACTTAAGGGCTTTATAATTAGTATAGATTTTAATTTAAGAGTTTATGCTTCTAAGCTCTACGCGCCACTAGGATAATAATTATATAATAGCCAGCATTTCCTTATTGTGTACCTTATAGTTATACTTGGCTGGGGCTATTATCTTTAAGAAAAACGCCATAGGGTACCACTTACCATCTAGGTGTAACTATAAGAGAACTTGTAAGAGTACATATATTGGATCCCGCCACGCTTGCGACAAGTTCGCAAGCACTCCATGTCTTTTGGCCTATGTGGCGACGTGAGGGCGGGACACGTTACAGAACTCCCGCTACTACTCTATTAGAGGCGTCCGTTTCCAGTATTGATTTAAGGTCTGGGTTATAGTGATAGAGAATTAAGGAGGAGGTAAGTCGGTCCTTTAACTCCTTAAAAGCTTCTATATAATTATTGTTAAAAACAAAAGGCGTGTTATTCTTTATTAGTTGTATAAGAGGCTTAGCCACGACCCTATAGTTATAGATAAACTAACAGTAGAAGTTACAGAAGCCTAGAAAGGACTAGATACCTTTTATAGTGCGAGGGGGTTTCCAATTATATATCACCTTAACCTTCTTAGGGTCAACTTTAATTCCTTTTATGCTAACGATAAACCTAAGGTACTTTGTTCATTTTACTCCAAATTTGCATTTCTTAATGTTAACTTATAGGCCTGCATTCCGCAGCCTCTTTAGGACCTTTTTAACGTGAACTTGGTGCTCAAGTTCATTGTCTAAGTATATAAGAATGTTGTCTAGGTATGCCATACAGAATTCATTAAGGTAGTTAAAAAGAACATTATTTATATACCGTTGGTACGTGGCTGGCCCATTTATTAGTCTAAAAGGAAGAACTTTGTATTTATAAGAACCATAGTGGGTACGGAATATTATTAGATCCTTTAATACAGGGTCCATCCTAATTTGGTAGAAAGCTTGGCGGATATTAAGCTTAGTAAAGATTTTGGCTTAGCTTAGACGTGCAAGGGTCTCATTAATTAGGGGGAGAGGGTAATAATCTTTCTAAATAATAGCGTTTAGTTTCTAATAGTTAATGCAGAAGCGGAGGCCTTTATTAGGTTTCTTTATAAAGAGGATAGGGGAAGCAAAAGGGGCCTAACTTAGCTTAATAAACCCCTTATAGAGGTTATCAATTAAGTACTACTTAGTTACTTTTAGTTCCTCTATAGTTTACTAGTAAAGGGGGCTATAGCCTAGAGAGTTATCGGCCTCTAGTTAAATCTTATAATTATAGGTTTAGTGGGGGGGCAGTATATTTAAGGCTGCTTTTAAGAACGCGTCTCTATAGTCTAAGAGGTATATAGGGAGGAGGCGCTTAACTAACTCCTTATTAGTTTCCTCTACTAGCCCTTCTTCCTTCTTATTAATAATCCAGTTAATTTTATATAAGCTAGTTGTAAAGACCTCGTTATCCTTTTAATATATATTAAAGTGGAAATCTATAGCGCTAATTGCCGCGATATCTACTATAGGGGGGTTGTGTGGTAGTAGGGGTGTCCGCGGCCTTAGGGGCTTTTAGCGTATTAGCGTTGTCTTTACTCCTTTTAGCTCTCGTTGCATCTTCTAAAGGTTATCCTCTAAGTCCTATTAGTATGTCCTCTTCCCCATTGGCTGGATCTCTATAATTTAGAAGTTGTCTACATTACTATCTGTTTTACTTCCGTAAGTAGAGTCCTCCTTAACTGCAGTCCTTTAGGGGAGTATCCTTGTTGGTATAGATTTCTTACCAGCCTTGCGATAGGCATCTTCTTGAGCAAAAGCTAGGTCGCGGTCCCTAACATCCTACTAGTAAGTAGGATTGGCCTTTGCGGCTAATGTCTTATAGTTGGTATAGATCTCTCTAATAAAGGAGGGTAACTTTGGTTTACTCTCCAGCTAGATAAACTGTCTTTATTAAACGTTTAGCTAAATATTAAAGTAGGACATCCATTTTCGGCTAAGGATTATGTTATAGGACCCTAGGTCTAGGATATAAAAGGGGATGCCAAACTAGCGTCGTCCATTAATAGCAATATATAGCTTTAAGACATAGATAACCGGCTTACTAGCTTAGCTATTATAGCCTTTTACTTAAACAGGCTTCTCTAGTTGGGTAGCATTTATATTTAAGAACTTAGCAACGTTATTCGCATAAGTAGTGTTTATAAAGGCAAAGCTATTTACTCTAGTGTTAATAAGGGCAGTTATATTAACTCTATATTTATTTTAAGATACTATATATAGAACCGTAAAGTGTTTTCCACCTATTAGCTAACTTAGATTAATCTCTTTAAGATTAATAGGATACCCTAGG
>Ga0307507_10011358_pt1 | contig 11249 bp, 13 predicted proteins | sample 7_EM_MG_FD_207223 | JGI IMG/M metagenome (GOLD analysis project Ga0307507, IMG submission 207223) | Populus trichocarpa ectomycorrhiza microbial communities from riparian zone in the Pacific Northwest, United States - 7_EM | ecosystem: Host-associated > Plants > Roots > Unclassified | place...
ACCTTTCCGGATCATTTATCATACTGTGCAGTATTTGGCCAGACCTTTCTCGTGCGAATTTGGTCTTCTTTTTTTTTTTTTTTTTTTGCCGATAATAACTTGGCCAGTTGACTCGGTGCCGCTGTCCGGCTCCGTCGCCAGTGAGATGAGGGGTTGGAGGAGAAGGGGGGGGTGACTTGCCCTGGTCCTTGCTGGATATCGCACTTGAAGGAGTTGTGTCGTGAAAATTTTCACAATGCTGTAACCCCCTTAGGTAAAACAAGGGCCAAAGGAGGGGGGAGAAAAAAGCAGAACTGGAAGTTGGTGCATCTGGCTGACGAGGAGTGAATGCCAGACTTTGGGAATTGATCTACCCGCTTTTATTGGGGTGATTATCTAGGTGATAACGGAGTCTTACCAAGACATACAGAGCAGCATATTGACTTGAGGACGAGAAATTTGTCTTAGGACGTCAAAGTTTCCCCTTTAAGTAACACGTTGTTTGTTTTTGTTGGTATTTTATCTTCTCTTGTCCCCGTAGGGATTGTAAGCTTACCGTAGACGTTCTGAGACAGGTTTCTCCTATCCAAGTTGATACTGGTGGGCTTCAGCACTATCTTACGGCAAATGAAATCAGATAACAATACTCGTAGACGCGGTAGTGCACTTGTAATTGCATTCTTTGGGAAGTTCAACCTATTGCGACTAATCAACGTTGGCGCTAGGGGGAAAATAGCGATTATAGTGAAAATTGCACAAGGCGTCTCGGAATCTGAATTCATTGTTCTCGTGCTCGAGTACTGCGGCATCGCAATCTCTCCAGAAGGGCAATCAAAGGCTGAGGCAAAACGTTTGAGCTAGGGTGCGGTGCCGAACTCTATCACTGGATATGATACTAGAAATATTTCTGTGGCAGAAAGGCAACTCCCACCCCGTCTCCCCGCATTCTACAACGTCTGGGAGGAGTTGGGGTTTGCTTTATTTTCCTATCCGTCTGCTGTTTTTTTTGTTTTTTTTTTGGAAACGGGAGATCTGAGCGGATCGGTGGAAGAGTCGTTTGTTGTTTGAGATAGGGGAAAGTGCGGGAGGGGCAGAGTGGGAAGGATTACGCTTGTTTGTAGGGGAAATCTGGGACGTCGAGGGTCGGAAGTGCGCGGCGAATGTGGATAGCGCTAGTGATTGGGGAACGGCATGAGGGTGGTCATTGTGGTGATCTAACTTAACAGGCGATCAACTTCTAGACTTGTCTAACATTATGACGCTCACTCGAGACTCTTAAGATTCGGGTCTCTATCTCGGATCTTGTTGTGCGGCGGGGTGGACATAGTCTGATCTACATGTGATGTAGTGATACTTCTTGGGAAAAAGAAGTCTTGAAATCTCGCTATCGAGTCACTACTCATGATCATGTCGGGTCGTTGTAACTCACCCCCCAGCACTCCCCGCACACCCACTTATTTCGCTCTTCCGTCTGGACCATCTCGCGTCACTCTTCTTTAAGGCATTGAGAATTTCGGCCCTGATGGAGTCCTCCTAGGGATGTTTAGGAATTTACTCACAAGAGAGCTGGTGGTGATGGCGTGGCAGTCCTGGCGTCCCGCATTAACAAGGCAAATGGCTACGTAGGCGTAACAATAGATTTGTGCTATTCCAATGAATACAACCTAACTCATCTCCCCGCAAGCAAATTCTTCTATAGCAGTGATGGCAAACGTGAAATTAAACTTGTGCCGGGTGGCTGATTGCAACCTGCTATCGGTGCTCTTCAGAGCCTCATAGGCAAAATAATAATAATCGGCTGAATGGATTGTGCAGCAGGTCAGGCACCGGTGCTGTACCGGTACCAGCCCATCTACGGTACCTGTAATAAGGTTGATTCCTCCAATAGTGCCTTGCTCCCCCTCCCCTACTTCCAGAGACCAGTCTCGATCAAAGGCTTACCCTACCACACCAACTCCCCAATAAGATCGATCTTTTTTTAACGCCACAGGCCCGAGTCTATTTTTGGACTCTGTTCGTATTCTAGAATCTTACTTTTCTCGCTTCAGGAGGATGGCAACGACTCAGCTCTCGGGATTTCTATTTTTCCGGATGGGTGACTTGGTTCGAGTAATTTTTGCTCGTTTTTTGTGTCTACGATAGAAGGGAGCCGCTATTGTGTAGGGGGGGGGGGAAGAAATGACAAATCCAGCTCTTTTTTCTTCTTCTTGGAGAAATGCTCCTACCGTTTCAGCAGCGGATGGAGCACCGGGAGATTGCTTGTCTGAGAATAACCAGCCAGGCAGTATGCCGTCTCTATTCATGATGGGAGATTAACCTCCCTAACGGCATTTTTCCAAACGGAAAACACTTTTTAGATTATGGCTTTTAGATAAAAAATCTAAAAGGAAACGAGTTTCTGCCACGGCGCTCGTCGGCCGGCTCGGCCTTTTTTCAAGCGCTAGGTGGGTATTTTTATTATTATTTTTATTTACCGAGGTATTTTTTCCTTACTAGCCCCCCCATCAAGCAACAAAGGAGTGTTGATCAAGGTGGCTCTTCTCGTGCCCAAAACACCATGTACCCCAAGGGAAGGGGTTGAGTTTAGACGCCCTTTTGTTTTTTCAGCTTTGCATCCGCAGCGAATAGGCCGCAGACCTCTTTCTCTCTCTCCCGACCGAAGATAGAGCTTTGGCGGAGTAGGCTGGAGCACTTCTGCTTTAAGATTGGGTGGCGAGTGCTATGTGCTCGCCAAAGGTCAGTAGGGCCTTGAGCTGGACCCTGCGCTGGCGGCACCGCTACCGATTGGCGTTTCTGGTCGGATTTTTTTTATTGATATCTCCGCTGCCGGTAGATCGCATCGCGGACTACCGTAGCTTGTTGCGGCTTAGCCACGAGGGGGAGCTTTAAGTTTTTTGACATTGTTTCTTGGGTTGCGCACGAGCTTTGAGGCGCCGGGTACATGAGTTACGCTGAATGTTTTATGATTACAGTGCTGGTACAGTGGTATTAGCGTTCATTTGCGGAGCGGGAGCGGGAACGCTAGTTTAAGCTTGTATTATCCATCCAGGGCGAGCTGAATATCATAGTGCGATACTACGAAAAATGTAAAGGAAATCTGTCGGAATTAATTAGGGGCTTGGAGCTACCCCAAGACAGAATCAAGGGCTGTGAGTGGTCCAAGCAGACTTCTGAAGAGGTTAGTTAGGGAATTCAGGTACGAACGAAAGGGCAGGTTGTCAGGGTAGAGCATTTAAACTACATTGCTCTAAATACGGTACTATACCTTTTTTTTTTTACCAAGTAACTTGGGGTAAAAAAAGATCTTTGGAGGTATGATATGCCAAAAACGAATGCCATATTATAACGGTATTTGCGTGCGCGCAGTGGCATAAACGCACTGGAAATTATGATTGGGAAGGTGGAGAAAGGTAAAGTGTCATGCTATTTACCGATAGTGGTATGTTATGTGAAGGGCCAGCTTGAATGAGTCGTCTGCTTCATGTGAGGCTGCATCCTTTCCTTTCCGTCAATATGTGAGCTTTACCACGCATTTGTGATTGGGGGCAGGACCCCGATTGTTTGAAGTTTTTTATCGCCATTTGTTCACTAGATGGTTGTTTTATAAGTTGGCTAGCCTGATGCCGAATTTGGAGTGAATGAATCAAAGAAGGGAATAAGGAGTAATTGATTCACAGACTTGCCGTAGATCATATGTAGGCATTTTATACCCCAAACGAAAAGTCTCCCTGGCCCGTTTACTCTTTCTCTCTGTTCGAGGATGGGGAGGGATTAGGGTGGCTTCAAGTTTGGTGATTATGGATACGTGGTAAGATCGTACGGCGGCTCTTTTGTTTTCTTCTTTTCGTCCAAATTTTTTAACACTGCTGGTATGGCGATACAAGCTACAGTTCTAGCGCTCAGTCCAAAGATTCTTTCAGAAGTGACTGCTTTCCGCCTGGTGATGAAGGGAATTATAGAGGGAGGGGAGGGGAGAAAAATCGAAGACACAGGAAACTACCAGCAACTCCCACCCCCTCCGAGTCTAAATAGGAACAGATGCGGGGCGGATTTTTCTTTCTTTTCAGATTCCAAAAGGGCTCCCTTTGAGTGCAACGTTAATCCAGAGTACTAGTACAGTACCGTTCGAGGGACTGAATGCGTTTGAGACAGAAGAACTGGATGGGCGCTTATGTACAAGTACCAGTTTTGGGAGAACCCCACCAATCTCCAACCCTTCCAGGGGTTGTCCCATGTCAGATCGAAATTACTTTCTTCTATCCAAGAACTAAATTCAACTCTCGGAACTAGTATTACTATTATCTATAGCTATAGCTTGGATTGCAATGGTCTCTCTCTGTCTTGATCTAGGTCTCTATTTTTTCTTTTTCTCTTATTTGCTGCTCTGGATGTAAGACGTTCTAAGCTCTCTACCCGCCATCACCCATTGACACGCATCATCCATCACCCACCACACCCGTAAGATCTACCATACCTACCACACCCACCTCCACCTTCCCTCCTTTGCCTTCTCCGGGCAAATGAATTACAGGCAGAGAAAAAGGCGAGTGGGAGGAGGCTCAGCATGATGATTGTTTTCGCCATAGACAAGGGTGGCTTATACCGGAAGTATCAATGCGGATTGGCAAGCGAAAAGGAGTCTTATGCCCAAGATCTGGGTACCTAGGCCAGCTACCAAGCAAAGTACCACCGCACTCTGGCTATATACACCCTAGCTTGCAGCGGTCCTGGGCTGTGCCTTTTATTTTCATTTTTTTACTCTTCTCTTTTGTTCAAACTACCACACTCTCTTATGAACCCTCTGCGAGGTGCCCTTCTTTGAAATCCCTTCCCCTCCCTCCTTCCATCCCGCCATCGGGGCAACAATGATATTATACAAATGCTGCTTCGGGCCTTTATGGATTACGACACTGATACTGAGTTGTTATTTTTTGGTGGTTGGAGGACAGACACTGGGGTCTTTGGCAAAGAGCGGATGTTTTCACAGGTGTTTTATCACGACATGTCCCGGCCTAGGGGCAAATTGTGTGTGCTCGGGGTTCAGGACAGCACTGAGTATAACGGAGATATGGGCTTGTGCTCAGATTTGCCCAATTGCGGATGTGATAGCTGGTTTCCTGGCCTTGGGGGTAGAATGCCCGCCCTTTATATCAACTGCCGCAGGCCGCAGCAGGACACGCAGGACATGCTCGTCATCAGCCCCCATTCCTCCTCTCTCGTCTACACTCCGATCTACTTCCCGGCCCACTACCTTACCTACACCTAACCCTGCCACTGCTAGTACAACAAGCTGTATAAGGGCCTCCATATCCACCCAGCGAACTCAACCAACTCGTACTCCAAGCTTACCCTCTGGTCCAACTTCATCGAGCTTCAGGTCTTCCTGTTTAACCTCACTAGGTTCAACCTTCTCGAAATGCACAACCCCAACACCAATTATGAATTCAAGTTCAACCTCATCAGCTTCATTAACCTCATCAACCTCATCAACCTCATCAACCTCATCAACCTCATCAACCTCATCAACCTCATCAACCTCATCAACCTCGTCAACCTCGACCTCTGTAACAACAAAGGCTCCGTCTGTATTGTCAACACAGCACACGCAAACCCACAGCTCGTCCACTCAGGCACCACCTGTGGGCACGACCCCCTCCTCCACTCAGGCACCACCTGTGGGCACGACCCCCTCCTCCACGGCCCCCCTCGAGGGGCCCCCGGGGGGAGGGCCACCGGGGTCAACAGGCACGGCTGCAATAATAGCAGCGGTCTTTGGCTCGTTAGGCTTTTTAATGGCTCTGCTAGCAATCTTCCTGGTCCTCCGGCAGCGCCAGGCGCGAAATCGCCGTTCGATAACAAGTCTCACCGACATTGTGGACCTTGACGCCAATCGAGGGAGCATAACTGCTCCATTGCCAACGTTCAACCCTCCTCCACAGAGGGTTCCACTGGCAGACATTGACACCCGGCCTGCGACTCAGAGTTCTTGGATGAGTGCTGGAACAGGAGCAGGGGCGGTGACGGCAGTGGCGGGAACACGTGAGGCGCCTACACGCAGAGAGCCTATAGCTGTAGCGGCGTCCGTGCCGGGCCCTTCCCGGAGCAGCAGTAGATTGTATATCTTCCCACCTCCAAGCCGACGGCTGCCCGGTACCCAGCGCCAACCCCAGAGCCAACAAGGCCCAGACCTCCGATCACTAAAAAAGCCTCTACCGCAATTACCACGGCTTCCGGAGGAGGTTAGAATTAGGCCAAGGGCTGGGCCTAGCACTAGGAGTATCCCACTGGCACTGCCGCCTACTGTTTATCCCATAGCGGCCACCCCCCGGCCAATGTCCGCGGTCTCGGAGTCGGCAGAGGTAGATCGATACCGACCTATACTGGACGATGCTACAGAAGTGGAGTTCAGGAGAGTATATCAAGATGTCCGTAGGGCGCTCAATCGGTCACCTTCCACCTCGACCGATCAGAATTCTACAGATTGGAGCATCATGACGGACTTGTCAAGGAATTCAACGATCCGAAGTTTTAGACTTGAAAGATGAAGTTTGTAAAAAAAATTATGCTCTTAACGAATTGGGAATTTTTTTCTTTTCTTCTTTGATAGGTAATTATGAGGCTTTAAGCAGGAGTTTTTGGTTTGGAGGGGTTTTTCTTTGCGGGGGTAAAGTGGCGCATTACACTGGTAATTTCTAGTTCTGGAATTGTTTCTTCTTCTCAATGTATTATCTACCCTATCCTTCATTTGTATCATTTTATTGCCTCCTCATACCTTTTCCTAACCCATCATGGGGGGGTTTTTTTTATTCATTTTACATCTCTGTTACTGTCTTTTTTCCAGCTCTGGGACGGAGCTGTTGTATTAGCTACTAGGCTTTTCTTTCATCTCGCTTCATTGTACATTTCTTTTCTTGGATTGTGACCATTATACAATTTGCGGAGTAACATCTTTCTTCCCCCCCCCCTTTTACCAACCTTGCACAATCACAATCTTGTATATTAGACATACCCTTACTTTTGAAGCTATCACACAATACCTATATTATAGAGTGCAATACCTTCCATCTCTGGCTTGGCTTAGCTTTTTGGCCCCATGTCATCTGCACACCCTAGCAATACGCCCCCCAGCAAAACACCATCACCCCAGTTCGCACATGCACACTGTGGGAACGGCGAGAGAAACAAAGGCGATAAAACAAGTAGTACTACCCCAGCCACAGGCGGCCGGACTATCACGTTCCGGTGAGGTTCCCATCCCCCCCCGCGCTTACCCACTCCACCGAGTGACACGTTATGACCAGCGGCCCAGCCAACCAAACAAAACGCGGCTATCATACCCATCCGTAATCATGCTCTGCTCTACCTAGCATACGTATGTACCACAGCTTTCAAAAAAGCACGCACAAAGAGGATGAGGAAACACCAACTGTGTGTACGCGTCAGCGCCCGGTGTTGGCGGTTGCGGATGTTTACCTGTTTGGTAAGTACGATAGGTGAAGGGGAGGAACTATTCCGGCTTGTGTTAAAAAGTGCGGCCATCAGGGTGTTGGACAGTAGGAGCTGCGATATCAGATATGGTATGGTGAAGAGGTGCGGATGTAGGGAGATCGTGGGCGGGTGGCGTATACCGGTATAGTAGCTTAGTATGGGTGGGTGGGGATGATGATGCTAGGGCTTGAGGTGTGGCGGCGGGAGGTTTGCGGGAGGGGTGAGGGAGGGCGATTAGAAGTGAGTTTTGGGTAGACTATCATATGATATTATATTGCTAGGCGTTTGCACTGGTTGGGCTGAAAGTAGGATTATCTGGTGTATAGTACTTAGCGACTGGGGGTATAGTGTAGCTGGCTCTGTGGTGGCACCTTGGCTACTTTCGCCCTTTGTTTGTCGTACTGTGGGGTGCTTTCGTCTTGAACTTGGGGCTTTCCCTGAACTGGAGGAGGCTGAACTTTACTTTGCGTCCGGTTAAGACATGCCCTTTCGCGTTCGTGGGCGGTTGGTACTGATCCTGTATTTATTGATGATTGTTCTGTTAGTGGAATCTACCCAGGTTGGTTTATGTTACCGTGGGTGCATATCACAGAACCGTATACCAAGGTATCCCTACCCCAGCCTGCATCACGATCGCGGGTTCCTCAGCAGGTCATCCCAAGGATCCCCTTCCGCACTAGCGCACGTTCTTCTCATCTACACACACACCCTATTATCAGCATGTGATGATGAGGTGAGTAGGGCCTCACAGATAGATCAGATACGATATGATGTATTTTTTAGGACTCCACTAACGGCCACTGGGACAGGGGATGCCTGTACGGTGGAATTTCCTTGGCCGAAACTGTGAGGAACATGAGAGACCGTGGGGTTCGTGCTAGGGTCGAAAATGGAAGTGGGGGTGGTGGTACCGGGGGGTGCGGTTTCCCTTCTACTATGGCTTCCTTGCAGTATACGATGTATTCTTGGGGGTTTGGGTCAAGTTAGATCTAGGGGGGCTTGTCTGTCTGCTCGGCGGGGTTTTGGATGGGGGTTGGGAAGATGGTTGGGTGGGTGGTTTGGAGTTGGTTTGGAGGGTTATTATTATTATTATTATTATTTAATGCTGGGGGAGAGGGAGCCCCCGGGGATTCTGGAATTCAGAGGTTTGGCTTTCGTTTCTGTGATTCTTGGAGTTCGTTGGGATACTATACGGTAATGTAAATTGGAAAGTTTCTCTAGCGATGCTGAGTAACTTATGGCTTATGATAGTTTAAATTGAAGCACGATTTAAAAGGGACTATGAAGTCTTCTTGGTTGAGAGATCATTGGGTTTTATCCGTAGTGGTAAAGTGTATATTCTGAGGGCTGGTAATTATCTAGTGTTCCTTGGCCCCTTTAAAATTGTGGATCTTTTTAGTTACACTATTGCCTTCGAGGATTGGGTGATTATCGGGCTGCGATAATAGACTATCGCACTGAAAGGGAACTATCGTACTCCAGCAGAGCTTCCGTCACAAGTATATCAGATATTTGTGACACGTTTCACCACCAAGATATCCAATTGACTGACTACCCAGCTATGAAAGGAGATGGAAGGGCTACCGACACAGGTATGAGAGTGTTTTACAAGTTCATCTTTCTCCTGTTGCTTGGCTGCTAGGACAGTAGATTGCTGCGCTTCAAAGTCAACTCTACCTCAGGCCTACAGTTTTCTCCAGCTTCTCTTGGCTTAGTTTTGAATGAATCCCCATAACCACGACAATTGACGCCGAAAATCCACAAGGATTCAAGAAGAGACTCTGCAGGTTTTTGCGGGGGCCGTTGGCCCTGTGGTCAAGGGTTGGTTGTGACTGATGTCATCGGAGGGATCTAGGAATTAGTAGAGTCGGATTAGGAAACCTAATGGCTGATGAACTTACCATAATAGGCACCTGAGCTGGACTAGGATTGAATTTCTCTCGATTGGATTCCAAGTGCCTCACATTTTAATGGGTTGGCTGAAATGAGTTTGTTTTTGCTATTAATTCAATATTTTCTTAGTATTGTTTTGATATTTGCTTGCAAGAGAAAGCTATTCTGCGAAGAATTAGTAGTAGTGGTAGTGTTGGCAAGTCAACAGAAGGAAGTAGAGTCTAGCACTTGACCAAAATGCTTATGAGACTATTATAATATTATTGTACATAAAAAAACTACTGCCATGTTCATCACAGACCTAGGCCTACTAGGGGTAAACCACCCCTGTTCCACAAGGAAGGTTTTCTCCAAAATTCCTGAGCTTCGGTCAAACTGCCGGTGAGGTGGCCAGACCGTCGAGCTTTTCCTATGTTCCGCCCCCTGTAGCCAGATTCCTCTCTCCTCCTGTGGTGGAAAACTATAGCTATATATTAATGAACCCTAGAATATCAAAACCTACTTCTGGGTACTCATAGTATTTGCACTACCTTCCTTCTCTTTATTGTAAATCATATTGTGTTACAAGTGGCTTTCTAATTGTAATATTTAGTATGTGTATGAAAAGGGCTTCTTAAGGGGCAAGCTTAGTAGAAATGTCAACAAAAAGTCTAGAGTTTTCTACCTATGGTAACGGAAGGTGAGCAAGGAAAGAGACATTCCGACGGCGGACCGGAGGCCAAAAGAAAAGCAGGGTGATGGGAAAGGGAGTAGGGGTCTTCACTCTCTGGTTATTGCTTTTTCTATCTCTTTAGCTATTCAGGACTATGACTACCATGTAGAATAAGTACATAGTATTTTTACGATGTCAGCTATTGGGAATAATTTTAGAATAGTTGTGCTATGGGGTTGTTTTTTGGAGTTACTGTCACAGCTGTCAAATCTTTATATTTTTCAGTATTCTTATATTTTTTGGAGCTAATTTCTCTTTGCTCTTTAAGATGTTGGGAGCTTTGATAATACTAGTCTTGTAGAAAATAATACTTGCTCTGAGGTGATTCCCATTGTATGTATCCTGCGTTCTGGTCTTGTCTACAGTTTCCTTCTATATATCATTTTCCTGAATTTCTCTTCTCTTTAGTGAGAGCTTCCCCTCTCCGGACCAGCCCCTCACCATGTGTTTTTTATAAGAGGGAAGAGGGGAAACAGGCAAGTAATCTTATAGCAGTATTACGACCTGCCCTACTAGTAACAGTATAGTAGGAATTGTAAATGTCGTAGGAGATCTTAGCAATAACTGCAACAGCCTTTGCCCGATGTTAGAAGATTGTTACAATCCTCTCCTTTTCGGGTGATACTTGCAGCGGGTAACCAATAATCTCCTAACGATGACTTCTTCCCAGCCCTATAGCTGTTGCGATAGCTAAGTCCGTTGACTCCTATCTAGCAACGTTGATTGCTAGGCTCATATAAGACAGTCGTGTCTTGATTCCCGAAAGCGTGACAGATAAAGATCTTGTATTGAAAGTATAGTGTATGAAAGAACTTAGATGGTTGCGTGAACTTGAAGAACCCAAATCCCTTGACTTTTTTTTTTCTTTTTCATGTGCTTTGTTTTATTCATCATCTAGGTACAAAGACTACGTGCAGCGCTAGCTATGGTAAAGAAAAACCTCCGTGAACCCACCGGTGCCAGGGAAAAAGCCATCAACCCAAGTCTCTCTGGTTCGAGACCAACCGCACACCAGCTATGCAAAATAAGAAATCAAACTCCGACTAAAGAGGCGGAATAAGAAACATCAAATAAATACATGGGGAGGAATCAACAGGAAAACCCTTGCCGTAGACACCTGACAAAATGAAATAATTGATAAACCACTTGTGAAACCCTAAGTAACCGACAATGAAAG
>Ga0307507_10011359_pt1 | contig 11248 bp, 9 predicted proteins | sample 7_EM_MG_FD_207223 | JGI IMG/M metagenome (GOLD analysis project Ga0307507, IMG submission 207223) | Populus trichocarpa ectomycorrhiza microbial communities from riparian zone in the Pacific Northwest, United States - 7_EM | ecosystem: Host-associated > Plants > Roots > Unclassified | place...
CGTGATGCTTGCGGATCCTTGCCCACCATGCCCTGACGCAATGAACCCGTGAGGCAGGGGGAGATCAGTCCTGTCCTTCACTTCCCGGAGGAGGACTTGGGCCGGCACCTCTTTGGACGTGCCGTCCTGGGGGTCGTAGGTCTCTGCGACGCGTGTGAGCAGGTCGTGTAGCGGCACCCATGAAACGTACTCGGATTCGATCAGTTGCGCTTCTCAATATGCCCATCCTCGGTGCCACAACGATCACTTCTGATCGAATCCGAGCGCTGTCAGTGTCGCCTGGTAGAACATCTGCATCGTCCAGCCATCTGTTCAGCCGGGGGAACACGCCTATGTCTCAGCACCACAGCGACGCGTCCGCACCCTCCGCTGGGCTGTACGAGCAGCTCATCACCCTGCGCTTTGAACAACAGTTGAAGGAACTCGCGAGCCTCGGATGGCACCCCGTCAGCGACCAAGTGGGGCCGGAATCCATGCCTCACGTCCTGGCTCGACACGTTTCAGGGACCGTGCGACGTGTACTGCAAAACCTTCCTGCCGAGGAGCGGGTATACGCGGCGAACCACATCCTGGAGTCCATCAGCACCCTAGAAGGCGCCCAAGAGTGGGTGGACCTCGTAGCTGATGGCCCTCGTCAACTCCTCGCGCTGACACGGCAGGAAGCACCCGGCGTCTTCGCCGTGCGCCCTGGCATCCCTCTCTCCGACACCGCCCTCATCACCAACTCGCCGGAGGACCCAAGCCTCGGCTTCGAACTACGCGCCGAGCTCGCCACCGCCGACCGCGTCGACCTACTCTGCGCCTTCGTGAAGTGGCACGGGCTGCGCATCATCGAGCAGTCCCTGCAAGCGGCCCACCACCGTGGCGTGCCGATACGGGTCATCACGACGACCTACATCGGCGCCACCGAACGACGCGCGCTGGACCGGTTGGTGCAGGAGTTCAACGCCGAGGTCAAGGTCAACTACGAGACGCGCTCGACGCGACTACACGCCAAGGCATGGCTGTTCCGTCGCGAGAGCGGCTACGACACTGCGTATGTGGGCAGTTCCAACCTCTCCAAGGCCGCGCTCCTCGACGGCTTGGAGTGGAACGTCCGACTGTCTTCGATCGCCACGCCAGACGTCTTGCGTAAGTTCGAGGCGACCTTCGAGGCGTACTGGAACGATCTGTCCTTCGAAACGTACGACCCCGACGCCGATGGAGAACGACTCCAGGAAGCCTTGGCCATCGCAGGCGGCACCTCTTCAACTGCCGCTAAAGACCGCGGGATTACTCTCTCCGGCCTTGAGGTACGACCGTATCCGCATCAACGCGACATGCTGGAGCGGCTAGAAGTCGAGCGGGACGTGCACGACCTACACCGGAATCTGCTGGTGGCAGCAACAGGTACCGGGAAGACGGTGATGGCTGCACTCGACTACAAGCAGCTGCGGAAAAAGCATGGCCGCGACCTGCGGCTGCTGTTCGTCGCGCACCGCAAGGAGATCCTGCAGCAGTCCCTGCGGACCTACCAAGACGTCTTGATGGATGCGAACTTCGGGGAGTCGTTGCACAGCGGTGAGATCCCGGAGCGCTGGACGCATGTGTTCGCCAGCGTCCAGTCGCTGAACGCACGAGCGCTCGACCGTCTCGCCCACGATCACTTCGACGTGATCGTGATCGACGAGTTCCACCACGGGACCTCGCCGACGTACCGGAAGATCCTGGACCACTTCCAGCCGCTCGAGTTGCTCGGGCTGACCGCGACGCCCGAGCGCATGGACGGCAAGAACATCCAGGACGAGTTCTTCGAGGGTCGGATCGCCGCCGAGATGCGACTGTGGGAAGCGCTGGAAAACGAACTCCTCAGCCCCTTCCACTACTTCGGCATCACCGACACCACCGACTTGAGCACGGTGGAGTGGAAGCGCGGGGCGTATGACGCAGGCGCTTTGAGCAACGTGCTGACGGGGAACGTGGCGCGGGCGCGGCTGGTCGTGAAGGCTGTCAGGGACAAGGTCACCGACCCTGGGAGCATGCGGGCGCTGGGTTTCTGCGTTTCGGTAGCGCACGCGCACTTCATGGCCGAGTCCTTCCGAACGGCCGGCCTCAACGCCGTTGCCCTGTCCGGAGAGTCATCCAGCCAAGAGCGCGCACAGGCCCTGGCAGACCTCAGGTCTGGTGCAGTGCAAGTGATCTTCTCGGTCGACCTCTTCAACGAAGGGCTCGACATCCCTGACGTAGATACGTTGCTTCTCCTGCGCCCTACCTCCAGCGCCACTGTCTTCCTTCAGCAACTCGGCCGCGGCCTTCGCCGCACCGAGGACAAGGCTGTACTCACCGTGCTGGACTTCATTGGGCAGCACCGCAAGGAGTTCCGTTTCGAGAACCAGTTCCGGGCGCTCACGAACCTCACCCGCAAGCGGCTGCTGGACAACATCGAGCACGACTTCCCGCAGCTGCCGTCCGGCTGCCAGATCATCCTTGAGGAGAAGGCGAAGAAAACCATCATCGCCAACATCAAGGACCAGATCGGCGTCAACGTCACGGCGCTGGCACGAGAGGTCGCCGACTACGCCGAGCCGAGGCTCAGTCGGTACCTGCACGAGAGCGGTCGCGAGCTGAAGGAGCTCTACCGAGGCAACGGCAACTCCTGGACAGGTCTGCTACGCCGCTCCGGCCTTCTGCAGGGTGAGCCGCCGGAAGGCGAAGCCGCCCTCCTCAAGCGCATGTCCGCCTTTCTCCACGTAGACGACCCGCTACGCGTGGCCGCATACACGCGGATGCTGACGGACGACGCTCCTTCTTACGGCGAACTCGACGAGCAGGGTCAGGCCTACGCCCGCATGCTCTTCTTCCAGCTGTGGCCGCTAGGTGGCATCACCCGCAAGGGCTTCGCGGACTACGACGCGGGATTCTCAACTCTGTTGGAACAGCACGCAGTTCGCAGCGAGCTGCGCCAGATGCTGGAGTACAACCTCGCCCACACGGAACATGTCCCGATCCCGCTGCTGGGCGTGGGCGGACAGAGCGGTATTCCACTGACCGTGCATGCCTCGTACAGCCGCGAAGAGATCCTCCCTGCCCTTGGCCAATCGTCCATCGGTGGCTTCATGCCGGGCGACTTCCGCGAGGGCGTGAAGTGGTGTGAGTCCATCAAGACCGACGCCCTCCTGATCACGCTGGAGAAGGACGAGAGGGACTTCTCTCCCCAAACCCGCTACCACGACTACGCGTTGAGCGAGACCCTCTTCCACTGGGAGTCCCAGAACCAAACGTCGGCAACGTCTCCCACAGGTCTGCGCTACCAGAATCACGTGGCCGATGGCAGTCACGTCCTGCTCTTCGTACGCCGCTACAAAAGCACGGACATCGGGGGCGCCCAACCGTGGATGCTGCTTGGCCCTGCCGAGTTCGACGGCTCCACGGGGAGCAAGCCGATGGCGATCAAGTGGAAGCTGAAGCACGCACTCCCGGTGGACGTTTGGACGTACTCGGCGATTGCTGCTGGGTGACACCGCTCAGCTAGTCGCCCACTAGACCGAGTTCAGCTTCGAAACGCATCTGGGCTCGGTCCAGGGCTTCCTCGGGGTCGTGGCCGTGCACCCGAAGCCAGTGCAGAAGATCGGAGATGGCGTCGATGGCCGCTGCCTCCGTCGTTGCCGCCTCCAGCCGGCTTGCCCGTCGGCTACTGCAGTGCCCGTCGGGCGCGTGTAGAGCAGTGGTGAACTCGCACCACGTCACCTTCCGATCAGGGAGGAGCTGAACACCCCAACGGTCAGTGGTGGCCGTTACGAGGGCCATACCCCGCCCCGCTTCAGCATCGTCGGTGGCGTCCACGAGCGTTGGTAGGGCACGTGTGTCGGGGTCATGGACTTCGATGCGCAGGCGGGTGCCATTCATCGAGACGGCGAGGGTGGTCGGGGTACCTGCGCCCACGTGAGTGATCACGTTGGAGACGAGCTCGCTGACGCAGAGCTGGACCGCAAGGGTCAGTTCTTGCAAGCCCCAGATCCTCAGGTGGATCCCTAACACCCGCCGCAGAGCTGCCACTTCCTCGGGCTCTGCCAAAAACGGGAGTTCCCATGCCGCCCTCGGCGTGCACGTAGCACAGTCCATGTCCCAACCCCTCCACCTGCACGGCAGGTTGCGATGCGTAACTACCTTCACACTGAGGGTTGCACTGGAACTCTCAAAATGGAACTCTCATTTCTTGCCAGCGGGAGCGCGCCTCGACCTCACGCGCCCCCGGCGCGCGCTGTCTTGCCGTCAGACTCGAACAACCAGCACGATCTGATAGATCGACATGAAGGGCTGGAGACATGCCAGTTGGACCCACCACGCGAAGGCGCCAGCTGGGCGCGGACCTGCGCCGACTCCGTGAGTCCAAGGGTTTGACCCTTGAGGAGGCAGGCGCCCGCGTCGGCATCTCGAAGGCGACACTGAGTCGCTACGAGACGAAGGAGGGAACGGTCAAGTGGCCGGCCGTTGACGCCCTTTGCCGCGAATACGGAGCCTCCGACGCAGAACGTCTCGCCCTCGTCGAACTGGCCAAGGGCGCCAAGATCCAAGGCTGGTGGCGATCACTCGCCGACCCCATCCCCGAGTCCATGAACCTCATGCTCACGCTTGAGGACGAGGTCGTACGCGAGGACCACTACGCGTGCATGTACATCCCCGGGCTGCTCCAAACTCGTGCCTACGCCGAGGCAGTTCACCGCGCCTCGGAGGTGCAGTGCCCGGAGCGCGAAGTGCAGCACATGGTCGACATCCGCATGAAGCGCCAGGAGCTTCTCAACCGAGACGAACCACCGCGCATTTGGTGCGTGATCGACGAGGCGGCGCTCCGTCGCCAGGTCGGCGGGCGCGAGGTCATACGAGAGCAGCTTGGGCATCTACTCGCCCTGAACGAGCGCCCTCACGTCACCGTTCAAGTACTCCCTTTCTCAAAGGGCGCACACGCGGCGGCAGTTGGCAGTTTCGCCATCCTCCGGGGTCCGACTCCGGACCTGGACGTGGTGTACGTAGACCTGCTCAGCGGCGGCCTCTTCATGGAGAAGCCGCAGGAACTGGCGCGTTATAGGTTGGCGTTCGAGTACCTCAGCGCACAGGCACTCGATCTTGAGTCCTCCACGGACATCGTCCACCGCATAAGCAAGGAGTCCTGATGGCGGCGCCCTCGACACACCAGTGGTTCAAGTCCTCGTACAGCGGGGGCAGTGGGACGGAGTGTGTCGAGTGCGCGCGTACGCAAGATGGGGCGCTGATACGTGACTCGAAGAACCAGAGCGGTTCTTCACTCACCGTCCGGCGACAGGCTTGGCGTGCATTCACGAACGCCTTGCAGGACAGGCGGATTTCGCAACCCTGAGGAATCAATCTGAAGACGCCAACCGACCGGCAGTCCTCACCCTGGCCAGCGCAGCGCTCCCAGCCCTGGCCCACTCCCACTCAAGCGTGCCGCCCCCACTGCCCCCGGTGAATAACGTCCTCAGCGGATCGCCGCCGCTCCGCAACTCGGGCGCCCTGCTCGGGAACATCCTCGGCCCGGTACCCCACCGTGATCCCGCCGATCGGGTCGTACTCCTCCGGCACCCCGAACTCCGCCCGGAACGGCTCCAGATGCTCCGGCATGATCCCGAAGAAGCAGGCGCCGAGCCCTTCGTCGACCGCGGTCAGGAGCATCAGCAGGGACGCCATTCCCGTGTCGATGTACCAGTACGGCGCGGGCCAGCGGGCCTCGGCGCGGTCCTCCCAGCCCTTGTCGGGTTCGGCGTAGCGCGCCAAGTAAGCGGCCTTGTGCGCCAGGGGTACGACGACCAGCGGGGCGTCCTGCATGGTCGGGGTGTTCTCGACCCGGGTGGGGACGAACGGCCAGAAGCGGGCGCGGTCGGCCGGGTCGGTCAGGGCGAGGAACGCCCAGCCCTGGGAGAAGCCGGCCGAGGGGGCTCGTAGCGCGGAGGCGAGGATGCGCTCGGTCACCTCCGGGGTCAGCGGCTTGTCGGAGTAGTGACGGATCATGCGTCGCCGGCGGACCACCTCGGAGAATTCCATGTCGGCAGATCCTGCCACGAACTCACCGAACGCCGGGAGCCGTTGATCAGTCAGTCGTGCCCCGCACGCCCAGAGGGAGAGGTCGTGCAGCATCTTCGCATCGGCACTGCGTTCTCCTGCTTGCGCGCAATCTCAACGCACCGCACGAGATGCGCAATCTGCTGCAACCCTGAGGCGTGGACAGGTCCCGTCCACGCACAACCGCCGATGAATTAGCGACTCAGGACACTGGTCTGGAGGGGAAGTCGCAGCGGCCACGTGACCGAAGCCCGTGGATCAAGACTTAAAACTGCCGTGTCAAAGCCCGGCTCGGTCATTCTCCGAGCCGGGCTCTTCCTCTCGCCGGCCGCCGGCGTGACCGTGCCCACGCCCACGCCCACGCCCACGCACCGGGGCATTCGACGGCTGTGAACAGTGTTCCCCGCAGGGCCTCAGCCCTGCCCAAAAGGCTCTGGTGGTGTCCCGATCGGCCGTGCGAGGGTGAGCCGCTCAATGACCTTCGAACCGCTGGAGGAAAAGGTATGAGCCTGGCCCGAGACAAGGACATCACGACGGTGGAGGGGAAGGCACCCCAGCGGCCTCGAGTGGCTCCCTCCTCCGCCGGAACGACCGTGCAACGGATGCTCGCCCTCCAGAGCGCCGCCGGGAACAGGGCCGTGGCCGAGATGGTGCGGCGTCGCGGGCTGCCGGAGGCGCAGGCGCCCCATCAGCACGGTCCGGCGTGCGAGCACCGGGCGCAGGCGGCGGTGCAGCGGTCCGCGACCGATGTCACGGTGGCGCGGGCCGAGGACGAGCATGCGCACGGTCACGGCACCGGGCCGGAGGGGCAGGGCGCGCTGTTGGCCGCCGCCATGAAGTCTCCGAGCGAGGCGCTGCCCTCGTCAGTTGTGGCGAAGGCCGGGGCGTTTTACCAGAACGACGCCCTCGCCTCCACGCGCGTCCACCACGACGTGGTGGCCCAGCGTGCCACGGAGGCCATGGGGGCCGCGGCCATGACCGTCGGCAACCACATCTTCCTCTCCGCCGGGGCCGCCGCCAGCGAGGAGCTGATCGGCCACGAACTCAGCCACGTCGACAAGAACCTCAAGGGCGTGCCCGAGACGGGCCACAACAGCGGCGCCGGAGTCACCGTCACCAACCCGCGCCAGGACTCCGAACGGGCCGCCGAGCGAGACGGTAACGCCTACGCCGCCGGTCAGCGGACCGCCCCGTCCCTCATCGCGTCGCAGACGGGGGCGAACGCCTCCGCCGGGCCCGTGCAGCGGATGCCCGAGGAAGGACAGTCGTCGGAGGAGGGGCGGCGGATCGCCCTCCAGGACGGTCCGCTGGGACTCAGCGGTGAGGACCACATCGCGTCGCTGCCAGAGGACAGCGAACAAGAAGTGATCCTCCAGCGCGGCGTCACGCCCACGCAGCGGAAGGCCATGGTGAAGGAGGTCATCCGCGGCTCCTTCATCAGCCTTTCGAAGATGACGGCGAAACCCGACGAGGATGCCACGAAGCCCGATCCCGAGCATGTCCGGGGATACGTGAACCAGGAGCGCAACGACGATGTCGCCAAGCTCATCGAGTTCTCGACGAAGCCCGATATCGCCACCGGGTTCGCCTCGGAAGCCTCCTTCGGCATCGTGCTCACCATCAAGATCAAGAGGAAGTTCCTGGCGAAGGGTGCGACCGGTAGCGAGCGCGGCTGGATCACGCGGCAGGGAGCGCCCTACGACATCGTCGGGATCGAGCGGAAGGACCAGGGGGTGGAGAAACTGGCCCCGCTGACCGAGGGGGAGTTCCGCGAGGTGGTCAAGAAGGAGGAGATGGCCGAGTTCCTTCTCAAGGTGCAGGATCCGGCAGCCAGGGCGCAGCACATGAGCTCGATCGAACCTTCGAAGAAGTTGGCCGAGGCGCAAAAAATCCTCGCCTACAACAAGGCGGTGTACGGGTCCTAGTGTCCTGAGTCGCCGACGTATCGACCTCGACGTGCTCTTCGCCAACCACGACATCCTGCTCACCGGTCGAATTTCGCTGCCCACGTCATCCCGTGGTGCGTGACTCATGAGCCGACCGCGAAGAACGCCGATGACACCACCCGTTCCGCCCCGAAGGTCACAGCTCCGGAGCCAGCGCTGTCAGCCGTAGCAGGGCCGCGACCGCCAGCACCGACGGGACCGTGTACCACCACCTGCGGAGCCAGTCCGCCTTGACGAACACCCAACTCAGCCCCGCTGTCACGGCCGTGAGGGCCAGGGCCGTGCCTGACGCGAAGTTCGAGTGGGCGGCCGTCTCACTGTCCCAGGGACCTGCGGGGTTGGCCGCGTACGCGAGGAGCGTCATGTACGCCGTCGCCAGGTGGCCCAGGGTGAGGACGAGGGCGCAGAGCGCGGGCGCTGTGCGGTTGCGCGGGGGCCGGTCCGGTTCCCCTGCGGCGTGGGGCGTTGAGGGGCGGACAGGGCTGGTCACTTCAAGGCCTCCTTGGCGTCGTCCAGTTCGCGGTCGATGAAACCTGGTCGACACCAACTCCCCACCTCCCACTGTCCATTACGCACTTATTGCACAAGAGATCTTCACCATTTCCCACCTTGGTCCCTATCATGCGGAGATCAACAGGCCCGGCCAAGGCGACACTTGGGCGGGCCTCTCAGGTTCCCGTGGGGGTTTCATGCGTATACGTGTTGCGGCTGCCGCCGCCGTGTCCGGTGCCGTCGTCCTGTCCGCGCTCGCGCTTCCGGTGGCCGCCCAGGCGGCGGAGCGTACGGGGGCGGCGGCGAAGCTGACTTCCTTCGCCGCCAAGGCCGTTCAGCCCAGAGACTCGTTGGGCAACACCAAGTTCTCGCACGCTGTCATCAACGGTGGCAAGGACATCGTCCTCGGTACCACCGGCACGAAGTCCGTCACCGTCACGTACACCGCCACGAACGCGAGCGGAATCGCCCTCACCGAGGCGTTCCTGTGGCAGGGCACCGACAGTTCGACCACGGACGGCATCACCGGCGGGCTGGGGACGGACGACGACCCCGCCTGCACGGAGACGGCGACGCAGGGCACGTACACCTGCAAGGCCGTCTTCAACATCCACCCCGCCACCGACATGAAGGGCAACGGGGTGGCCGGGACCTGGGACCTGTATGCGAACGCCAGTTCCAACGACGACGTCGCCACCGCCGCGATCAAGAAGGCCTCCACGCTGACCGCCAACGCCACACCCGAGCCGGTCAAGAAGGGCAAGACCATCACGGTCACGGGCAAGCTCGCCCGCGCGAACTGGGCGACGGGCAAGTACGCGGGCTATGTGTCCCAGCCCGCGAAGCTGCAGTTCCGCAAGAAGGGCAGCAGCACCTACACCACCCTCAAGACGGTCAAGACCAACAGCACCGGCGTCCTGAAGACCACCACCAAGGCCACGGTCGACGGTTACTACCGTTACGTCTTCGCGGGCACCTCCACCACCGCCGCGGCCACAGCACCCGGCGACTTCGTCGACGTCCGGTAAGCGGCGGTTCGGCAACACCTCAACATCAGCACCTCAAGGTCAGCACGTCAGCACTTCGGTGCCGGGTCGCCATGCGTCATCGCGCCCGGCACCGCACCATTTCCCCGCCCCCGGTATCGCCGAGTAAGAGATCTACGTGAACCGCCAAGAGGGTCTCCCGGCGACCCCGATCTTCTGTGTACCGTCCTCCCTTGTGCCGATCGGTGATCACTCAACTACCGTTCTACGCGCGAAGATTCACCGCAGTCAGCGACACCCGCACCACACACAGCACCGCACCACTCGCAACACCCACAGCACCCGCACCCCTGTTCACTCCACCCCCCACTCATGGAATCCCCCCACTTCACGGAGGTTCACCGGATGCTCAGCCTTGGCAAGTTCATGACACGCCCCCACGCGTCACGCCGTAGGTTCACCACCGCCCTCACCGTCCTCGGCATGCTCGCCACCGGCGCTGCCGTGCAGGCGGCCACCGTCACCCCCGCGCACGCGGCCACCACCCACCGCGTCCTCTTCGACGACGGCCACGCCGAAGAGGCCGGCAACGCGGACTGGATCATCTCCACCAGCAAGCCCGACCCGCTGTCCCAGGACTCCTCGCCGTCCTCGGACAAGGACTGGACCGGGGCGCTCTCCTCATGGGGCATCGCCCTGCAGCAGACCGGTGACTACAGCCTCAAGACCGCGACCAGCGCGCTGACTTACGGGGGCTCCTCGGCGACCGACCTGTCGAACTTCGACACGCTCGTACTGCCCGAGCCGAACATCAAGTTCACGACCGCTGAGAAGACCGCCATCATGAACTTCGTGAAGGCCGGCGGCGGGCTGTTCATGATCTCCGACCACACCGGGTCCGACCGCAACAACGACGGCTACGACGCGGTCCAGATCCTCAACGACCTGATGACCAACAACAGCGTGGACAGCGACGACCCGTTCGGGCTCTCCATCGACTCGCTGAACATCAGCTCCGGCTACCCGGCCGCCATCAGCGACAGCAGCAACGCCGTGCTGCACGGCTCCTTCGGCACCGTCACCAAGAGCCTGATCGCCAACGGCACCACGGCCACGATCAAGCCCGCCGACAACTCCGCCGCCAAGGGCCTTCTGTACCGCTCCGGTTACTCCGGCAACACCGGCGCCTTCTTCGCCACCAGCACCTTCGGCAGCGGCAAGGTCGCGTTCTGGGGCGACAGTTCACCGATCGACGACGGCACCGGCCAGTCCGGCAACACGCTCTACGACGGCTGGAACGACACCGGCGCCACCAACGCCGCCCTCGCCCTCAACGCCACGGAGTGGCTGTCCTCGTAAGCCGCACCAGCAAGTAGCGGTGTGGGTGCGGGGCCGGGGAATCAACTCCCCGGCCCCACACGCTTTTCTACGGCAGTGTGGAGAGTGCCGCCGGTCCAGGGGCGGGCTCCGTCCCCGTCGCCGCGCTCTCCAATTCCGGCTGGCTGCGGCCCCGTTGGCGTTCGACCAGCGTCCGCGCACCCGCCACGACCGCCGCCACCACAAGAACCGTCAGCATCCCCGTCGTATGCGACCCCGCGCTGTCGGCGACCCTGGCCACCGGGTTGGGCAGCCCCAACCGATCCGCCGGCCAACCCATAGCCGCCGTCGCCGTGATCAGCGCACCGCCCACCCGCAGCGCGGGCTGCGCCCGCAACCTCGCGAGGACCAGCAGCGACGGCAACGCCAGGCAGACCAGCAGGAGTTGGACCA
>Ga0307507_10011360_pt1 | contig 11247 bp, 7 predicted proteins | sample 7_EM_MG_FD_207223 | JGI IMG/M metagenome (GOLD analysis project Ga0307507, IMG submission 207223) | Populus trichocarpa ectomycorrhiza microbial communities from riparian zone in the Pacific Northwest, United States - 7_EM | ecosystem: Host-associated > Plants > Roots > Unclassified | place...
TCTCTAACTATAAAACTCATTTTAAGGATATTAAAATTAATATATAAATATATTCGATTTAATTTGAAGAGTTTTGACCATATCCTCGATGCAACTATACTTAAATTGAATTTATATTAAAATATTTCTAGTCTAGAATAAAAATAGTAAGAGTATATCTTATCTGTTTGATTCGGTTATACTATTTTTATAAACATTGATTTAATAGATCCTTAATTTTTAATATTTAGCTTTTTAATTTATAATGTGATTTTTCCAATCAATTTAGTTTAATTAGGTTTGGTTTTGGTTTATAAAATCAAATTGATGTTTTTAATTTTCTAACTAAAATTATTTTAAAAAATTAAAAATTAATTTTAACTTGATTTTTTTATGAATATTTTGAATAATTCAATTAATTTACTCAGTCATGCGTTCTCTTCTACTCTTTCTGTTTCTTTCTCTGAAAGCCCATCAAATAGCCTGCACCACCTCTTACCTTCATCACGAATATGCTAGCTTTATTCCTTGCCCTTTCAATCCACCTTATGCCACCAGAATCCCTCTTTCTTCACTCTCTTAACCCTCAATGCCTGCATAAAGATTCAAACTTTTCTCAATCAATGCAAGACCCGAATAAAACTGAACTCTGTTTCTCTTTAGATAGTTATTACAATAAGTTTAGTTCACATTTTTTGTTACAATGAGTGCCCTGGTGCTGTTAACTTAAATGATTTGGATAGCTCGAAATGAAATTTTAGTTTACCTGGTGTTTTGTTCATTGAATGTGTGAATCTCGGGGCTGGTGGGGGGAGGGAGCAGAAGGGTTTTTGATAATCAAAGGATTATGGATTCCTCAACAACTCCCAAGCAAAAGGCTTGTAATATGTTTCACTCACGAGTCCAATATAATTTCCACATGCCTCACCTTTTATGCAGAATGGCTGAAAATACAAAGCTATTATTGAGCATGATGGCCTTCCGCAAAAGCAATCATCAAAAAATTTAGCATGTTAATAAGATAAAAGAGATTTTTGGTGGAAGAATATCTTTTATGTATATGGTCGTCTACCTGACAAATATGGAGAGACAAGGAATTATTGTCTCTTATCAGTAAAATATAGACTAGGAGTCGCCACCTAGTATTCTGGTCACTAGTAACCCTAATTGGTCTCAGAGATGAGGTACGGAGACTGGTTGCATAAATGGAAGGTATTAGCACCCCAACTACGCCCTACCTAAGGTAAGCTGCATTATTTTATTTTTCTGATCAAAATCTAAGGTTTTGTTGTGTTTTCTAGTCATTGGTCCTGTCTGTTTAAGGTTTAAGAAAAGTCCTCCTCAATAAGGAGGTTTTTATCTTAATAGAGTAGAACCTAATCGTTTTAGAGTCTGAAAACAAAGAATTTGATATCCGGAATACGTATTACGTGTAATGTCGTACCCCGGATACTAAAAGACAAACAAAATAAAACTTTTGTTGTTTTTGAAATTTTGGCCAATGTTCTCTTGACTTTAATAAAATGGTTATTAAAGCAAAATGCATGCTAAAACATTGTTTTTTTTTTTTTTGTATGAAAGACACAATATGATTTTTTTTTTAGTTTTGAGATACTTGACCGTATGCACAAAAACATTTTTTTTTCTTTTTTTTTTGTATTTTTGGAAGTTTTGACGAAAACCGGGTATTTTAATACTGGATTCGTATTTTTTCAAAATAAAATACAAACCGATATTAAGCAAAAAGCGTATAGCAAAATATGAAAAAGTCACAAAATTTTGAAAATAAAATTTTAATTTTTTTTTTAACTTGACCGGATCTGGCCCAATTCAGTGGGCTGGGCGAAACCTGGCCCAAATGCATAGGTTGGGCTCAGCCCAGCCCGTGTGAACAGTGTTGTCGCCCCTCCACCGCCCCTGCAACATGTGGAAAGTTGTGGGCTGTGTCGGCGTCTTCTTAAAGGGGAGTCGGCGTCTTTTTGAAGGGGAAGTCGGTGAAAACAGGGGGAAGAAAAATTTTCTTCTTCCCCTGCCTCGCGCGTTCAGGGGAAGAAGAAGATCCACAGTGCTGTCAAAACGGCACCGTTTCGGGCCCTCTTTTTTTTTAATGAACATTGTATGAAACGGCGCCGTTTTAGCCAAAACGCACCGTTTCATTTAAATGAAAATGGCGCCAAACTTATGTCAAAGTACAAATCAGTCCTCAATTTGTGATTTGTTCAATCGAGTCCTCAATTGGAATTTTGATTTTAAAAATCAATTCAATTGCATCCCTGCCAAATTCAATCGTCGGCCTTGAAGTTGGCCGCCTTTTTCAAATTGATCCTTGGTCTCGAATTAGTACAATTTGACCCTCAATTGATCAATAAACTTCTAATTTCTTTAATTTGGCCCCTGATTCAATCAATTTTAGTGCCTCCATTTATGCGCATATTTCATTTTGGTCCTTGGTTTTGGATTTCTTCAATTAAGTCCCTAATTGGCCATCAAACTTCAATATTTATGCAATTAAGCCTCTGATTTGACCAAATTAACTCTAAAAAATTATAGTTTGACCCCAGAACTTTAATTTCTTCCAATTAAAGCCCAAATTAACTCCAAAATCAATTTCTCTTGCAATCAAACTCTCTATAAATTCAATTAAACCTTCAATAAAATTTAATTGAGCCTATAAACATCTGATTTTGGACTTTTCTTTCTCAATTGAATTTTCTTTGTTAACAGGGCTCTCATCAGTCAACAAAATACCGTTAAATTTCAATCTTTGTATTTTTGAACTTCCTTAACCCATTTTTGACCATTTTTTGAGCGTTCTAGCATCCTTTTTTCACTGTTATATTTTTTTATAATATTTTTTATTTTTTTGTATTTTTTTAATAGAGAAAAAAATGTGAATTGGGGAATAACCCAAAAATGGGTTATGACAATACCAACTGGCATAGACGAGAGTAAATGATAATGGAGTTTGTTATAATTCAAAACCCTCAGAGACCAAGAATAGTTATAGAGACTCCCAAAATACTTCATTTTATTCATTCATGCTTTACCTGCCAAAAACATATTACAAAATATATATAACCCTAGGAATACTAACTATAAAAAAAATAGAAAACTATTATGTTAAAAAAAAAAAACAACTCAAGTTTTATAGTTGTTCTTTGTCAACCTAAAACATTGAAGTGGAAAATTTAGATTAGGCATGTTAAATAATCAAACTTAAACTTTGAAACCACTTGTTAGAAGAAAAATAGGTGTGGTATATGATCAAAATAAGAATGCATGGTCACAAACTTAAGAACAAGAAGAACAAACTTAAGCTCTGATACCACTTAAGAACAAGGTATACTTTTATTAAGTGTTTCTCTCTAAGCTCTCTTAACTATTCTCTTTTTTATATATAATGTTGAATTACAAGCTTTTTTTATTGGCATAAAGTCCTAAACAATTAAGAAAATAAACTAATACATAGAAATTCTAACTAAATAGGAATTGTATTCTACCGACTAAACCGATCAACCAATTCAACTTATTTCAACTGATTGATTAATAGACCGATTGTTTTATTTTTTTTTTAGAATCAAAATCTGATTTACTTTCAACATATTGTGCCTTCAAAAAATTTTCTAATGAATCTGCAAACTGATCCCCCAACTACATGCCATTGAGACCGATGGAAATACGGTTGATAACCATTTGGCCTAGGAGCTTTAAATGGCTTCATATCAAACAGTGCCTTCCCAGCTTCCTCATCTGCCACCGGTTCCAACGGCTGATCAAGATTCGGGAAGGCACCTTTGTTGGAAAAGAATGATAGGGTGTGGTAGCTAATTTATAAGAACAAATATAAGAACAAAGCTAAAGAACAAGAAGAAGAATGAGATGAATGATATTTTATTAAGAGTTTTCTCAAAAAATACACATTTCTAGCTCTTCTCTATATCTCTCTCAACTTGTGTATAATGCTTAAGATTACAAGCCTATTTATAGGCCTCAAGTCCTAGCTAATCAAGGAATTAAACTATTCAAAGGAAATCCTAATCTAATAAGGAATCTAACATCCTAATTAAACAAGGATTGTAATAAACTAGTTTATTACAAATCCTTCTTTATCAAGGATTCCTATATTAACTAGGATTTCTCCTTTAGCTAATATTAAAACTTTTATAAACTCTAAATCCTATTAGCCTAAATCCTAGTTGATATTGAACTCCAACACTCCCCCTCAATATCAACTGTCATCATTCTTTCATCTTTTCTTTCTCTTCACGATGTCTTGCCTTAATAGCATTGATGTTGTTTGTATTACATCATTACCACAAATTAATGAAGGTAGTTTCACCATTGTACTCAATATTAATTTTATTTTCCCAAACCATGTTTGTGTTTCTAAACTTTCAACCGGATTCTTGACTTTTCCAAATGAGATTAACTTTCAGGCTTACACGTCTTTAATTTCTTGTAACTTACCTTTAGTGTTATTGATTAAAGCAAAAACTTTATTGTTATCAATTCCTTGTTTTTTACTTTAACTTTTTTCTTCCAATCTCGCCTTGTACCTCTCTTCTTTTCTTTTGACATTTTTCTTTTCTTTATAGATTCACTTAACACCTATTGGCTTTTTTTCTTTTGGTCTAGGAACCAATTTCCATATGTTATTTTTCTCAATTGATGCAATCTCCTCATCCATAACAAGTCTCCACTTTTCATCCTTTATTACTTCTTCAAACATTATAGGATCACATATAGCAAGGTGACAATATAGTGTTACATCATTATCAATAGGATTAGTTACCTCATATAAGTCATTAAGGCTCCTCATCTTTTTTGGTAGACTTGGTGGAGTACCATTACTTGAGCTTTCACTAGAAGAAGAAGAAAAAGTTGAGCTCATTGATGTTTGTGGAGGTGTGACTATAGGTTCTTGATGATCTTTATATTTTTCCTCCTCTTCATCAAGAATCGGTAAGAAGTCATATTTCTCACCATCATTTACCTTAAAATCACATGCTCCTTTTTCATTGAACTCAACATCTATACTAAGCACCATCTTTCCTTCATTAGGGTTGTAAAGCTTGTATCCTTTGGACTTTTGGTCATAGCCCACAAAGATCATCTTTCTGCTTTGTTAATCTAGTTTGGTTCTTACTTGATCATCTACATGCACATAACAAATGCTTCCAAAAACTTTCAAGTGAGAGACACTTGGTTTTCTTCTATTTCATGCTTCTTGTGGAGTTATACCATTCAAGCTTTTAGTAGGACATCTATTTGACAAGTAGATAGCATAATCTATAGCTTTAGCTCAGAACTCTTTAGGCATCTTCTTCATTTTGAGCATACTTCTTGCCATGTTGAGGATGCTTTTATTCTTTCTCTCCACCACACCATTTTGTTATGGGGATCTGGGCACCGTTAGGAGTCTATTTATACCATGATCTTCACAAAACTCATTAAAATCATTAGAACAAAATTCACCCCCCATATCCATCCTAAATGATTTTATAGAATAACCACTTTCTTTTTCAACTAATGCCTTAAACTTCTTAAAACAACTAAACACATTAGATTTTTCTTTTAAGAAGTATACTTAAGTCTTTCTACTATAATCATCAATAAAAAGTAGAAAATATGAATTTTTACCAAACGAACATGGTTTAATAGGACCACAAACATCAATATGTATTTCTTGTAGGGGTTGATTTGCTATCGATGTAAACTCCTTCGAAAAACTCTTGCAAAATTGCTTGCCCACTAAACATCCTTCACACAACTGATTTGGATGTATAATGGATGGTAGACCCTTCAACATCCTTTTGTGCCATCATCTTCAAGCTATCAAAGTTTGCATGTCCAAGTCTCATATGCCAAAGCTAAGTTTCATCTTTCACACATGCATTTAGGCATATTCGTCTCTATATTTAGCAACATTCTATTCTTTGTCATGACTACCTTTGCAATCATATCTCCTTTAGTGTCAAGTAATGTCAAAGAACAATCTTTCATTTTAATCTTATATCCCTTCTCCAGCAATTTTCCTAAGCTCAATATGTTGCTTTTCATTGTTGGTATATAATAGACATCACCAATAAATTGATGACTTCCCTCTTTTAATTTAATCAAAATCATATTTTTTCCTTTTATGGCAACCTTTGAATGATCTGTTAAGGTGACATTACCTCTAATTGCTTTATCAAGCTCCATAAACTTGTCTTTGTCTCCACACATATGGTTACTGGCTCCATTGTCTAGGTACCACATGTTCTCTTTGTCTTGCATTCTCTCATTATGCACTAGTAGTAGAGTGGCTTCCTTCTCTTCTTCTATCATAAGATTAGCATTCTCTTCAACCCTCTTGGTTGGATTCCAGCAATTCCTAGCATAATGACCTGTCTTTTGACAATTATAGCATTTAACTTTTGATTTGTCAAACATGTTGTCCAATCTGGATCTTGAATTACTACTACCAATAGAACCGGTCGACCAGTTCCCTTCATTCGATGGACTGTTTGATCTGTTAGGGCTGTCTCGGCCTCCTCTTTCAAATCTTCCTCTTTCTCCTTGGGAATATCCAAAATCATCTTGCTCTTGCCTCATGGGCTTGTAATTTTCCCATGAGACCTTGTATTGAAAGAAAATTCATATTTTACAATTCCTCTATCGCGACCACCACATAATGGAACTTCTTTTGCAGCGAGTGTAGGATCTTCTCTACCACACGTGTCTCTTCCATCTTCTCCCCATATGTTTTCATTTGATTGTATATGGCCAATACTCTTGCAAAGTATTATGAAATATTCTCTGATTCAAGCATATGTAACTTTTCAAAGTTACCACATAGTTTTTGTAAACATACCTTTCTCACATTGTCAGCTCCTTAGTTTGATTCTTGTAAAAATTTTCATGCTTGGTTGGCAATGATCGAGTTAGCCACTATCTCAAAAGTGGAGTCATCCAGACATTGGTGGATGATTGTTAGTGCTAGTTGATCCTTTCTTCGTGCCTTTTGCATGACCTCTCTTTGGGCTGAAGTCAACATTGCTCAATCTATAAGCTCCTCAAAGTCTTTTTCAACTGTCTCTCATACATCTTGGAAACCTAGCCAAGCTTTTACTTGAATACACCAAGTTTGATAATTGTCCTTTGTCAACCTAGAACATTGAAGTAACAAGTTTGAATTGGCAATGTTAAATAATCAAACATAAACTTTATACCACTTGTTGGAAAAGAAGAATAGGGTGTGGTAGCTAATTTATAAGAACAAATATAAGAACAAAGCTAAAGAACAAGAAGAAGAATGAGATGAATGATATTTTATTAAGAGTTTTCTCAAAAGATACACCTTTCTAGCTCTTCTCTATATGTCTCTCAACTTGTGTATAATGCTTAAGATCACAAGTCTATTTATAGGCCTCAAGTCCTAGCTAATCAAGGAATTAAACTATTCAAAGGAAATCCTAATCTAATAAGGAATCTAACATTCTAATTAAACAAGGATTGTAATTAATTAGTTTATTACAAATCCTTCTTCATCAAGGATTCTTATATTAACTATGATTAATTTCTCCTTTAACTAATATTAAAACTTTTATAAACTCTAAATTTTATTAGCCTAAATCGAAGTTGATATTCAACTTCCACACCCTTGGATAGGAAAGGCTTGTCCCGAATTGTCCTCACTAATGAATAACTGCTTGTAAAACTATACAGCCATGTGCTTAAGAGCTTCATTATCCCCCACCCACCGACTATTAGCATTCTTTAGGGCTTTAATCTTATTCTTCTGCCTCCTGATAACTGTTTTGGTATGAAAATGGGAAGAGTTTTTATCCCCGTAGGAAATCCACTGACATCTTGATTTTTTATTGTGACAGTCTGGTTATAATCCTCTGTCAACTTTCTCTCCAACCGGTGCAGAAATGGATTTCCTCCATTTGTCATATTACGTTGGACACCACCAAGCCGATCTAGCACCTTCCTTTTACGCTGAAAGATATTCCCAAATACCTGTTTGTTCCATTCTTGAAGTCATGCATAATAGAACAAAAACGGTTGCTACCAGCCCCTCTGCAATTCCAATATATAATATGCACACATCATAAACACTGGAAGGTTTGAATGAAAATACAAACTCGAACATCATCTGATCAAATCCTATCGGAAACCTCCGTTTCAATCATAACAGTGTCCTCCCCCTACAACATGATTCACCCTATCAGGTAAACATTTTGTATTGGTGTCCCTCTCATCCTCCATCATCAACTCAGTATCAGGTGGCCTAGATAACTGGTGCTTGCCTCCACTTTGTAGCTGCCATGTTTAAACTTGCTCTCCCACAGCACAAGGTGCCTTGATAAACCCTTCGCTTGCATGTTGCATCGTCATGCAATTTTGAGACGTATTATTTGCTTGTAAAGTTTCTTGTGCCTGGGTTTTAGCTTTGGCTATCTGGAACAAACTAAAAGTAAGAAGACTCAGCCCTCTTTATTACCGCCTCTTTGTTTGTACTAGGGGCATTAGGCCCATGGGCTGGATCCCCCCTACCATCTTGTTTACTGATTGGGCTTCTTAGTTCTTATATCAAATATATTCCTTGCCTTCGTAGAATTATTAGCAGTAGCTTTACCTTTATTTCCTGCCTCATTAGAGGCCAAGACTGCGATATTCAAATCTTGTAAAGCATTAAAACGTGATCCCTCAATTATGCTTGTTGTCATGTCCCGTCTTTTAAGCTTTCGTAGCCTTGTCACCCGCATGAGATCTTTGCTTTGAATCTGAAAATATAGGAGAAGCCGTGTTTTCAGATTTCATGCCCAATCTCCTCCCCGGCTTTTTCGCCACCATCCAGTCCCCGTAGGATTCAACCACTTCCGATCTGATCACCATACCCACTGCCTATTACGTGCTCCCATTACCTATCTCTAGTGTAGTTCCACATTCCTTCTGGTGCATTACCTCTTCAGGATTGGCAGCATGTTGTATATGAGGACATGCCTCCTTTCTATGACCATATTGGCCACAATGGAAACATATAAGGTGCAGGCCCTCGTAGACTATTTTGCGAACCCTTCGTCTCAGCTGGAACTTTGCCAGAAGAGGCTTTGTTAGATCCACTTCCATACTGATTCTAGCATAATTCCCACGAGAACCAATTGATGTTGTCCTGTCCACTTTCAGAGTCTTGCCAATTTTTTCACCAATTCTCCACAAAATCTTGTTATCATAAGACTCCATTGCCAAATCTGGGAGTCTCATCCACAATGCAACTTTATCTATTGTGGCTTCATCGGGATTGAAATTTGGATGCCATTGTCTCACTGTAAGATAATGGTCCGCCACCATCCAAGGACTCCCAAATAAGGCATATTCCCAATCATCTGAATTGGAAAACATAACCAAGAAGAAGTCATCCCCCTAGTCTACCAGACCTAAATCGCCCTGGATTCTCCACAGTGCTTGGAGTCTTTCCATTAGATATATATAACCAATCTTCCTCCCCATGACTTTGATTATTAAAGTTTGTCTCCAAGGCTCCCTGATCCGTTTCTTTTTTCCTTCAGCAGACAACATAATCAAAGGACACTCCTCATCTCCCTTTTCCACTTCCTCATCATCCGAAATATATTCATGTTCCCTGTGATCCTCATTCAACTTGTGATCTTATCATGTGATCTAGATAAGAAGCACCAGTAAAAGAATCTTTATTATTAAACAATCCAAAGAAATAGAAAAAAAATATAAATATGAGAAAGAAAAAGGCTAGTGTTTCATTAATACTGTATAATGCAATTAAAATAATCAAAAGGAATAGGTTTAACCTAAATACTAGAGACTATATATAAACTAAATAAAGGAAATTAAAAACAAAATGTAAAGACTATTCTACCCTTAATAAACAATAAAATAAAATAACACTAATTTTATTAACATCCCCTCAAACTCATGATATGATAGCTACAAGCATCGAGAGTTTTCCAACTAAAAAACAAAAGCGGGAAATAGAATGTTACATAGTAAAGAAATCTACAATCTACAAAGAAGAAAGAACAAAGGGCAAAGTAATAGTGTCATGCTTGAGATAATGACGAGTAAGATGACAATTGATCTCAATGTTCTTAATTCATTCATGAAAAACCAAGTTGTGAGCATTATGAATAGAACTCTGGTTGTTACAATACATTAAAGTGAGATGAGAAAGAGAAACTCTCATATCTACAAGTAACCAAACAATCTCTGGTAGTAGATATCATAGCATGATATTCTGTTTCGGTTGAAGATTCACTACCACAATCTTTATATTTACCGATGGAATTTTCCATTGGTATTTGTACTATCATTCCGTTGGTAATTAATTTACCAATGAAATCACCGATGGAAATGCTCCGTCGGTGAATCTTTCATCGGTAATTTTTTTTTCCTCAATAAGTCTGTTGGTAATAAAAAAAAGTATTACCGATGGATTTACTGACGGAAAAAGCACGCAAAAAAAATTTACCCGCTTCATTCAGTTGGTATTTCCCTTGGAAAAATACCGTATGTAATTCTGTTAGTAATTATTTAAAAATATATTTTTAAAAAATCCATTTTACAAAACTATAAAATAATTAAATTAATATAAAATCAACACTTTATAATACTCAAAACGCTTGGAAAAAAAAATCAACTCAAACAAACTTGCAACAAATAAATAACATGAAAAAATAAATTCAACTAAAAAAATTCATATGAAAAAAATGAAGTTGTGATTGCTAAAAAATTAAAAATCCTATAAATAAATCAACTAAAAATTGATATCATGTGAAAAAAATCCTACAACAATATTCATACAATTATTAAGAACAAAAACAATTAAAAATAAAATCAAATAAACAAATATAGTGAAAAAAAAAAACATGAAAAAAGAAGAAAAAAAACATCTTACCTTAATGTGGTTGCAAGTGAAGTTAAGAAAAGAAAAAAAAAACAAATTCGTAAAGTATATTAATTAAAAAAAACTAAGAAGAAAAAAGAAGAAATGTGAAGAATACATACCTGAGCATAAAGCAGAAGAAAAGGAGTTGAGGAGAGAAGAGAAGAGAAAGAAATGGATATTGATGTTTTTTTACATATGGGGAAGAAGAAGACGAAGAAGAACAAAGGAGCCCCGTCTGTTCTGAAATTAAGGATTCTAGGCTTTTTATTGGGGAGTTTTACTGACGGTTTTACCGACGGGTAATTAAATATTAATATTTTTAATCATTCCGTTGGTGATTCCATCTATAATATTTAATT
>Ga0307507_10011361_pt1 | contig 11245 bp, 5 predicted proteins | sample 7_EM_MG_FD_207223 | JGI IMG/M metagenome (GOLD analysis project Ga0307507, IMG submission 207223) | Populus trichocarpa ectomycorrhiza microbial communities from riparian zone in the Pacific Northwest, United States - 7_EM | ecosystem: Host-associated > Plants > Roots > Unclassified | place...
CAGCTAGAACAGCTATAAGGTCCGCGTTCTTTAGATTAGCTTTATAAGAATATCTAAATAGTTATTTTACTGCAGTAACCAAGACACCTTAATATATAACTGCCTCTATATACAACTGCACTATAGTGACTGACTGAGACGCCTTAATATATGACTGTACTGTAGTAACTAAGACGTCTTAATATAGGACTACTGGTGACTAAAACGTCTTAATATAGGACTGCACTGCAGTAATCGAGACGTCTTAATATATAACTGCACTATAGTAACTAAAACGCCTTGATATAGGACTGCACTGCATTAACTAAGACGCCTTAATATAGGACTATACTATAGTAACCAAGACGTCTTAATATAGGACTATATTATAGTAATTAAGACGCCTTAATGTAGGAATGGAACGCGTTTAGGTGTTATAAATTTAGAGTAATATTACGCGACCGTCCAGAGGTACCGATCTAATATATATTATATACCTTTTCGCCTAAAATCGCGTGTGAAGGTACTTAGGGGCGGTTACTGCGTGACCAAGTGTAGGGTTTGGGCGCGTTATTAGTAGGGGTGGCCCTAACCTTATATTAACCTGGGTTGTAACCGCGCCAAATCAGCCCCCCTAATATGTAATAGGTATTAGAGGTTAGGGTTAAGCTTGGCATAACCTTAGGTTATACATAACCCCCTAAGGTCTACGACATATCGTTTAAATATTACCCCCCCCCTTTAGTGGTGGCCCCTACTTTTTTAACGCGTCTTTAAGGCCTAGGTTAGTACTGGGTTAGTATAGAGGTCCTTATTACGCGCTATTGACCTTACTATTGCCTTAATAATCCTATTTTCTAACCCTTTACTATTCTTGTGCCTGTGCTGGCTCCTAGCTTATATAGGGCTTCTGATTTTATATAGAAAGGCCTACTATAATTCTAATTCTATAATATAGAGCCCTCTTCTTCTCCTTCTCTATTAATATTTATGCGTTATTTACCTGTGCTGTGCTTACGTGTCTGCCCCCTTGCCTCTTGCGGATATAGAGTCTTTTAAGAATCTTCTTACCCTATGGTCTACTATAGAAGCCCCCCTAGCTTCCTCCCCTTATAGCCTCTAGAATGAATTCAAGGCCTAGATAGCATGGCTGTAGGATATTTATAAGGCCTAGCGCTTAAAGAATACTATAAGGGCGTATAAGCCAAAGTAGAAAGAGTAGGAAGACTGGTATATAAGACTAGAAGGCAATATAGATGGCGCCTAGGTAATAGAAGATAAGCTTTACTTATTTTTAGAGTAGTAAGTTGTCAATTAAGAATTACGGGCCGCTAGCTATTAAAAATGGAAGTTAAAATGGAAAGAGATATGGAAAGATGGTAAATAGGTAAAGAAAAGGTAGAAGATAACTATAGGAGGGCCGCTAGGGGGAAAGGCAGCTATAGGGGAGGAAGCTATAAAGGAAGAGATATAGGATAAGGAGGCCTTAGACGCCCTATTTAACGAGATAGTCTAATACTTAGTTATAAATAGCTACGTCTCCGCTATTACTGAGCTCTATATATGGTAGTTGGAAGGCAAGACCTTGTAGCCGCTGTAGGGGGCGAAGCTCTTAGCGGTACTAGACAATGTCTACTGTAATAAGAACTGGATTTAACGTGTTAACTTTATTAATTGAGGCCTGTTTATAATTACTAGCGGCTATAATGTTAAAGGGCTTAAAAAGGCGATTATTTAGTGCTAGGAGACGGGCTCTAAGAAGCTAGGCTTAATTAAGTCTTACCTTTAAACTGTAGCTGAGTATTTATTAGGTTTGTATATACCCTATTTAGCCTATACGGCTGCCGTTTTCTAACCTACTTAGGCCATACTACTATTACCTAGGGTAAAAGTAGATGGGATATTTAGCTTGCTGACCTTGTCCTTATTAAACTAGAGAATAAAGGGCCTAAACCGGATAAGTTAGCGCCATATATAATTATATTAATAATATAAGGGAAGCAGAATTAATATGGCAAGGTTAAGTATATGGGCTATATGCGCAATACTGACCCTATCCTCTGCCCTCTCTTTATAATAGCCTTTTACTTCTTTAACTGCTGGGGCAAGAATGGCGCTAAGAGTTTCCTATCCTTTTGGCAGCTAGAGGACTACTATAGCCTATATATCTTCCCTAGTAGCATTAAAGTACCGTAATGGCTGTTAAGCTATTATATATAGTTTAAATGGAATAAAAAGATGTTCTAGGGGGTAGGGATTTACTTAAAGGAGAAGACCTATAGCGCCTATAAGCAGAGTGTCTAGTATGCTAAGCTTAGCGGCGTTAAGGAGACCTAAATTAGATAGGCTGGATGCTGGAATATAAATGTGATAATAGGAGCCTACCTTAGCTATCTACCCTATGCGTTTATATGGTCAATTGCCGGCTTTCTAAAGGAAGGAAAGGGCTACTTTTTTCCCTATATATAAGAGGTGCTGGAGGAGGTACTCTGCTTAAAGATATAGCCTAAGACTAATATCTGGCTAAAATGTATGGAGATCTACTACCTAGAGAGGGCTGATAATAAGGTTGTATAGCTTAACTTTATAGGCTTAGGATTTCTACGCCTTCTTTACGCGTTTAGGGTAATCTTATTATAGGACTTGGTAATTCTATATAAGTAGTTCCCACTCCACCCTCTATGGAAGGACTCCCTTTTTGGCTGTAAGGAGTACTAGAGGTTTACTATATAGGTAGAAAGCTTACTGGCTAATATAGTTACGCTAGATGAGATAATAATATGGAAATACTAGCCCGCCTATAAGGCCGTAGCTAAGCTAAGATATAAAGCCGCAATCTCTAAGATAAAGGGGGTTTAATTATATATGCAGATAATCTTAGAACGCCTTAGTGAGATAGAAAGGTTATTAGTATTATTTACACCTATATAGATCTAGTAAGGGAAGATGGGTATCTAGATAGGGCCTATAGAGTCCATACATCCGTCTTTAGACGGCCCTATACCTGTACCTATACCCGCACCTATACCCGCACCTATACCCACATCTGTTCCTAAATGCGTTAACAGCTAGATTTTGTCTTTAGATAAACCCTCTCCTATATATCCAACCCTTATAGAGATATTAAGGGGTCCTTAACTGTCTACCACTATAGAGCCTGCTCAGCCGTCTACTATAACGTCTACTATACCCCCACAGCAGCTGCTGTAAGCTTTTACTATACCCCTACCACAGCTGCCATAGGCTAATGCTTAACCTCTTCCATTTATTCTTAACCTATAGGTGCTGCTAAGGAAATATAAGATACTTTGGGGTAGTAATTTGGTGTTTTAGCTCTGGACTAAGTGGACTTTAGGGCTAGTAGGTAGGCCGTTAATTAAAGCTCTTAATTGCTACTAGGGGGCGTGCTAGCGGGTTAATAGCGAGGTAATGTTCTATAGCCGTCGCTATAGGATAATTAAGGATGTTAGATAGCGCGTAGAAGATGGTATAGTAAGAGATAAGAGATAGGCTGTTAACTAGCTAGAACAGCTATAAGGTCCGCGTTCTTTAGATTAGCTTTATAAGAATATCTAAATAGTTATTTTACTGCAGTAACTAAGACACCTTAATATATAACTGCCTCTATATATAACTGCACTATAGTGACCAACCGAGACGCCTTAATATATAACTGTACTGTAGTGACCAAGACGTCTTAATATAGGACTACTGGTAACTGAGATGTCTTGATATAGGACTGCACTATAGTAACCGAGATATCTTAATATATGACTGCACTATAGTAACCAAAACGCCTTAATATAGGACTGTACTGTATTAACTGAGACGCCTTAATATAGGACTATATTATAGCAACCAAGACGTCTTAATATAGGACTATATTACAGTAACTAAGACGCCTTAATGTAGGAATGGAACACGTTTAGGTGTTATAAATTTAGAGCAATATTATGTAACTGTCTAGAGGTACCAATCTAACACATATTATATACCTTTTCGCCTAAAATCGCGTGCGAAGGTACTTAGGGGCGGTCGCTACGCGACTAAGTGTGGGGTTTGGGCATGTTATTAATAGGGGTGGCCCTAACCTTGTATTAACCCAGGTCGTAACTGTGCCAAATTAGCCCCCCTAATATATGATAGGTATTAGAGGTTGGGGTTAAGCTTAGCGTAACCTTGGGTTATATATAACCCCCTAAGGTCTACAACATATTGTTTAAATATTACCCCCCCCCTTTGGTGGTGGCCCCTACTTTTTTAACGTGTCTTTGAGGCCTAGGTTAGTACTAGGTTAGTATAAAGGTCCTTATTACGCGCCATCGACCTTACTGTTGCCTTAATAATCCTATTTTCTAACCCTCTACTGTTCTTGTGCCTGTGCTAGCTTCTAGCTTATATGGGGCTTCTGATTTTATATAGAAAGGCCTACTATAATTCTAATTCTATAATATAGAGCCCTCTTCTTCTCCTTCTCTATTGATATTTATGCGTTATTTACCTATGCCGCGCTTACGCATCTGCCCCCTTGCCTTTTGTGGATATGGAGTTTTTTATGAATCTTCTTACCTTATAGTCCACTATAGAAGCCCCCCTAGCTTTCTCCCCCTATAGCCTCTAGAACGAATTCAAGGCCTAAATAGTATGGCTGTAGGATATTTATAAGGCCTAGCGCTTAAAGAATACTATAAGGGCGTATAAGCTAAAGCAGAAAGAGTGGAAAGACTAGTATATAAGACTAGAAGGCAATATAGATAGCGCCTAGGTAATAGAAGATAAGCTTTACTTATTTTTAGAGCAGTAAGTTGTTAATTAAGAATTACGGGCCACTGGCTATTAAAAATAGAAGTTAAAATGGAAAGAGATATGGAAAGATAGTAAATAGGTAAAGAAGAGGTAGAAGATAACTATAGGAGGGCTGCTAGGGGGAAAGGCAGCTATAGAGGAGGAAGCTATAAAGGAAGAGATGTGGGATAAGGAGGCTCTAGACGCCCTATTTAACAAGATAGTCTAATACTTAGTTATAAATAGCTACGTCTCCGCTATTACTGAGCTCTATATATAGTAGTTAAAAGGCAAGACCTTATAGCCGCTGTAGGGGGCGAAGCTCTTGGTGGTACTAGACAGCGTCCACTATAATAAGGACCGGATTTAACGCATTAACTTTATTAATTGAGGCCTGTTTATAATTACTAGCGGCTATAACGTTAAAGGGCTTAAAAAGGCGATTACTTAGTACTGGGAGATAGGCTTTAAGAAGCTAGGCTTAATTAAGTCTTACCTTTAAACTATAGCTAAGTATTTATTAGGTTTGTATATACCCTATTTAGCCTATACAGCTGCCGTTTTCTAACCCACTTAGGCTATACTACTATTACCTAGGGTAAAAGTAGATGGGATGTTTAGCTTGCTAACCTTGTCCTTATTAAACTAGAGAATAAAGGGCCTAAACTAGACAAGTTAGCGCCATATATAATTATATTAATAATATAGGGGAAGCAGAATTAATATGGCAAGGTTAAGTATATAGGCTATATGCGCAATACTAACCCTATCCTCTGCCCTCTCTCTACAATAGCCTTCTACTTCTTTAACTGCTGGGGTAAGAACGGCGCTAAGAGCTTCCTATCCTTTTAGCAGCCAGAGGACTACTATAGCCTATATGTCTTCCCTAGTAGCATTAAAGTACCGCAATGGCTGTTAAGCTATTATATGTAGTTTAAATAGAATAAAAAGATATTCTAGGGGGTAGGGATTTACTTAAAGGAGAAGACCTATAGCGCCTATAAGCAGAGCGTCCGGCATGCTAAGCTTAGCGGCGTTAAGGAGACCTAAATTAGATAGGCTGGATATTGGAATACGGATGTGATAATAGGAGCCTACCTTAGCTATCTACCCCATGTGTTTATATGGTTAATTGCCGGCTTTCTAAAGGAAGGAAAGGGCTACTTTTTTCCCTATATGTAAGAGGTGCTAGAGGAGGTACTCTGCTTAAAGATATAGCTTAAGACTAATGTCTGGCTAAAACGCATGGAGATCTACTACCTAGAAAGGGCTGATAATGAGATTGTATAGCTTGACCTTATAGGCTTAGGATTTTTACGCCTCCTCTACGCGCTTAGGGTAATCTTATTATAGGACTTAGTAATTTTATGTAAGTAGTTCCCACTCTACCCTCTATAGAAGGACTCCCTCTTTGGCTATAAGGAGTACTAGAGGTTTACTATATAGGTAGAAAGCTTACTGGCTAATATAGTTACGCTAGATAAGATAATAATGCGGAAATACTAGCCTGCCTATAAGGCTGTAGCTAAGCTAAGATATAAAGCCGCAATCTCTAAGATAAAGGGGGTTTAATTATATGTGCAGATAATCTTAGAACGCCTTAGTAAGATAGAAAGGTTATTAGTATTATTTGCACCTATATAGATCTAGTAAGGGAAGATAGGTATCTAGATAGGGCCTATAGAGTCTATACGTCCGTCTTTAGACGGCCCTATACCTGTACCTATACCTGTACCTATACCCGCACCTATACCCATATTTGTTCCTAAATACGTTAACGGCCAGATTCCGTCTTTAGATAAACCCTCTCCTATATATCTAACCCTTATAGAGATATTAAGGGGTCCTTAACTGTCTACTACTATAGAGCCTACTTAGCTGTCTACTATAATATCTACTATACCCCCGTAGCAGCTGCTGTAAGCTTCTACTATACCCCTACCGCAGCTGCTATAGGCTAATACTTAACCTCTTCTATTTATTCTTAACCTATAGGCGCCGCTAAGGAAATATAAGATACTTTAGGGTGGTAATTTGGTGTTTTAGCTCTGGACTGAGTGGACTTTAGGGCTAGTAGGTAGGCTGTTAATTAAAGCTCTTAATTGCTGCTAGGGGGCGCGCTGGCGGGTTAATAGTGAGGTGATATTCTATAGCTGTCGCTATAGGATAATTAAGGATGTTAGATAGCGCGTAGAAGATGGTATAGTAAGAGATAAGAGATAGGCTATTAACCAGCTAGAATAGCTATAAGGTCCGCGTTCTTTAGATTAGCTTTATAAGAATATCTAAATAGTTATTTTACTATAGTAACTAAGACACCTTAATATATAACTGCCTCTATATATAACTACACTATAGTGACTAACTAAGACGCCTTAACGTATAACTATACTGTAGTGACTAAGACGTCTTAATATAGGACTACTGGTGACCAAGACGTCTTAATATAGGACTGCACTACAGTAACCAAGATGTCTTAATATATGACTGCACTATAGTAACCAAAACGCCTTAATATAGGACTGTACTGCATTAACTGAGACGCCTTAATGTAGGACTATACTATAGTAACCAAGACGTCTTAATATAGGACTATATTACAGTAATTAAGATACCTTAATGTAGGAATGGAATGCGTTTAGGTGTTGTAAATTTAGAGCAATATTACGCGACCGTCCAGAGGTACCGATTTAATACATATTATATACCTTTTCGCCTAAAATCGCGTGTAAAGGTACTTAAGGGCGGTTATTACGCGACTAAGTGTAGGGTTCGGGCGCGTTATTAGCAGGGGTGGCCCTAACCTTATATTAACCTGGGTTGTAACCGCGCCAAATTAGCCCCCCCAATATGTGATAGGTATTGGAGGTTAGGGTTAAGCTTGGCGTAACCTTGGGTTACATACAACCCCCTAAGGTCTGCGACATATTGTTTAAATATTACCCCCCCCCTTTAGTGGTGGCCCCTACTTTTTTAACGTGTCTTTAAGGCCTAGGTTAGTACTGGGTTAGTATAGAGGTCCTTATTACACGCTATTAACCTTACTATTGCCTTAATAATCCTATTTTCTAACCCTCTACTGTTTTTATGCCTGTGCTGGCTCCTAGCTTATATAGGACTTCTGATTTTATATAGAAAGGCCTACTATAATTCTAATTCTATAATATAGAGCCCTCTTCTTCTCCTTCTCTATTAATATTTATGCGTTATTTACCCGTGCCGTGCTTACGCGTCTGCCCCCTTACCTCTTGCGGATATAGAGTCTTTTAAGAATCTTCTTACCCTATAGTCTACTATAGAAGCCCCCCTAGCTTTCTCCCCCTATAGCCTCTAGAACGAATTCAAGGCCTAGACAGCACAGCTATAGGATATTTATAAGGCCTAGCGCTTAAAGAATACTATAAGGGCGTATGAGCTAAAGTAGAAAGAGTGGGAAGACTGGTATATAAGACTGGAAGGCAATATAGATGGCGCCTAGGTAATAGAAGATAAGCTTTGCTTATTTTTAGAGTAGTAAGTCATTAATTGAGAATTATAGGCCGCTGGCTATTAAAAATGGAAGTTAAAACGGAAAGAGATGTGGAAAGATAGTGAGTGGGTAAAGAAGAGGCAGAAGATGACTATAGGAGGGCTACTAGGGGGAAAGGCAGCTGTAGGGGAGGAAGCTATAAAGGAAGAGATGTAGGATAAGGAGGCCCTAGACGCCCTATTTAACAAGACAGTCTAATACTTAGTTATAAATAGCTACGTCTCCGCTATTACTAAGCTCTATATATGGTAGTTGGAAGGTAAGACCTTATAGCCGCTGTAGGGGGCGAAGCTCTTGGTGGTACTAGACAGCGTCCGCTGTAATAAGGACCGGATTTAATGCGTTAACTTTATTAATTAAGGCCTATTTATAATTACTAGCGGCTATAACATTAAAGGGCTTAAAAAGGCAATTACTTAGTGCTGGGAGATAGGCTCTAAGAAGCTAGGCTTAATTAAGTCTTACCTTTAAACTATGGCTAAGTATTTATTAGGTTTGTATATACCCTATTTAGCCTATACAGCTGCCGTTTTCTAACCTACTTAGGCCATACTACTGTTACCTGGGGTAAAAGTAGATGGGATGTTTAGCTTGCTAACTTTGTCCTTATTAAACTAGAGAATAAAGGGCCTAAACCAGACAAGTTAGCGCTGTGTATAATTATGTTGATGATATAGGGGAAGCAGAATTAATATGGCAAGGTTAAGTATATGGGCTATATACGCAATACTGACCCTATCCTCTGCCCTCTCTCTATAATAGCCTTTTACTTCTTTAACTGCTAGGGCAAGAATAGTACTAAGAGCTTCCCATCCTTTTAGCAGCCAGAGGACTACTATAGCCTATATGTCTTCCCTAGTAGCATTAAAGTACCGCAATAGCTGTTAAGCTATTATATATAGTTTGAATGGAATAAAAAGATGTTCTAGGGGGTAGGGATTTACTTAAAGGAGAAGACCTATAGCGCCTATAAGCAGAGCGTCCGGTACGCTGAGCTTAGCGGCGTTAAGGAGACCTAAATTAGATAGGCTGGACGCTGGAATACGGACGTAATAATAAAAGCCTACCTCAGCTATCTACCCTATGCGTTTATACGGTTAATTGCCGGCTTCCTAAAGGAAGGAAAGGACTACTTTTTTCCCTATATATAAGAGGTGCCAGAGGAGGTACTTTGCTTAAAGATATAGCCTAAGACTAACGTCTAGCTAAAACGTATGGAGATCTACTACCTAGAGAGGGCTAATAATAAGGTTGTATAGCTTGACCTTATAGGCTTAGGATTTCTACACCTCCTCTATACGCTTAGGGTAATCTTATTATAGGACTTGGTAATCCTATATAAGTAGTTCCTGCTCTACCCTCTATAGAAGGACTCCCTCTTTGGCTGTAAGGAGTACCAAAGGTTTACTATATGGGTAGAAAGCTTACTGGCTAACATAGTTATGCTAGATAAGATAATAATATGGAAATACTAGCCCGCCTATAAGGCTGTAGCTAAGCTAAGATATAAAGCCGCAATCTCTAAGATAAAGGGGGTTTAATTATATGTGCAGATAATCTTAGAACGCCTTAGTGAGATAGAAAGGTTATTAGTATTATTTGCACCTATATAGATCTAGTAAGGGAAGATGGGTATCTAGATAGGGCCTATAGAGTCCGTATATTCGTCTTTAGACGGCCCTATACCTGTACCTATACCCGCACCTATACCTATACCTATACCCACATCTGTTCCTAAATGCGTTAATGGCTAGATTCCGTCTTTGGATAAACCCTCTCCTATATATCCGACCCTTATAGAGATATTAAGGGGTCCTTAACTGTCTACCACTGTAGAGCCTGCTTAGCTGTCTACTATAATGTCTACTATACCCCTGCAGCAGCTGCCGTAAGCTTTTACTATACCCCTACCGTAGCTGCCATAGGCTAACGCTTAACCTCTTCCATTTATTTTTAACCTATAGGCGCTGCCAAGGAAATATAAGATACTTTGGGGTAGTAATTTAGTGTTTTAGCTCTGGACCAAGTGGACTTTAGGGCTAGTAGGTAGGCTGTTAATTAAAGCTCTTAATTGCTGCTAGGGGGCGCGCTGGCGGGTTAATAGCGAGGTGATATTCTACAGCCGTCGCTGTAGGATAATTAAGGATGTTAGATGGCGCGTAGAAGATGGTATAGTAAGAGATAAGAGATAGGCTGTTAACCAGCTAGAACAGCTACAAGGTCCGCGTTCTTTAGATTAGCTTTATAAGAATATCTAAATAGTTATTTTACTGCAGTAACCAAGACACCTTAATATATAACTGCCTCTATATATAACTGCACTACAGTGACCGACCGAGACGCCTTAATGTATGACTGCACTGTAGTGACCAAGACGTCTTAATGTAGGACTACTGGTGACCGAGACGTCTTGATATAGGACTGCACTACAGTAACCAAGATGTCTTAATATACGACTGCACTATAGTAACCAAAACGCCTCAATATAGGACTGTACTGCATTAACTGAGACGCCTTAATGTAGGACTATACTACAGCAACCAAGACGTCTTAATATAGGACTACATTACAGTAACTAAGACGCCTTAATGTAGGAATGGAACGCGTTTAGGTGTTGTAAATTCAGAGCAATATTACGCGACCGTCCAGAGGTACCGATCCAACACATATTATGTACCTTTTCGCCCAAAATCGCGTGCGAAGGTACTCGGGGGCGGTCGCTGCGCGACCGAGTGCGGGGTTCGGGCGCGTTATCAGCAGGGGTGGCCCTAACCTCGTATTAACCCGGGTCGTAACCGCGCCAAATCAGCCCCCCCGATATGTGATAGATATACTATGCGCGGGCGCGGGCGTGCCCGCGGAGGCAGCTTACAGACATCAAGCAGAGGTGGCAGCACCCAAATCAGTTCGCGCGATGCCTCACAAAGCACTGCACAATCCGATCAATCGGCT
>Ga0307507_10011362_pt1 | contig 11245 bp, 4 predicted proteins | sample 7_EM_MG_FD_207223 | JGI IMG/M metagenome (GOLD analysis project Ga0307507, IMG submission 207223) | Populus trichocarpa ectomycorrhiza microbial communities from riparian zone in the Pacific Northwest, United States - 7_EM | ecosystem: Host-associated > Plants > Roots > Unclassified | place...
TACTAGATGAATAGCGTAGAGCGTATGCGGTAGGGGCCGTATGGCGTGGCGTAGGTCACCTGACTACCTACGGCCCGATAGATAGCCCGACCTTTTACTACCCCTTACTTTCTCCTTTGGTAGAGAATATAGACACGAATAAATCAAGAACTAGAACTACTATATTGCAATTGCAGTATCACCTAGAGTAATACCAATACTGATTAGTGATATCACAGATTAGGAGTCCGGTGTTATTACAAAGAGAGATAACACGCGATCGCTCCTACTAAGGCCCGTTAATTATGTCGCGTTTACTAAGGAGAACCCTTTCTACCAAGGCCCCTAGGAACTTAAAGAACCGACTCCTACCAAGGCTTCGTTCGGTTCGCGTCTATCACGTAAATTAACACCCAGTACGACCTCTTTACTAAGCGTTAGTACCCCTAGCAGCGTTAGCAGCACCCACCTATACCATAATCTACGCTAGTTATTATGTCCAACACAGGAATCTAACGTCCAAACTGGGGCAATGGGATCACCCTAACCAACGAGACTACTGCAGAAGATATTACTAACTATATTAACTTTAAAATCAATTAGTATACTAAGCGCAACTTTAAGGATAAAAGCTTATGGGAATCATACCAAGAGGACTTTAAGAATTTTAAGGTACAGACATTTAAAAATGCTAATAGGTCTACAATTAAAGAACTTAAACAACTACTCCGATATAATAGAGTATAAGTCTTTAACAAGAAGAGCAAGTTAGTACCACAAGCACTATACAATATCGCTCACAAGGACAACCCTATGGAATAGTCAGATGCAGAAATTAAGCTATTTATTAAGAATAAAGGACCTTTTAATTTATACGCTATTAACTATCGTCTTGAATCACGTCCATTAACTCCCTTAATGTCGTTTGCCACTTTAGCTCCTACGGCCGAGCTCCCCTTGCCTATAAATGACATGGCTCCCCCTATAAATACCCTAAATACACAACCAACAGAAGCCAAAGCCACCGTTAATTATAGTAGAGACTTAGCAACCCTAGCAAAGATATATACAAAGGAAAGCAAATATAGTAGAGAGAACAATAACTTTAACTGCAAGCTCACAATTTTCAACGACCTTTGTAACAGAGTTGATATACTATAAGTAGCAAAGATTAAAGCCTTTCCAATAATGCTATGCGGTATTGCTCTTAATTTCTACTATAGAAATAAGGCAACCTATATCACTTTTAATGGTATCTGTAATGCTATACGCAACCACTTTAAAGGACTAGAATATAAGCGTGGAGTTCTAATAAAGTGGAACGCTATAACTCTTAAGATAGTAATAGTAAAGAGCAAAGGCAAGTCTATAGAGGACTGCCTATAGCTATTACTTAACAACCTCTATTACTTATAGCATGGTCTCGACGCTAACCTCCGCAATAACAATTTCCTCCATAATAAGCTCATCATCGCTTATTAAGACGTCGCTGCTTGCCAGGTAGCTTGCTCTAACCCACCTACCACACTCGCCGGCCTTATAAACAGCCTACGATCGTCAATTATCACTTATAAGAAGATTAATAGTACTACAGGACAACCCGCCAACGTGTTCTTATAGCCTATAGAATAGCCCGCTAACGTATTCTTTACTGACCGTTGCTACTACCAATTAATGTCTTAACCAAGTTCATTAAATAATTATTACGGCAATAACACTAGGACGTGCTTTGTGTGTAAGAAAGGAGACTGTTAGTCAACTAGGCACACTAAAGAAGAACGTAACAAAGCAAGAGAAGGATTTAAGAGACGTATCCACCAGTACCTTATGGATAATAATATTAATAATGATTTTAATAAGGACATAACAGCAGTTTTAACTACCACTAGTAGCAATTTCTTCTATAATAACTATAGTGTTAAGTACTTTATAACTTCAAATGGGCCAATACCAATTGAAACCGCTAAGAATATAGTTACGCTTATAAACAACAATGCCTTTATCCACGGCCTTACTGGTAGTATAGAACCTGGTGGTATGGAACCTAGTGGTACGGAACCTAGTACAGTAAGGCGTGGCGACGTTGGCAACAAGAGTAGCGACAATAAGGGCAAAAGCGCCACCTACTTCTGTAATAATAACAATAACGACATTAATATAGAGAACCTCACTGTTGATATTAACTTCCTTGACTGTCATTCCGACGATAATAAATAGGACTATAGATACTTAGACACCCCCGTAACACCTTTAATATCCGCAATATCCGTAACGATATCCGTAACGAGACATCCGTAATTTCTGCCCTAAGCATGTGTTAACCTAGCAACTAAGTTCCCAATATATACTCCTTTATACTTTCTTACCTTCTTTCTTTTTATAAATATCGCCAGTGTCGGTACTAGTAGAGGTTGTAAATAACGTTACTAGATAAATAGCGTAGAGCGTATGCAGTAGGGGCCGTATGGCGTGGCGTAGGTTACCTAACTACCTACGGCCCGATAGATAGCCCGACCTTTTACTACCCCTTACTTTCTCCTTTGGTAGAGAAGATAGACACAAATAAATCAAGAACCAGAACTACTATATTGCAATTGCAGTATCACCCGGAGTGATACCAACATTAACCTTCTTACCTTAATCTTTCTAGTATAAAGCAATAGAATCCTTGTTTAGGGAGAGGATGTATCTATTAAAGAGTAGTGGTATTATTAAGTTAAGTCTTTCCTTTGGCTTTACTATAAGATTTGGCTTTACTAGCTTATCTTCTTTAAGAGCTAAGAATTAACCGTCTCCTAAGATAATTGTATTATTAGTTTGCATACCAACAATTCTAAATAGAGTTTCTATAGTTATAATAAAGAAGCAGGGGTTAAATATAAAAGTAATTATTAAAAGCTTCTCTTTATAGTGTTTACTATAGGTAGCCCGCTAATAAGTTCCTGCCTCTACAATTCCATATAATAGCTTAAGTATAACTATAATTGTATCTTTGGGATATTAGTGGCGAATTTACTTTAGAAGGTATGCCAATATTAAGCGCTAAAGGCGCGTCTCTAATTAGGTATATACCTAAGTAATATCTTATAAATAAACCGCTATTCTATTCTTTATTAAGGAGAAAGCTAGCGCAACAATAACTTACTAACTAGCTTATTAAATTATAGGGGATTGCATAAGAATTACTTCCTTACCGTTATTATTATAACCTTAAATAACTAGTCTTAACTTTTTAAATAGGGTATTAGTAGCTTTGCCTTTAATCTTATTACCCATTCTTAACTTAAAGATGCAAACTCTATTAAACTTAGTAGGGTTATACTTCTTAAATTTAAAAACTCCTCTTATAATAAAACCGTTAATCTCCTACTTATTAGATACTTAGAAAGGGGCTCCTAGAGTTATAATACGGCCTTCCTTTTAGAGTTATTTTATAAGCTTAAAGTCCACCTTCTTTTTAGCTATTATAAAGGCCATTAATAACTTAACTCTACTCTTAATAGCGGCAACAAATTACTCTTCAAAATTAATAAAATGTTAGCAATTTTATAATCCTTTTAGGTAACCTCTACCGCGTTATAGTTGCGGCATATCTATTATAACTATATTAGAATTATAGTCGCCTTCTAGGGCATATTAGTTATAGTTCTTCTCTAGGGTATCTTCTAGGGCATCCTATAAAGGCTTAGAACTATTATCCTTATAGTAGGGCTTAATAACAGTTAAATAGAATTAAGTAGATCTATAAGGCATCTAAATAGTATAAGTTTAACCATTAATTATAGTAAGTTTATGTAGGCCTGACCATCCTCCCTTTTTACACTATACGCGTACCTTATATTGGAGTAGTAGGTTAAGCGTAGTTAAGGTATTTAGGCCATTTCTTATTCCTAATGCATTGTTAACCTAGCGCGTGGCGTAGAGACGTCGCACTTTCTTTATTGCCTTATAAATAGCCTTAGCTCATTACACAACAGAGGGAGATAGTGGGAAATTGTTAGTTATTTAAGGGTAGGCGCTAAAGACTAGTAATATAGGTACAAGCCTATCTGGGCCAGCGGAATCGTTAATAGCCTTAATAGCTATCTATAAGGTAAGCTCTTTACTAGCACCCTCCAGCTCTAAAGAAATAATCTTATATACGCAGTGTAATGGCGCGTAATATCATTTTATTTTTCTAATACTATTATATACCTTAATAGGGACTTCCTTAACCTTAATTGCTATTACCTTTACCTATTATTAAAACTCTATAGATAAGAAGTTCTTTTCTATATTATAAGTAATTCAATTAGGGGGTCCTAGGTAGATATTAATCTAGCATAATTAAAGAGTATCCTATATATTCCTAGCTAATATATCCCTTAAGAAACGTGCAGCTTGGAAGAAGGTTAAGGAGTTAATAACTTAGAGTACTGGCTTGCCGCTAAGATACATAACATTGATAATAATATAGAAGTTAAAGTTATAGTTATTTTTAAGGGTAAACTTAAATCGGCTAAGGGACTTTTAATTTATTTAGCAGTAATAGTAGTACTTTATAAAATACTTAATTGCCTTAACCTTAACTTTATAACCTACTTACTAAAGAACCCTATATAATTGGTAAACGGATAGGTGGCTAAAATAATAGTATAGTTGGCGTAGCTCTAACTTAATTAAGTGGCTTTAAGCAACGCTCTTTTCTAGTTAATTAAGGAGCAACTAGGGGTAACCCTACTTGCGTATAACGGGCACCTAATTATCTCCCTAAATAAGCACATTCTTAAGATTATTAAGCTTAACGCCTAATTTATCTATATCTCTAATACAAAATAGAAATGGAGTGTTTATGGGAACAACATAGAAGGTAATATACCCTAAGGGGGTTTAGACCCTAATTATACCAAGGGAGATTATAGTACCCTTACTAAAACAAATCGTATATTAGCCTGCCGTTGATTGGTTGATCTAAATAGAGCTATTAAGCTGCTAAAGAGCTTAAACTTAAGGTTCTCCTACTATAGATACTCCTGCGGCTCTAGTATCTGGCATAATACCATAAAAGACGTTCGCCGAGTATCTGTTGTTAAAGGAGAACGCAGAACTTTCCTTTAGCTTATTAAAGATATCTAACTTTATAACAGAATAAAGTATAGATTAGTTATTAAGAACAGCAACGGTTTGTATACCATTTACCTTACCATACTTGGTAAAGTATTAGTTGGAAGAGTAGTCCTTAATTTCTATATCTATAAGGAGCTGTTTGGCCTTATTAACCTTACCCTTAAGATCTTCTTCGCCTTTATATTAAACTAGAAAGCTTTAGAAGTAGGCTATAGTAACCTCTTAGTTTCTAATATTTTATGCACTCTAGCGAAACTTATTATATACCTTCTTTTGTCTATTAAGGGGGTGCCTAGTTAACTAGTAATTTAGCTTTTTATAAATATAGTACTTCTTCTAATAATTGCTCTGAAATAAACCTTTATAATTACCTTATAGTTAACGTTAATTATACCCTCTACTGTATCCCCTACCGCGGCCACTATATATTTAATCAGTCTAGTTATAATTATATTAGTTAGCCAGGTTAATTGGAGTAGGTTAGAATTAGGTGTTAAATTGCTATACTTCTTAAGAGCGCAGAGCGGTGCCAATAGAGGATCTTAATTAAGCATACACTTTTTTATAAGTATTTATAGGATTAAAGAGAGTAAGGTTATATTCTTTAACACCTTAATATACGCTAATAATTTAATCGCGTAGGCTAAAGTCCTCTTAATATAATTTAGATAAACTATGCTAAATTATCTAAAGTTAATTAAAGAGCTTTTAGAGATAATTAAGTTAAAAGGCATCTAGATTTATTACAATAATCCTTAGGAAGGTAGTCTCTCTCTACTCTAATATATACTGCTGCTTATTCTCCTCTATTTTAAAGTGGCATCTTGTTTTATATATCATTTAGTTAAAATTATATCCTTTTCCTGCTAAACAATTATAATAGAAGGTACTAGCGCGGCCCTTAAGTATAATAGAATAGGCGTTATGGTATTAGTTAGGTTCCAATCTAACCTTCTAGCAACAGTTATAGAAGATATACAGCTTTAAATTAAGGATATTATATAGTTCCCTGCCAAACCTCTTCTCCTAGTCTAAATAGAGCTTTATAAGCTCTGTAAGCATTTTTAAGGTGCCTCTAAGCGGTATTAAGCCATGTTAAAATTGCATTGGAGATTAAGGTGGGGATTGCTTTATAGGCTATAGTAGAGATATAGATCTTAATAGAACACGGCGTGGTACCTAATCTTACTATAATAGAGTTTAAAGGTTATTAAATTGCAAAGCAAGGGGATCTTACGCTTGCTCTTATTTAGTAGTTAAAGTTATAGGTTAAATTAATAGATTCTAGGAAGCTAAAGATAATAAAAGCAATGGATATAGAACGTAAGAACTTATACCTAGAGTAATAGAATTTAAATATGTCTCTATTAGTGTATTATTCAGATTCCATTGTAAGTTAAGCTTCTTTATAGTACGTAGTTAGTGCTCAATTTCTTATAGAGTCCATTTATGCTCTTTTTTTACGTTAATAACTTGCTCCTAAATATTGTCTCTAATAGCGCTTCCATCTATAGGGATAAATACTCTATTCTCCTAAAGGAAGTTATGGAAATCTTATATAATAAGCTTATTTATAAGAGCCTATATTTCCTTTATCCATCTAATAAAGTCCTCCTTTATGCAATACTATAGCATAGTGTTGTTGTATTTGCTATCTGTATAGTATACTATATGGTATAATAAGAATCCGTTTAGGTCCTTTTGCTTAGCGTTTATAAGGTTAATGTCTTTATTCTATATTTTTAGGTTAATGTCTTCCTCGTACTTCTTTAGGTAGGTTAACACCATAACAGGTTAAAGGTAGGTAGGGTTTTCGGTTTTATAGAATCTTATAGGTTTACTATTAAGAGGTAGGCAATTTAAGATGTTGTTTGACGCGTTTTAGGCATTAACTTAGGACCCTAGGTTTAGTAATACTTCTAACCTAAAGTACTTAACCAAATCTTTGTAAATGTAGTTGTTCTGTATAATAGACGCAACTTAGTATCTCCTAGTACTTAGTGACACTTCTATTACTGGTTTTTCGCAAGTTTAAGGTAGTATAGTATCGCCGGGATCCATTCTATATAAGCGCATATGGCACCCCTGCACGAGACTGTCTCTTCTGTTAATAACCTTGCTGTTCTATAGTTGACTGTGTATTTAACCACTAATTAGTGTTGGTAATATAGGGTAACTCCCTTACTAGTACTACTTGAGTAAATACAGTAATGTTGTTGATAATGCTTGATTATATGGAAGTAAGGAAGGGCGAAGAGCCTAAGGCTCCTCGCCACGCTAGTGCCGCGACGATACGTGACGACCGCTTGCCTCATTCCCGACAAGTAAGAATAAATTTAAGTATTTCTACTATTATAGCTAGAGGAAGATTTATATTTTGATATTTTTTATTTATCCTATTCTAAATTTTACTAACTATACTAGATCCTAACTATTTATATATATAAGGCTTATTAGCTTTAGCGCGCTATTAGGGATTTCTATTTATATTAAAATAGTAAAAAATGGGGATAAAAGGTATCTTCTACTACTTATAGCTTCTTTAATTTAATAAGGGTTTCTACTACTATAGAGATATAATAATTTTAGATATATAGTATCTAGGAGTATATCTATAAGCAGCTTACTCTTATAAATAATAATATTTATACTTTTTGTCAGGTGAAACCTAAGTAGATAGTTATATAGCCGCAAGGTATGGACGACCCTAGGGCGACCCAGTGGTGACTCGCCCGTAAGGCACGTGCGCTACACGTGCCTAGGGAAAACCCTTCCTTACCTCGCATACAGACTCCTCCTTTTTCCCTTAAAGATTCGTCTATATATACAATATACCCTATTATTCCATTATTAAGCTCCCTATCTATATCTTTACCTTATATTTAAATCCTTCCCAATCCCCTTAGGAGGATAGCCGGTTTAATTTTTCTATAATGCCTCTAAAAAGAAAACTGACGCCTGTACCTAATGGTAATATACTAACAATACAACTGCCAAATGCCTTAGGATCTAGTGTAGACGCTAGAAATATACTAGTAGAATATAAGCTACCTTCCAAACCTTAAAATAATTAGCCACCTATAAACGCTAGAGACTAGTTTAACTTATATACCTAGGCTTAATAGGAGCTTAATAATATTACCAGTATTCCACCAAATACTACTAATATAAAGGGGCTAGATAAGCTGGCTAAGAAAATAGCCAACTTATAAAGTATTATTAATTTAATAAAGCCCTCCCGTTGCCTCTCTAGTAAAGAGTATAAATTATATAGCGAACGCATACGCTAAATAAATCTCAACGCCCTAGTTAAGAAGTCACCACCTAATATTAGCGGCACTACTTAATAGCATTTTAACTGCTGGATTGCCGCAGTTAAGAACTAATTTGAGGTTAATAATACTAACTATAACTATAAGCGATGCACACGCTAGGCCATTAAAGGTCTTGTAAAAGAAAAGACAATTATCCAACTTGTCACGGGACTCACTCGTTCTCACGCCTCTGCACGTCTTTGACGTTCTTGACCCGTGCTCACGTTCGTCCCGAGACACCCACGCACGTTCCCCTACAACCCCTATTTATACCTTGTACCTAGCACACGAAGACTCTTCTTCTTCATCCAATGTCTTTGTATCAACCACGCATAGTTACGTGTACGTAGCCTTCTCAATTACTACCTCGTTTAGTACATTGTATCCTGGTTTGTGCCTACTACGTAACACAACTAGTTTATTACTGGTTAGGCACTAAAGATAAAGGTCCTTTACTATAGGATAAGTTTAAGACTATAATCTAAGACCAGATTAGGAACCCCATAGTAAGACGCTTTAATAGCGCTATTATATACTATATGGCTGTTATAAAGGAGAACTAGAGGTTTGACGTCTTCCTAGCCCATATACGTAGCTTAGAGGACCTCTTCTTATATACCCCTTTTATCAATCCTAAGCAATAGGTAGACTTTTAGTTCTTATGTCTCCCAGCCTACCTATAAGTAGAGCTCTTCTACCAGAACTTTGCCTAATGGGTGAGAACCGCTAAAGACCTCTTTAATGAAATCCGCTGTATAGAACAATTGCTTAACACTATAAAGTTCATGGAAGATCGCGTAAGTAGCAGCGGCAAATTATCGCGTATGAAGCGTGGTCGTAGTACAGGCTCTATAGAGTTAGGTTTAGGGAATAGAACCTAAAAAGGGCAACGCTTTTCAAAGCAAACTCTAGGGGAGACTACTTAAAAGCCAAATAGCCTAGAGAACCCCTTAGACGCCAGTAGTATATACGTAAGCCAAAAGAGACCTATAGGTAACTACTATAAAGAACACTAGAAGCAAGTTAGTAAGGACAAGTTAGGCCAATCTTTAGAAAACCCAAAGCCCTAGTAACGCATCTCTCTTAACTACAACTAGGGCCTAATATAGAGGGAAAGAAGAAATGTATTGTGGTATATATTATAATAGATATACCCTAAGGTAAAGTCCGCCTATATTGCTTATACAATAATAGGTACTAAATTAACCTTATTAACTAAGACGTTATCTATAGGTTTAACCTGCCTATAAGCCACGTGTTACGTTTATGTAAACCTATTATACGTTTCCTTAATAGCAACCAGATAATAATCTAGGATGCTTATAATCTAACGGTCACCACTAGCGACTTCTAGGGTACCCCTCGCACTATTAGCCCCCAGACCTTTTAGGGTGGCTTATTTAATGGTTATAATATAGTTCTTAGATGGGATTAGCTTATAGAAGCAGATCTATTAATTAGCTTTTATTCTAGACAATTTATTTAGGGTACTTTAGACCCCAGACGCCTCTAGATAGTTACCCTTAATACACTCCTAGCAGATATTAAGGCTAGCAAAATAGTTTATTTACTATAGCCAGAAGATTCCTTCTTTATGCTGGTTATAAACATAATAGAGGACCTGTTGTTACTGGCAGTAAGTACCCATATAGACCCTCTAGATATAAAGATACTGGTTATAAATATAATAAAGGACCTACTATTACTAGCAGCGAGTACCTATAGAGACCCTCTAGTGCTAGCGTAGATTACTTTAACTTAGGGGGGAGGTAATTAAAACCCTAAAACTATTAAGTATACTACAGTAGAGCTGTATATACTCTCAGTGCAAGCACACCTATAAAATGTATATTAGCCGCAACCTTCTTTTTATTGGCTCCTAAAAGCACACTACTATATAATAGTTGTCTTAACCTTTATGGACCCTAGCCTACCAGATATATATAAAGAGAAGATTAATATCTTTTCTAATAAGCTAGCAAGTATACTACCTTAGAACTCTAAGTATGACTATACGATTAACTTAAAAGAAGGCAAGACGCCACTATAAATGCCCCTTTATAACCTCTTGCAGAAAGAGTTATAGATCTTATAAAAGTACCTAGACAGTGCTCTTAAGAAGGGCTGGATTAGGCCCAGTAAGTTGCCTACTAGAATGCCTATCCTCTTTGTACTAAAAGCAGAAGGTATAATATGGCTATATATTGACTATAGATGCCTAAATAAGATTATAATTAAAAACCGGTACCCCCTACTACTAGTTGGCGAATTCTTTAATAAGATTAGCCATGTAAAGATATTTACAAAGCTAGATCTTTATAATGCGTACTATAGGATTTGTATTAAAAAGGGAGATAAATAGAAGACCACATTTAAAATACGCTATAGTCACTTTAAGTACCTAGTAATGCCCTTTAGTCTTACTAATACCCCTATAACTTTTTAGAGCTACATTTATAAAGCTCTAGAAACCCTAGTAGATACTATCTATATAGTTTACCTAGATAATATTCTTATATCGGCAAAATATGATACCCTTTTAATGGCCTCAATGGTTGGTGGTTGACGCAATTGGCGCGCAGTTGAGGTTATTTGGCAACTCGACCGACTAGCCTATGTCGTGTTTTTTTGACACGTAGCCTGCGCGTAGCCTGCGCGCAACCTGCGCGTAACCTGCGCGCAACCTGCCAGTAATCTACGCATTTGGCAACCATAATTGTATTTACCTCTTTTATACTAATAACATATTTTAAATAAATAAAAGCTACTTTAAAGCTATTTATAAGGCTAGCAAAATAAATATTATTATTTTAGATAATTTAATATAATATAGCGATGGTTCTCTT
>Ga0307507_10011363_pt1 | contig 11244 bp, 10 predicted proteins | sample 7_EM_MG_FD_207223 | JGI IMG/M metagenome (GOLD analysis project Ga0307507, IMG submission 207223) | Populus trichocarpa ectomycorrhiza microbial communities from riparian zone in the Pacific Northwest, United States - 7_EM | ecosystem: Host-associated > Plants > Roots > Unclassified | place...
ACAAGTACGAGTACTTCGCTTAATTTTAATTTATCTTGATGGGTTGTCTATCGTTACCCTTCCTGTCCTTTCTATCCATTAGTGCAACGCTAAAAGGTTCTGAAATTCGGGCACGAACGAAGGGATACAGTAGATAGCTCGTGGCCCAAGGCCTTTCTTCTCACATGGCCTTTTTGACGATCCCTTCCTGTCTTGTGCCATCATTGCCTTGTCCAGAGAATTATGTTTATATATACCGGTATAGTGGTTATTGTTCTGACTAGTAACCCCACCATTAATCTCCAATAGAGAATCCCTACACTGTTCTACTTCCTGACCGAGCCCAATCTGCACCACCCCTTGAAAAGTCTTTGTAGCCACACCAGTTAATACATATATCTGTAGCTAGCACAGTAACCAACACCCGGAACTACATGACTAGACCAGTGCGAATACGAAAACTTCTCAAACAGTAGTGTGCACTCCACTGGTTGCTTAGCAAGAGGTTATCTATGCTAAGTTAAAGGTTCCATAGTTTTAGAAATATGATGCCAGTTTTGTTCACTACTCTCACGCTCAAATCATCCCATGATATTAATAGCTTCTTTCCCGCTAGTTGCACAAATTGCACAATAGTACCAGAAGCCATGAAGGAGAAGTGGGTAACCCCTCCCCACTTCAATTTTTTAAAACTAGTAGAAGGCAGTCAACTAGACTAGAGCTACGGTAGACCCAATAATTGCGCCCAAGCCACTCTGTGGCCAGACAAGCTACACACTTCCCCCTATCGCTTCTAGTACCATAGCAACCCATCTGCATCATCCGACATGCTGTGCAGCACAGTAAGAACCCGGAATAATTGAACCTCATGCTAAGACGTCCAGAATTCCCCTCTTTGGATAAAGTGGGGGGATCACTCCGAAAAAAAGCTAGCTTGCTCCTCTTCGCTGAGACAAATAAAAAGAAAATATATACTAGACCTTACTAGAGGGGGCAACTCCAACGTCCTAGCTTGAGGTTCTATTATCATATCCCAGTTCTTACAATCGTGGATAAGATCCCTCGAGAAGTAGGGTAATCTCTTTTCAAGATACTATTGCACCTACGTCAGCCACAGTGATATCAAGAAGGTGGTAAAAGGGTAACGAGCTTTGCAAATATATATATATTCATCAGAGCTGTGTAATTGTTCAATATCTTTCTTTACCCTAGGCCCTACTCCTCCTCCTCCTCCTCCCCTTTATATCCACCAAAAGGGAATACAGTCCAAATCGAGTGATTAGAGCTTGACACGCTTAATTATTATTTACGTATGTATAGTTCCTGGACAAAAACCATTGTTGGTAGACTAAAGTACCACGGAAAACACACCAAAAGGGCCAGAATTCAGAGTCTCTAAAATCCTGATTTGGACCCCCACAACTTAATCAATTAAAATGAAATCTATATCAATTGATAACTAGAGATCTAGTGAATCTGAAATTTACATTTCTATAATGAATTCCTTTGTTCTATAGGCAGTGTGCATCAATTAGTGTGCCTCATCCTAAACTGAAGTTAAGTGCTGAGAATTTGAGTGGGCATGCATGGAAAAAGATAGGGATTTGGAAAATCACTAATTTTATATCATCACAGACCATCCAATATTGCACCACATGCTCCAATATCACATTATCACGATCAGAATACCCTGAACAACTATTTTACCAAGAACTAATTTACTTGCCCAGCTAGTAGTCAGGCTCACACACTCTTGAAAGCATAATTTTTGGTGTGAAAGTGGCCATCCACGATGACTTTTGTCCAGGCACCATATATTAATCATTCTACATTCTAACATGCAGCCTCATGGCCATTGCAAAGCGTAACACTGATATATCCGCTGCCAACAGTAGGGGTACGTAGAACTTCCACCAGGCCACGCCATCCACAATACAGTGGTAATCTGACTGAGCAATGACATAAAATGCAAGCATGTAGGAGCACTCGTACCGTATTCCCTCGAACCTCGAACGCGTTCCAACAAATATTTCCCCAAGAGAGGGAGAGAGAGAACCCTTAATACCACTGCCTTATCACATGCCACACATGCATACAGTAGGCCTCATAAACTCTCCAAGTAACTCAGACTATCAACATAATTCACGGCAGCTTAAACAGGACCGCGCAACTACAAGTATCATGCAAACAAAATAGAGTAAAAAACACGCAGAGACCACCCACCCACGTGCGCACAGATATCACCACCACCAGCAGCCATACGGCAAGCCAGGAAGCCAGCGAACCAATGAAAACGGCAACCCACATTCATCACTCCTCTCAGATCCTCTTCGAAACAATTCGCGCAAACTCACTTCACTTCGTCACTCACCCAGGAGTGGAGCAATACGCTGTAAGAAACTCTGGTATGTAATTCGCCACCTCGGGCAAGCCCCTAATCTCCAAGTCTAGGCACAAAAGCTCGAGAAGAAGGATCAGGGCATTCCCGGCATACATGGTAGCGCTACACAGCCTGAGCCTACCCTTCGGAGGTGTCCAATCTCATTCGGTGGCATTCACAATTCTGTTAGCCACCCAATTAAACCTGCCGTGGACTTAACGCTGTGAATTCCCATTAACAATCTATCTAATATCATAGCGAACCCCCAGAGTTCTTCTCCCTACAAGCGCCGTAAATCCACCAACCGCGCAAGTGAAATCGCATGTACTAAGCCATGACAAGGCTTCGCAGAGTACTACACGGTACAACCAGAACGCGAAGATCAAAAACTTGTATAGTAAATTATCTGTACTCGAGTACGTACCTGAGCTCCTCCCAAATACGGGACCAAAAACTCAGACTCAAATGTTCTGGTTCTTCTTAATGGCTGGAACCTCGATCAAGGTCAACGGAATAACTGATACCAGCTGATGAGGTACCCCCCCAGCTGAGAAAGATCGCCCAAATTATACCGTGTTCGGAATACACCATTCCCTTCTCGGTGGAGGTGGGGGCGTTCCGCGGAGATTGTGGATTTAGCAAGTTTTTCCAGAAAGCTTCTCTTGAAAAAATCCCCCTTCCCTTCTTCCCCAACCCAACCACCTAGAAAAGATGGGAGGGGGGGCGAGGTAGAAAAGTGTGTTACAATAGGGTTACGATACAGCACACAACTCACTATCTATCTCGGCTAGAGTGTGGTAAAAAAGGACAATAATAATAAATGAATAACTAATATTAACACTAACAAGTAATTATCATTATTATTATTGTTACTATTATTATTCTCCTCTCTCTCTATCTCGCTCGCTCTCCTCCCTCTAAATTATAAATAACATTTCCAATTCTCCTTCGTTGCTGAAGAAAGGGTTCTAGATGTGGAACTATCTCCCACTTGCCCCCACTCCCCCCCCCCACCCATCCGTCCGAACCCGACCCCACAGTCGTATTGACAAGGAGATGGGTATGATTGGCAAAAGCTTAGGTACTTGAATATAGTGCATAGATGTGCGATACGGTACTTGTTGTTGTACTTGGAGGTAGACAAAAGTCGGGCGCACCCCATATACGGTAACCCTGGCTTTCCACCATACAAACCCGTTTTGTGGCATTTTTTTGTAAGGGCGACAAAAGTCGGGCGCACCCCCAGATTAGGAAATAAACCCAGACATTTCGTGGTACCGCGCCCGACTTACCCTTGAGCCCGAGTACAACACCCGCTGTACGAGTACCGTACTAGTACAGCAACTGCGGGAAAGAAAGCGAGAGAGGGATAGGAGGATAGGACGAACTGGTCCGGTTTCAAAACGCCGGATTGGATTATGTTGGGGCCCGAGGCGAGACGGTGCTGTAACTGTGATAGGAGTGTTGCCGATTTACTGTCTCACTTGGTGACGAGGGAGGGAGGGAGGGAGGGAGGAAGCAAAGGCTACCGGTATGATATGAGACTGCAATGGTGGATCCGACAATATTTGGACAGAAGGAGACTAAGGGAGAGGGGAGAAGGTGGAGAGCCGTAGGGGCAGCAGAAGGCAGGAGGAAGGTCCTTCCTTCCTTCCTCCTCCTCCTCCTCCTCCTCCTCCTCCTCCTAAATGCAAGGAAGCGGGAAGGAAGGAAAAGACAGGATGAACAGGTATTGTATGCAACAGTTCATGCACTGTACTGTACAGTACCCGCAGCACGCAAGAAGCAACCGACAACAAGGGTTCCAAAAATATATGGCAAAAAAGTCCGCGCATATCTAAGCCCCCATACAAATCCACGACCCCTTGTTTTCGGATACCGGTACTTCTTGCCCGCTACCTCCGAGTGCCGGCACCGTATGCCGGCATCCTCAAAGCGTGCCATAGGAAATCATACACCAACAAAAGGGATAGGCGAACGAACAAACGAAGAAGACAAGAGTTACACACAAGCAACAACAACACTACCGATCTTTCCAATCGTTACAGTTCAGAATCGCAATTGATCAGAAACCACTCCTCCATAGGCCCGAGGAGGAGAAGAAGAAGCGATGGTAGCGATGATACACCGTAACACAAAAAACTCCTCCACCACCCAACTCTGCAGCATCTCTTTACCAAAACCAGAAACCAATTCATGTTTTATTATAACAACAATCACACAGTTCGAAACCGCACCAGCTCGCTGGCACATTGATTGATCCCGGTACGGAGCCCGAATCCAGAATTCCATCTATCTTATATCTTACTGCACCGTACCGCCGGTCGGTACTGAACCCGGATGAGAAAAACGTGGCGCAATCCCTTGACTCCCTACACCGCACCATTGCTCCATTCGACCAAACTCCGTAAGTCAATCAATCAATCCCGGTGCGAGAAGAGGTGGGGAGGGACAGCTTGCTCACGCCATGATGGGTAACTCCCCCCTGGTCTTAAAAATAATAAAAAATCCAAATCCAAATCCCTCGACTGTTTATTATACTTCACATGCTTAAGTCACAGAACCTGTAAGAATTATGAGTTCGAGTTGTGGCTTGCGTGTGTGTATGTGTGTGGTTGGTGGGGCTGATTTCAACGATGGTGTGAACTACGAGTAGCTCTCCCATAATATCATTCACACAGCTAAATGGACTTCAGCGAAAACAGTGAAGGGAATAAAAATTAAGGGTAGGCCTGGTATGACTGCAACACAAACCCCCCCCCCCTCAAGGCCATTTAGCACCTGTTTTTAATTATTATCATTTTTTATTATTTTTAATTCCATTGTCCTATCACAGTTTGTCATTCTAGACCAGGAGCAGCAGGACAATGTCATGATACCGGCATCTCCCAAGACAAAATACAACACAATACAATACCCACCCTCGCCCAGCGCTCTTATATGATCTCCGACGAGGAACCATGCACCAAATCCGTGGAATCGGTGAGTACTAGTGCTTGAGTGAGTGACCCTACCAGTACGGTGACAACTAGTACTGTGCATAATCACGCACGCGTGGAACAGAAGTGGTTTAGGGAGAAAGGAGGTGAAAAACCTACAAGCAACAGGGCAGAAGAAGTGCAAATATTGTATCCAGGGAGAAATGTTTTCGTGCAGGACAGGGATTATCTTGCTGCTGCTCAATTGCCTTGTCCTGTGCGAACACATCCCCCCCCCCCCGGTACTGTATGATACTTGCACTTGTACCCGAAAGAACACAGGGACTAGGAAGGTACCGTACGGTATATAGCTAATTGTCTGTGCATATCCGAGCGCCCATACTAAATTGGTACAGTACTCTATTGTTCGGGTACCGGTATCATACTTCTTACCAGTTACTTGTAAGTATAAGCTCAATTTAGCCTAACCTAACCTGACCCAGCCCATCGGTTGTATTCGTTCACCTATCTTACATAATATCTGCTCGAGTACCACTCACCGCCCGACAGCCGAAATACCCCCGTAGACTATCGTATCTCCTCAGCGCAGTTCGCTAAATCTAAGCAGCTTCCCAATGTAGCAATTCTCTCCCTCCGTTCTCTTTCCTTCCATCCTTCTTCCCCCCGACCGAAGAATCCATAAAAGAATCTCTTGAAATCCACCATCCCCGTCATCAGCCCTGTGATCTCGGGATTTCTGAGTCAAAAATCTCTTGAGAAAGAAGAAGGATTAGTAGGGTTTTACCGACGCGGTATAAGGTCAGCAGCCCATTGGGCGCGTTAGATCTCAGCAAACGATACAGTATTCGCAATTTCTGTTAACTTACCAAACTAAACCGGTCCCGTTGCCGACGGAGATGATGGCGGGTTTCAAACGATCTTACCGGTACCGGTAGACTACAGTACTCCCTTCCCTATCCCAGGATGGAAGAGACATGCAGATTTCCCCGGCCTTCCTGATCCACCCCGTGGCCCAGTAACTTTGCCTCACAGGATCACGAAATATCAAGCGTTTTCCCGTTGTTTGTTTGTTTGTGGCAAAGTCGCCACAGCGTGGAGTTACCGTATAGGGTACGGGTGAATATACAAGGGGAAGGGCAGTGAATCCCGATCTGCATGTCTCATCTGCCCATAGGATGGAATACGATGATGTATCTTAGAAGAACGAACGGAAGACATAAACACCGAGATTACCGGTACCTCTTTCCTTTCTTCCTTCTAACAATAGTAGCAAGAAAGAAAGAAAGAAGGAAATTGCGGTGATCTAATACGACATTCCATTCCTTCCATCGAACATCGAACATCGAATGCCAAAGCCCTGGGAAGGAAGGAAGCAAGAAAGAGAAGGAATGGAAACTCAACGCGGCTACAAATCTGTACTGTACCGTATCGGTCAACCCTTCCATCCCATCCCATCCCCATCCTGCCCCAGCGGAATCTCTAGCCTAACCCACTCGCACAAAAACGTGCTCTTCTGCCAACTCCCCTAACCCAAGCACCGGAATGCAGCACAAACGCGAGGCAACGCGAGTTCCGGTATTGTTTGACAAACAGGGGTTCTATCCCCTCGGGAAAGTGGAGTGAAGTGGAGTTGGAGAAGAGGTGTAAAAATATATATACCCATAATTATATGTTATTATATGGATGAGTTATCCGAGCGGGCGGGTGGTATGATGGATGCATATTATGTAGGTGAAAACATCGGATGACTGGTGAGAGGGGTGGAGAGAGAGAGAGAGAGAGAAAGAAAAGTACGGGCGTCATAGATGGCTTGCAGAATTTTAAGGAATTGTGTTAGGGATTACAATTACTGCACAGTGCTGGTATCACACAGGACCCGGAGTACGGTAATAATATACAACTACCGGTATAGCAAAATAATGGTCGATATATAACTTGTTAAAACGAATCTTTCAAAGTTTCCACGATACTGCTCGAGTACTGCTACGGTATCTATCATAACGAGGAATGCTGCCGGTATTGCCTGTCCACCACCACCACCACCACCACCACCACCACCACATCTATCGCCTAGAGCGACCTCTTCTCTCTCCCCCCTTTCATCCATCCATCCATCCACCCAAAATCCAAATAACCAAACATCAGTCCACAACTCACTCATCTCATCAATCTCACCCACCCACCAACCATCACCAGCCCCACCACCAGCCACACACAGACAAAGCTAAGCAAGGCAGAAAAGTCAGCGCAGCAGCCTCCCACTCCAACCGGTTAACCAACCAACCGATAAACGACCACAACGCCACCACCATCACCATCCTTGGCTAGTTGGTTGCTAGGCTCGTTCGAAAATAGAAGGCCTCTAGAAGGCGCTGCGCATACAAGTGAATCATAACTGGTTACAAGCTACAAGTACAACAATAAATATAAAAATATAGGAAAAACAAAAAAAGTAAAAATAATACCGTTTGGTAGGGGTAATAATAATAATAATTGAGCAGAGACAAGAGGTAACTTAGAGGTGAGGTGGAGGTGGAGGGGGGTAGCTCAAGGCAAGGCAAAGTAAGGCACGAGCACACACGCTAACTGGAGGTAAGGGGTAGGAAGTTAATCATTCCCAGAAAAGATAGGATTGGCGCTGCCAAAGTATGATAGAAGTTATCCACGAATGAAGAGAGGGAAGGGAGGAAGGAAAGAAGGAAGAAAAGACAATGAGGAGTCCGACCGAATAGCTGATAGACAAACTAGCTCACCCACCCATCACCAAGATTTGCGAATAGTTCCACTTCACCCCGCCAATTACCACAAGCTAGCACGAGTACAGTTAGCACCAAACCAGTTGTCAATCACCATCACCAGTCTACTCATTCAACGACTGTCACCTCTTTTTCCGAAACAGGGGGGAAGAAGGTGGAGTGCATGCGTTCAAACGGCTCCGCTCGTCAAGACATGCATGTCTTTCCTAACCCAACCCCATCTGCTCTGCAAGCAATCGAACATCGAAAACATTTCACTCACTTCGTGATAAAAAGCACTCGCATTGGCAACCTTGGAACAAAGAAAAGAAAGGAAAGGAAAAAAGGAAAAAAGGAAATAGGAAACAAAGATATATAATTTTTGTTAATGAGTTCCCCTATCACGAGAGGGGTTGTTTTTTTTATTTACTCAATTACTGTACAAATCTGACAAGAGTTAACAAATTAAAGACAAGGAATGGAACACACAAGCAAACCCAGGAAAGGTTAAAAAGGGAAAGCAAAAAATAAAATAACTGGAGAATGGGGAGGGGGGGGAGGGAACATATTTTGGCGAAGAAAAAGCAGTAAAAAAATAAAATGGGTGGACAAAAAACCACATACGGGATAAACAAGGAAACAAAAAAAAAGAGCAAGCCCTTGGGTAATAACAGAGCCCTTTTTACTTTCCCCTCTTCCCCTTACTCTCTTCTCGCCCGAAGAAATGCAACCCAACCGAATCTAAAAAGTAAAAACGGAAAACCCCCATAAAGCCCAAAGGCGAGATCTATGTTTGGCAACCCCCATAGAACGTGTTTTTGTACGAAGGAAGAGAAAAAGAGGGGGAAATGGCAGCCAGGTAAAAATGGACAGTGAAACAAAAGTCGTAAAAACACAACCCCCGCTGGATGCATCGGCAAGGAACCGCGCTTCCCAGAGAGTAACAAAAGCAAAAACAGACGAAATCAGATATCCCCTCAACAATGCTATTTGTACGAAGAATGACGGGGACGGAGAATCCCCGAGAAAGAATAGACAGTAGAAATAGAACGCGGTGAGAACTAAAGAAAAGAACCCCCCTGTTCCTAGATATGAAAGAAAAAAGGAAAATGTCATGACACATTCGTCATTTGCCCTTCAATCAAAGTAATATGTATAGAGGAAGCCGCTCAACTGGCGTTAAGATTGTGCTGGCTATAAGATTGTGCCGTTGCTGCGACATCTGGATCGGCATCCGGGTCGGCATCACCCTCCCCATTGCTCGCAGTCTGAATTGGTGCCTGGCGTTGGGCAGCGTACATAGGCTGGGAGTATCCTGGCTGAGGATATGCTGGATATACCTGCTGTTGCTGGGGGTATTGTGGCATCGGTTCCATGGCGGCAGTAGGAGCTGCAGGGTAATGAACGTTGGCGGGAACAGGCGCATTTGCATACGGAAGAGGTGGCGGAAGTTGGCGAGGAGGGACAGGCGTGTATTGTGCACTGGATACGGGTACTGGGGCGGGTGTCTGGCTCTGAGCTTCACTAGGCTGGCCACCCTCAGCGCTTGACCTGCGCGCTTCATCCTCGACTGCCTTTCTCTCCGCTTCCTCCTGCTTCTTGCGGGCCTTCCACTCCTTTCGAATCTCCTTAAACTCTGTTGACGTGATCGCGTTAGTAAATGCTGAAAGAGTACGCGTTTCCATCACCGAGCTCCCCAACTGAGATGAGATGAATAGGGGGAAGAACAGCAGAAAAACTGGTGCGCAACAAACCTTCTGGAGTACGTTTTATTCCATGACTCTGCATTGTCACATGGGCATTCAAGTGGTTAAGTGTCCCGTAAGCTTTCTCACAACCATGCCATCCACACTTGTACATCCGCTCGATTTCCTCATAACGTCTGCGCGGCCGTTTGTGCTGTTGGGCGCCCGGGATAGGTACAAAGGAGTAAACTTGTGAGAGAGGATGAGTTTGTTGATCGGAGATGCGTTTTCGGTTTGGGTTTCTGTTGTTACGCACTGGCCCGGCCGGACTAGCGACACCTCCAGGTCCTCCAGGATGCGTGCTATACGCCATGTGGGGAGGCTGCGAATACCCTTGAGACGACCAATCCGGGCGCCAACCCGAAGCAGAGGTCGCTGGGTGTGGATGACTGTATGGCTCTGACATTGTACCTGGTGGTGGTGGGTACGAATGGTACTGAGCTGGTTGAGGGAGAGGATAGGCCGGATTCGTGACACTCGTACTGGGATCTTCAGAAGATTCAGGATCGGGCTTCACTGGACGTTGAAGGCTTTGTGCCAATGGTGGGAGGGGGAAGTTAGAATGAGATGCGTGACTCATACCTCCACTGCTACCTGTACCGGCACTACTAGAGGGATAACGTGGAGCGCCTTCGTAACGAGAAGCGCCTAAGCTATATTCTGATTGAAAGTTTGGGGCAGAGGATGGAGTAGTCGAGGAAGAATAAGCGACGGAGCGGTCCTGAGATGGTGATTGGTAATTCGTAGGCTGCTCGGTTGTTTGAGACTCTGACTGGTTGTTGGTGAATTGAGAATAAGAGGCTGATGATGGCAAACCAGATTGTGCGTATTCGGATGAGCCTCTATCCATAGAGTGGTTGGTCGTTGGATACTGAAAATCGATTCGTGCGACGGGGTGCTGCTGCTGATGAACCGGATGCACGCTGAACGCAAGGGACATGCTACGTTCCTTGACGAACACGGGCCCGGAGAATCCTAAGCAGCAGAGGTTGTTGGTTCCTCGAATAAACTGTAAATTCGGTAGACTGTAAGAAACTGAAATACTAGTAACGGTATGAAGCAGGGGTGTACAGAGGCCGGTACAAAGTTTTCGCATACACCAAAGTAGCTTACCAGCAAAAAATCCTTAAAAACTAGTGAGGTCACAAAGTAGTGTGCGAAGACTTTATACCGCCCCTGTAGTAGTAGTAGCAGTAGCGTGTTTAGGATGGGATGAGGTGAAGAGGGGGAGGGTGAAGAGGGGAGGAAGAGGCGAATGATCGTGTTTCGCAGTCTCAATAAGATTTTTTATCAAGACTGCCGGGCTTTCACCGAGTTACTTCGCTAGTACCTTTTGTCTAATTTCCTTGGCCAGCCCACAGCACAAAGTCCCAATGCTCCGTAAGGGGAAAAAAGGAAAGAAAAGAAAAGAAAAAAAGAACAAGTCGATGCTAGTCGGTGCTGTCAAGGACTAGTGTAGGGCGGCG
>Ga0307507_10011364_pt1 | contig 11243 bp, 9 predicted proteins | sample 7_EM_MG_FD_207223 | JGI IMG/M metagenome (GOLD analysis project Ga0307507, IMG submission 207223) | Populus trichocarpa ectomycorrhiza microbial communities from riparian zone in the Pacific Northwest, United States - 7_EM | ecosystem: Host-associated > Plants > Roots > Unclassified | place...
TCTTATCCGGCGGCGCATACTCATGGAAATAGAGACGGTGCTGCGGAATGTCCTTCCGGTAACGCACCGTTTTTTCGTCCCCTTCCTCGGGATGGAGGGTGACGTAGATTTTCTTCACGACGTCGACCGTGATGGGCAGACGGCGGCGAACCGCATAATCGCGAATGAAATGCAGCGCCTCGCGATGCCGGCGAATTTCCTCGCAGACCGGTTGCATCCCCGAGTCGGCCGTGACGGGGGCGTTCGGGTCGATGGCGGTCTTCAGCTCTTGGAAGGTGTAGACCACCCCTTCGAGCGCACTGTCGTGGTAGATCCACGACATGTCGAGGTTTTCCCGATAAGCCAGTTGGAAGTCCGCATCCGCCCTCTGCAGGCGTTCTTCTAGCAGTTGGGTGCGTTCTTCCACCGAAAGCGCTTTCGGCGGTTCCGGGGGGGGCGCGAGGGGTTTTTTCTTGGCTGTATTTTTCGTAGGCATAGGCCGGCCGGCGCCAGCGGCTGAGGCGGGTTTAGAAGCGAATCTAGGCTAGTCGGACGGTACAAGAGAGGTCAAGGATTGCCCCAATGTTGGTTCAACTCCAGGTTCGAAACCTCGTTCTTATCGAAAATCTCGTGCTAGAGCTTCGCGGCGGTTTCAACGTCCTGACCGGTGAGACGGGCGCCGGTAAGTCGATGATCATCGACGCTTTGTCCTTGGTTTTGGGCGGTCGAGCCCGTGCCGATCTCATCCGAGCAGGCGCCCGAGAGGCCGAGGTCGAGGCGCTCTTCGAGATTCCCGCAGGATCCCGGGTGCTTGCCAAGCTGGAAGCGGCCGGAATCCCTTTCGATGGCACCACCGGTGGTGGCGTCGCCTTGGTGGTCCGGCGCCTTTTGCAGTCCGATGGCGGCGAGAACTTGCGCACCCGCGCCTACGTGAACGGTCGCCTTTGCACCGCGGCCCAACTCACGGAGCTTGCGCCGGACCTTTGCGACATCGCCTCGCAGCACGAGAGCGTCAGCCTGACGGACCCGGCCACGCACGTGGAATACCTGGATGCGTTCGGCAAGCTGGACGCCGCCCGCGACGCGCTCGCCGAAGAGGTGGATGCGCTCGCCGCCATCGTGAAGGATCTGGAGGCCGTGCGGGAGTCCGAGCGTGGGCGGGCCGAGCGGGAAGACTTTCTCGCCTTCCAATTGCGCGAGCTCGAAGAGCTTTCGCCCGAGGTGGGGGAGGAGACGCAGCTCGAGCAAGAGCGCGCGCGGCTTCGCCATGCCGAGCGCCTCACGCAGGCCACGGCCACGACCGCCGAGCGCTTGTACGAAGGCGAGGGGGCGATTTGCGACGAGCTGGGTCGCCTCGCCGCCGACGTCGACGGTGCCGCGTCGCTCGATGGTTCGCTTGCGTCGCTGGCCCGGCAAATCGAGTCGGCGCGTTCGGAGTTGGCCGATGCGGCCCGCGCGCTCGCACGCTACGCCGAGGGGGTCGAGGTCAACCCGCAGCGCTTGGCCGAGGTGGAGGAGCGCCTCTTTCGGCTGCAAAAGCTCTTGCGGAAGTACGGCCCGACGACCACGGAACTCGTCGTCCACCGCGATACGTTGCGCCGTGAGCTCGATGGCCTTGAAGGCGCCACGGCGCGTGTCACGGAGCTCGAGGCGAGCCGCGACGCGCGGCTCACCAAGGCCTCGTCGCGGGCACGCACGCTCTCGCAGCGACGGCGGCAGGCCGCGGAAAAGCTGGCCGATGCCGTGGGTCGCGAGCTTGCGCAACTCGGCATGGGGCGCGCGCGCGTGGTCGTCGAAGTGGCGCCCATCGCCACCGGCTCCGCCGAAGCGAGCCTGCAAATCGATGGTGCACGGCTCACGCGCGGCGGCATCGACCGCGTCGAGTTCCTCATCGCGCCCAACAAGGGCGAGGAGCCGCGCCCCATGCGCCGCATCGCAAGCGGCGGCGAGCTCTCACGCGCGCTGTTGGCGTTGAAGCGCGTCCTCGCCGAGAAAGGCCCCGCGGGCCTCTACGTTTTCGACGAGGTGGACGCGGGGATCGGCGGGGCGATCGCGGAGGTCATTGGCCGATCCATTGCCGACGTGGCGCGCCATCGCCAGGTGCTCTGCATCACGCACCTCCCGCAAATCGCGGCCCTCGCCGACGGACACCACGTCGTCGGCAAGAGCGAAGTCAAAGGGCGCACCCTCACCACGGTGCGCCCATTGAGCGAAAAAGAGCGCGTCGAAGAGGTGGCCCGCATGATTGGCGGCGTCAAAGTTGGCGAAGCCGCCCGCCGCGCCGCCGAAGAAATGTTGGCCACGCGCAAGTAGTCGCCCGATTCCTAAAGCTCAGACGGCCAGGACGGCGGACAGGTTCTCCGAAAAGCGCAGCGGCTTCTGGCGCTGCGTGAGGATCTCGTAGCCGTCGCGGGTGACCACGATGGTGTGCTCGAACTGGGCCGAGAGCTCGCCGTCCACGGTGCGGACAGTCCACTTGTCGTCGGCGTCGATCTCGACCTCGTAGCGGCCCAGGTTCACCATCGGCTCGACGGTGAAGATCATCCCGGCCTTGAGCCGCTGGCCGTCGCCGCGCTTGCCGAAGTGCTTCACCTGCGGAGGCTCGTGGAAGCGGCGGCCGATGCCGTGGCCGACGAAGTCGCGCACGACGCTGCAGCCTTGTGCTTCTACGTAGCTCTGAATGGCGTAGCCGATGTCGCCGAGGCGCGCGCCCTCGCGCACTTCGGCGATGCCCAGCTCCAGTCCGCGGCGCGCCGTTTCCACGACCAAACGCGCTTCGGGGCTCGGCGTGCCGATGTAAAACGTGGCCGACGTATCGCCGTGGAAGCCGTTGTAGAGCGTCGTGACGTCGACGTTGATGATGTCGCCGTTCTTCAACACCTCGCCGCCCGGGATGCCGTGGCACACGACGTCGTTGAGCGACGTGCACACGCTCTTCGGGAAGCCCTTGTAGTTGAGCGGCGCGGGATAGGCTCCGCGGCGGATCGTGTCTTCGTGAACGATGGAGTTGATCTCTTCCGTCGTCATCCCGGCGCGTAGCTTCTCGCCCACGAGCACCAGTGTCTCTGCTGCCATTTGCGAGGCGATGCGCACGCCTTCGATCTCTTTTACGCTTTTGATTTCTACGCCCACGGTAACCCTCGGTCTTTCCTATAAGGATCGGCCGCGCGGCTAGGTCAAGACGCCGGCCCCAGATTTCCAGGCCAAACCACCAGGCCCATCACCCGCAATCGCTATTTGGATGCGGTTCCCTCACCAAACGCAGCGGCGGCGCGCACGGCATCCACGACGTCTTTGTTGTCGGGCGCGGCGTGAAAGTGCAGCTCGGTATCGCCGTCGGGCCGGACGAACTCGCGCACGAAGACCACGAAGATGCGTCCGTGCAGGCGGTTCTGGAAGTTCTTCACGATGTTGGCGGCGGAGCTCGTGTGGTCGATGCGCAGGTTGAAGTTTTCTCCCTGCGGCGGATGCCCGCCCGCGAGCTTCTCCAGCGGCCGAAGCCCCAAGTCGTAACGCGCATCGACGCCGTCGTTCTTGGCGGTCACCGTGTCGATGCGGGCGCGTACGACAGCATCCCCCACTTGCGTACGTTCACGCAGCACCGAATCGGTGCGAGGGCTGGCTTGCGCCTGACTCAAACTCAGGTCGATGCCCACCGCCCGGGGCTCGATGTCGTCGTCGAAGAGCTCCGTCGCGTGGCCGGAATACGCGGGCAGCGGGCGTGAAGCTCCGGCACCCGAGGTACGGGCACCGCCACAACCGAACATTCCGACGAGGGCGATGCTCGAAGTCAAGAGGATCGGTAAGAAGCGCATGGGAGGGCTTTTTACATCATTTTTCGACGTCGGCCGTCGAAGTCTTCGAGGGTGGCCATTGCATCCAAAGAACAGCGCGTTGTTTGGTCTCAATCGAGCGCAATGCTAGTCTTGGGTGCACCAGACATCAGAGGGCAGGGTTTTCATGAAGCATCGTCTCCTTTCCGCCGCCGTGATCTTCGGGGGTGTGGCTCTTTCCGTAAGCAGCTTCGCCGCAGACACCAAGGCGAGTGCCGCCGCTGCCGCTGCCGTGGAAGCACCTACGGTGTCGTCGCTTGCGCCGCAGCTCGAAGGCTTCCGCTGGGGCATGACCCGGGCGGACGTCATCAAGATGCACAACCAACTCAACGGCGTCTTCGACCGCGAGTACAACCCGCTGCTCATCAAGATGCAGCCGGGCGTGCGCATGCAGGCGCTCGAGTCGGAGCGTGAGACGAGAAAGTTGCAGTTCGCAAAGAGCCTGCACGAGTTCAGGGACGTGCCGAGCGGCTTCGATGCCACGGGCCTCAAGGGTGAGTACAGCTACCGCAACAACGAGTCGGCGCTGGTGCTCGAGGGGGCAACGAAGCGTCGGTTCTTCTTCTTCGTGGGCAGCGCGCCGGGCGAGCGCCTCTGGAAGATCTACGACGAGGTGAAGCTCCTCGATGGCGGCGCGCTCGGCAAGACCTACCAGGAAGCCGCCTCCAAGATGGGCTCCAACGTGTCGGCGCAGGGCAAAGCCCGCAACGCCGATCCGTCGCGCTGGTTGAACCTCCCGTACACGGAGTGGCAAGACGGCTCCAGCCACCTGCGCGTGGTCGATCGCTCGGGCGAGCGGCTCGTTGGGGTGGTCCTGGAGGAGCGCAACACCTTCCGGAACATTTCGGCCATGCGCCCGAACAAGCTGGACGATCCGATGTCGCTCGACCCGAGTATCCAGCTGGTGACCAAGGGCGGCATCAGCGACCCCAGTGCCAAACCCGCGCCCGTCGCGGGCGAAGGGACGGCGAAAGCCGGGGCCGGAAAGACCGCAGCCAAGAAGAAGTAAGCTGGCCTCTCTTTCAGAAGCCCCCGCGGTAGGCGCCGTGGTATGCTCGCTCGCAAACAGCGTGCGCGCATCGGTGAATGCCAAGACTCCCCCAGCACCCGCCACCCCGGCAAACAAGTCGGCTCTTCGCGAGCCGGTTGAGAAGTTGTGTCGCGATGTGCTTGCACCTCTCGTCCACGCTGATGGGGGAACCTTGTTCCTCGTCAGCGTGACGGCCGAAGACGTCCACATCCATCTTGGTGGGGCGTGTGCCGGTTGTCCCGGCGCGGCCATCACGCGCGATCGCATGCTGGAGCCGGCTCTCAAAACCGTGCTGCCCAAGGCGCGTCTCACGGTGACGACCGGCTTTCGCGTGCCCGAGGGTGCGCAAAAGATCGACGTCCCCTGACGGACGCTTCTTCATTTCGCGAGCTCGTTCGAACGAGCTCGCAAAGTGAGTGCAGTACGCGGTATCTTTGCGCCGCACCGACCGCTTCGGCGGCGCGTGCGAGGTAGGCGTGGCGACCCGGTATCGGCTGCGATTTCTTCTACAGGAGTTCGACCTGGCCAGAGGCGCGACCCTCATCGGTCGCAGCGCGGAGTGCCACGTGACGATCGAGGATCCCCTCGTGTCACGTCAGCACGCGAAGATCGTCATCACGGGCGACGAGGCCGTCTTCGAAGACCTTGGAAGCCGCAACGGCGTGAAGGTCAACGGCACGGCGTTGAAGGGATCCGTTCGCCTCAAGGACGGCGATCGCCTCCGCATCGGCACGCAGGAGCTGGTGTTCTGCGAGGTGGAGACAGGCATCGCGCCACCGGCAAAGACTACGGGCTTTCTCCGTTATTGCGCGGCGTGCCGGTTGCCTTACCCGCAGGAGCTCGCTGCATGCCCCGCATGTGGCGCCACGGAGCAGATCGACGAAGATACGTTGAGCGGGCAGCAGTTCGGCGCCTCGTCGAAGCAGGCCGCGTGGAGCGTGCAGTTGCTCGTCGAAGTGACGGAAAAAGCGCTGACCTTGGGTCGCATCCCCGACGCGGTTCGCATGCTCCAACGGGCCAAGCTGCAGCTCGAAGAGCGCGTGGGCTCGGGCGGTGCGGCGCCGGCGGATCAAATCGAAGGGCTCGTGCGCTCGGCCATGCGCGTGGCCTTGGCCGCGGAAGATCCGGCTTGGGCTTCGTGGGGCCTGCACCTGTACGACGAACTGCGCCTTTTCCCTTCCAGTACGGTCATCGAAGCGTTTGCCGAAGTGGGTCGGAAATATCCGGCGAAATTGGTCAAACCCGCCGAGGACCTTTTGACGGCGTTGCGACGCGCGCGGCCGGCGGGTCACCCGGCTTTGCAGGAGGCCGGTCGCCTGACGGCGCCGGCCAGTGCGGCCGCGCAAGCGGGGGCAGGGGAGGTGTTGGCCGAATTGGAGCGCCTGGTTGCCTCACTGGGCGAGCTGGCCGCTGCGGGCGCCGAGCAGGAACGAGAAGGTGACACGCCGAATCCCGCCGGTTCTGACCTATCTTGAAGGGGGCCTGAGGACCCACCCGTTCCGTAGTCTCCGTTGTTTCCGTTCGTGGCGTTCGCTCGCGGTGGAGTGTAAAGGTAACATGCAAGTCGGCAGGATGGGCGGAGCCTAATGCAATCGTCGGTAGGGTGGCACAGAGCGACGAGGCCGAGGCGGGAGCGAGGAGCGCACTAGCGCGATGCGTTTTCGTTTGCGGTACCTGCAGCACGACTTCGAGCTCACCGAGGGGGAGTTCGCCGTCGGCCGCAATGCGAGCTGTCAGCTCTCGCTGGACGATCCGCTCGTTTCGCGGCGCCATGCCTTGCTTCGGGTATCGCCCGGCGGGGTCTCGGTGGAAGATCTGCAGAGCCGCAACGGCGTGTTGGTGAACGGGCAGCGCATCGAAGGGACGGTGGCGCTGGCCGCTGGCGATCGCATCCTCATTGGCTCGCAGGAGATGACCCTGCTGGCGCTGGACGATGTGCCGGGTCGCGGCCGGTTGAACATGACCTTGCCGAAGATCACGCCTGCAACGCCGGTGGCGCCTGCACCGTCGTCGCCGAGCCTCGGAGGGCCGATGGCCCCGCTGGCGCGAACACCGCATCCGAGCCCCGCGCCCGAGCTCGAGGGGACGCGGCCGACGCCGGCGGCGGCGAACATCCTCGCGAAGATTCACTCGTCCACGACCGACCCGGCTGGGAAAGCGCTTCCCGAGGATCGCGCATCGTCGCCGGGGTTGCCGATGCCGATGCCGGCGCCCGGTCGCATCGGCTCGTCGCCGGGGACGCCGATGCGCGCCGTGGCGACGCCGGGCGGCGCGCGCGTGGCGGAGTCGAATCCGCTGTCGGCGCCGCGCACGCCCATCTCCGGTGGGGCGGGGGCGTCGGGCGCCCACTCGCGGCATCCGCCGCCGTTGCCGCTGGGCGGTGGCTCGGGGGCGACGCCGGAGCCCGAGTACGAGCTGACCATGATCCGCCGCGCGGACGCGTTCACGTTGCTGACCGGCGTGGCGGAGAAGGCGCTGGCCATGGGGCGCGCGGTGGAGGCGGAGCGCATCCTCGCGTCGCCGCTTGGCGACGTCATCGAGGCGAGTCGCGCGGGGAAAAAGATCATTCCGTCGTTGGTCGATCAGGCGGCGCGATTTTCGGCGAAGCTGGCCACCGCCACGGGCAAGGGGGCGTGGGCGGACTACGTCATCGAGCTGTACTCGGCGCAGCGGCGGCCGTGCCCCGCGCCGGTGATCGACGAGCTGTACAACGCCTTGCGACGGGTGACGGCGATCGATCTGCAGCGGCTGCGCGAGTACATCGAGGAGCTGCGCTCGCGGCTTTCGACCTTCGGCCCGGCGGAGCGGTTTCTGTTTCAGCGCCTCGAAGGCTTGGAGCGGCTCGCGGCGTTGCGCTGATCCGCGGGACCCGCGTGACCAGTGCTGCGTTCGTGGTAGTCCTGCCAGGCGAGGCTGTGGCTCGCTGAATAGCGAAGTGCTTCACGAAGTTCGGGATCTTCGACCAGGGCAAGCGAGGTTTCGAGATCCTGCGGGAGCGGGAGCGGTGGCGGAACGGCGCGCGAGATGCGTCGCTCGGGTGGGCGCTGCGGCGGTTCGAGGGGGGCCACGCGAAAGCGCAGTTCGGCGACCTCGACCCCGGCGTCGCGCAGGCGCGAGATGACCGAGGCGGCGAGCATCGAGAGCTCACTGGCCCAAACGCTGGAGGGGACGCGAACCGTGAGGACGCCGCGTTCGAGCGTCCACGGTTTCGCGCGATCGGCGATGCGGAGACCGACGGCCCGGGTCCAAGTTTGCAGCGGGATGGGCGCTTTCTTTCGAGCGAACCGGCTGTCGCCCGCCCGTTCGAGCACGGCCTCGATGCCCTCGGGCTCGCGCAGCTTGGGTCTCCTGGGGCGACGGCTCATGCTTCTAGGGTAGCGCAGACCAGACTAACGTGCTTGGGCGCTCGGGCGCTCGAGGGAAAGCTCGCCCTCGGGGGCCAGCGGCTCGAAGCAGGCGCCGCGTCGATCGGCGATGCCGACGCGCAGGTAGCTGCCTTCGAAGTGAAGGGCGTAGGGCGCGCGTGGACGCGGCGTGGGGCTCGTATCGGGTACGACGTAGACGTCGACGGCGTGCGTCGAACCGGAAGAAGCGCCGGGGCTGGCCGCGCGGCATTGTTGCGCCACCGTGCCGGAGCGATCGCCCTGCGCGCAGCGCTCGAGGGCAGCCGTGTCCGCGGCGGCGGGCTTTCGCCAGAGGACCGCTGCCGCGGTGGCGCGGACCAAGTCGTTGCTGTCATCGGCCAGCAGCGTGCGCTCGACGCCGCCATCGCCGCATCGCGTCCCGGAGGCGGCGAGGCCGGCGAGCGCGTTGACGCGCACGTAGGTACGAGCGTCGCGAAGCAGTGGGCAGAGCACGCGCACCGCCAACTGTGGGGCGCGCGTGCGCGCGGCGATGCGGCCCACGGCCGCGGTCGCGTTGACGGCGGTATCGAGATCGTTCGACGCGATGGCGGCGCTGAGCGCGTCGACGCCGGCCTTGTCGGCGCCGTCGCCCAGCGCGCCCATGGCCCATGCCGCTTGCGCGCGCACGCTCGCGTCGGCGTCGCGAAGGAGCCCGCGCGCCAGCGGTTCGGCGGAGGCACGCGCCTGCACGGGAAGCACCGTGGCGACGGTGCGGCGGTCGTCGGCGTCGTCGGCGCGAAGCAAGGTGCCGAGTGCGCGCACGCCGGCGGGGAAATTCGATCGACCAATGGCCAGGAGCAAGGCGTCGCGCTCCGGGCCGGCCGCGAGCTCCAACGCGTGCGAAAGCCGCCCGATGGCGTTTTCGGAGGGCACGCGCGCGAGGATCCCACCGAGGGCGGTGAGCACCGCCGCGCGATCGAGCTCTTCGCCGGCGTCCATCTTGCTCAGCAGCGCTTCGCGCGCCTTCTCCTTGCCGGCATCGCCCAGCGCGATGGCGGCGTGAAGGCGCACGGTGGCGTCGGTGTCGTTGAGTTTCTCGAGCAATGCCTCGTCGGCATCGGCCGGGCCCAACGTGCCCAGTGCGTCGATGGCGGCCAGGCGAAGCGCGGGGAACTTCGCGTTGGCCAAGCTGACCAAGATGGGCGCAGCGCGCGGTGCGCCGGTGCGCCCGAGGAGGCTCGCCAATGCCGCGCGCTCGTCCAAGGTGAGGTTCACGTTGCGAAGCGCCGCGGCCAGCGGTTCGACGGCGCGGCCATCGGGCTTCGACGGATCGAGCAGTGCCTTGGCGGCGCGCGCGGTTTCACTGCGCACGACGGGGCTGGCGGCGCCCACGAACTCGAGCACCACTGGAACGGAGTCGCGCGTTCCCGCACCGGCCAGTGCGTGCAGCGCCGCCGCGCTGGGTAGCACGCCGCGGCGCATGGCCGAGACCAGCGTCGCCGCCTCGCCCGTGGCGTGCAGGTCGCCAAGCACCCACGCGGCGCTCGTGGCGACGTGCGCGCTCGGGTTTCCTTTGAGCAGCGCCGAAAGCTCCGGGATCGCGGGCTGCCCCGCCGCGGCCAGCGCTTGCCGCGCCGGCGTGCGTTCCAGCCCGCCGCCCGCATCGTCGGCCACGCCGAGGGTCCCGATGAGCGCGCGCATCGCGTCGCGTGTGCCGATGCGTCCGAGTGCGGCCAGCGCCGCCTGGCGCAAGGCCGGATTGCGATCCGTGGCGAAGGGCGCGATGGTCTCCACGGCCTCGGGCGCGCGCAGGCGACCGAGCGCGTGCAGCGCCTCGATGCGCACCTCGTTCGTATTGTCCCGCAAGGTCAGGATGAGCGCCTGCGAGGCCCGCGCATCGCCTAGCTCCCCGAGTGCGCGCACCACGGCTTGCCGCACCTCGACGACCGAGTCTTGCACCTTGCCGACGAGCGGCACGACGGCGCGCTTGTCACCGAGCCGCGCCAGGGCGCGCGCGATCTGGACGCGCACTTGCGGGCTCGCGTCGTCGAGCCGCCCGAGGAGCGGTGCCACCGCATCGGGCGAGGCCTGCGCCCCCAGCGCGTCTGCCGCGGCCGCGCGCACGGCGGCGTCGGCATCGCCGAGGCCGCGCGCAAGCTGCAAGATGGTGCGCGCGTCCGGCAGCGCCCGGGCCACCTCGCACGCGGCGATGCGCAGGCGCGCATCGCGATCGCCGAGCCACGGCAGCACCGCGAGGGTCGCCGGCACCACGCGCAGGCGCACCGCGGACTGCGCGGCCGCGAGCTTTACCTCCACGTCGGGATCGCCCAGGGCCTGCAGCACCAGCGGCGTCCCGCGCGCGCGCCCGAGGGTCGAAAGCTCCTGCGCGGCCATGCGCCGCGTGGCTGCGTCTTGTGCCGTGAGCGCCCGGGCCACGCGCTCGGGCACGTCGGGCCAAACCACCGCGGAGGCCGGCGGGGCGTGCCCTAGCAGGGCCAGTACGAGCGAGGTGGTGACGACCGAAGCGAATCTCACGATAGCCCTCCACGGCGGCGCATGAACCAATGGGCTCCGAGAAGTGTGGCGGCAAGAAGCGTCCACGTCCACGGTGGCGCGACGGGAACGACGTGGCGCTCTGCGCTGACCACCGTGGGCTTGGGCAGCCGAATCGACTTCACCTCGTCGGCGAAGCCGAAGGTGCCGCCGGTTGCCTCGGCGAGCGCGCGCAGGCGCTCCGGATCCGGCCGCGAGTCGGCCCATTCGTCACCGCCGGCCTCGCAGGCGAAATCGCGGCGTGTGGTGGGCCCGGAGCCGAGGCGCAGCCGCGCGGAGTAGCCACCGGTGGGGAGCGCGGGAAGGGCGATCTCGAGCGGGGCATCACCCTCGCCGAGCGGCTTTTCCACGTGCACCGGCGCCGTTCCCGATTTGTCGAGCCGCGTGACGTCGAGCACCACCGTTTCGCCTTTGAGTGCACGGCCTGCGGTGCGAATGCGCAACGTGGGTGGCACGTCCGCGATGCACCCCTCCGGAAGATCGACCTGCGCCGGTTCGAAGCGC
>Ga0307507_10011365_pt1 | contig 11242 bp, 10 predicted proteins | sample 7_EM_MG_FD_207223 | JGI IMG/M metagenome (GOLD analysis project Ga0307507, IMG submission 207223) | Populus trichocarpa ectomycorrhiza microbial communities from riparian zone in the Pacific Northwest, United States - 7_EM | ecosystem: Host-associated > Plants > Roots > Unclassified | place...
CCCGCGCCGCCCGCAGCCCCGGCACCCGGGCCGCCCACGGCCCCAGCTCGTCCAGCCGCGTCTCACCCTGTACACCCTCGACCATGCGTACGCCCGTCTCCTCGGGCCACGCCGCCAACTCCTCGTACACGACCAGCGATTGGAGCGCCCACTCACCGACGAGCGCCTCCGGCTCTATTCGGTACGGCCACCACAGCCCGCCCGCAACCGCCGAGGTCGTCAGCTCGACGGGCTCCCGCGTCCACACCCGGACACGGGCGCCGCGCTCGGCCAGCACGACGGCCGTCGTCAACCCGATGATGCCCCCGCCGACCACGATCACTTCGCCACGCCCGTTGCTCTCCATGCCGGGACGTTAGCGGAATATGTCATGCAGTGCTCATATGTCCATCGCTCTGGGGATACTCACACCATGTCTGCCGAATACGCGACCTTCGGCCTGGCACCGGCGATGCGTGCCGGTGAAGTCCTGGCGGACGGTGGCTACCAGGTGCACCGCGACTTCGTCGACTTCATCGTCGACGGACGTCCGCTGCTGTTCCAGCTCACCGACCTCGACGCCGTCTCCCCACTCGCCTCCGACGTCCCACCCGCGATCTTCATCTCACAGGTCCGCAGCCTCCTCCTGGAGGCGGACGCACCGCTGGAGGGCGGACGCCACATCATCTACGGCTGCCCCGAGTGCGCGGACCTGGCCTGCGGCGCCGTCACCGCAGTCATCCAGCGGGACGGCACCGACTACATCTGGCGGGACTTCGCCTGGCAGACCGACGGGCACGCCGACCTGGAGCGCAACGGCTACCACGGCATTGGGCCCTTCCGCTTCGCCGGAGCCGAGTACCGCGCGGCACTCGACTCCCTCATCGACAGCGCCGAGACCCCGGCCGCCAAACGCCGCGTCCTGCTGATCGGCGCCCGCGTCGCCGTCCTGGCCAAGCTCGCCGCAGCCCTCCGCGCCATCGGCATCGGCGCCGACATCACCGGCGACGCGACCCACGTCCCCGCCGACGAACTGCGCGGCTACGGCGCCGTGGCCTTCGGCCGGGCCGTCACCCAGGAGGAGCGTGCCGCTGTACGGGCCGCCTTCGACCGCGCCGGGGTGGAGGTGGCCTACGTCGACGGCCTCGCCCCCATCGTCCCGCTCCTCGTCGCCCAGATCGAGCACGCCCTGGACCGCCGCCCCACCGAGCAGCACCGCCTGACCCGCCTGGTCGCCGCCGACGGCGAGGCGGGCATCGAGGTCACCTCCCCGTGCCGGGTGCGCGTCACGGCGTACCGTCTCGACCGCCTGTACCGCAGCCACACCCAGGAAGTCTTCGACGGCGTCCTGGAACCGGGCAACCACCGCATCGCCCTGGACGCGAAGGCGGTGAAGGGCGAGTCCTTCGTCGTGGCCCGCACCACGGGGAGCGTGCTGGTGGAGGCGATGGCGCGCTGAAAACCGCGGCGCGGGCGGGGAAGGGGACCGATTAGGATCGGCGGTCTGATGACTGCCACTCTCGTCGCCAAGAATCTCGCCGCCGGACACGGCGACCGCGCCCTCTTCACCGGGCTCGACCTCGTCGTCGCCCCCGGCGATGTGATCGGTCTTGTCGGTGCCAACGGCGCGGGCAAGTCCACCCTGCTCCGAATGCTCGCCGGGCTACTGGCCCCCGAGGAGGGCGAGCTGCGCCTCTCCCCGCCGGCCGCGACCGTAGGACACCTCCCGCAGGAGCCGGAGCGGCGCCCGGGCGAGAGCGTGCGCGAGTTCCTGGCTCGCCGCACGGGCGTCGCCGAGGCGCAACGCACGATGGACGAGGCCACCCAGGCACTGGTGGACGGCGCACCCGGCGCCGACGACGCCTACTCGACGAGCCTGGAACGCTGGCTCGACCTCGGCGGCGCCGACCTCGACGAGCGAGCCGAGGAGATCGCCGACACCCTCGGCCTGGCGATCGACCTCGACCAGCCCATGACGTCCCTGTCCGGCGGCCAGGCGGCGAGAGCGGGCCTGGCTTCGCTGCTGCTCTCCCGCTACGACGTCTTCCTGCTCGACGAGCCCACCAACGACCTGGACCTCGACGGCCTGGAGCGCCTCGAACGCTTCGTCTCCGGCCTGCGCGCCGGCACGGTCGTCGTGTCGCACGACCGGGAGTTCCTCACCCGCACGGTCACCAAGGTCCTCGAACTCGACCTGGCTCAGGGGGAGATCAACCTCTACGGCGGCGGCTACGAGGCCTACCTGGAGGAGCGGGACGTGGCCCGCCGGCACGCCCGCGACGACTTCGAGGAGTACGCCGACAAGCGGTCCGCGCTCCAGGACCGCGCGCAGATGCAGCGCGGCTGGATGGACAAGGGCGTCAAGAACGCTCGCCGCAAGGCGAGCAACGACAACGACAAGATCGGCCGCAAGTTCCGCAGCGAGGCCAGCGAGAAGCAGGCGGCGAAGGCCCGCCAGACCCAGCGCATGATCGAACGCCTCGATGTCGTCGAGGAGCCCCGCAAGGAGTGGGAACTGCGCATGGAGATCGCGTCCGCGCCCCGCTCCGGCGCGGTCGTCGCGACCCTGCGGGACGCGGAGGTACGGCGGGGCGACTTCACCTTCGGCCCCGTGTCCCTGCAGATCGACTGGGCGGACCGGGTCGCCGTGACCGGCGCGAACGGCGCGGGCAAGTCGACCCTCCTCGGCGCGCTGCTCGGCCGTATCCCGTTGGACGCGGGACAGGCTTCGCTCGGCTCGGGTGTCCTGGTCGGTGAGGTCGACCAGGCTCGTCAGCTGTTCCACGGTACGGAGTCCCTGCTCGACGCGTTCTGCGCGGCGGTACCGGACACCGAGCCCGCCGAAGTCCGCACGCTGCTGGCCAAGTTCGGCCTCAAGGCGCATCACGTGATGCGTCCGGCCGGGACCCTCTCACCGGGTGAGCGCACCCGCTCGGCGCTCGCGCTCCTCCAGGGTCGCGGGGTGAACCTCCTGGTCCTGGACGAGCCGACGAACCACCTCGACCTGCCGGCAATCGAGCAGTTGGAGTCGGCGCTCGATGCCTACGAGGGCACGCTGTTGTTGGTCACGCATGACCGCCGGATGCTGGACGCGGTGCAGGTGACGCGGCGGTTGGAGGTGGCCGACGGGAAGGTGACGGAGCAGCGGTGAGGTTCAGGTGGTTGGGGCGCGCTGACGTGCGGCTTCTTCTGCGGCGCTCTGGACCCGGTCCCGGTGCTCCGCCCACCAACTCGCGTCACCGGGGGCCATGTTGGTGCCTCCGACGCGCTGGCCCACCGCCCCGTCGATGAGTTCGCGTACGACGTCGGCGTGACCGGCGTGCCGGGATGTTTCGTAGATCATGTGGACGAGCGTGCGGTGCAGGGTGATGTCGTTCCCCCGCTCACCGGGAATCCGGCCGACCGTGTCCAGCGGCAGCGCCTCGATCGTCGCGTCCGAGTGCGCGCACACCCGCCGGTAGTCCCCGACGATCTGCTCACGCGTCTCGTCCGGCGTCGCCCACAGATCCGCGTTCGGTTCGGCGTCCCCCGCGATCCACAACTCCGGCGCGTCGACCGGCCGTCCGAACACCGTCCCGAAGTAGAACGCCTCGGCCCCGGCCAGATGCTTGACCAGCCCCAGCAGATTGGTACCGGTCGGCGTCATCGGCCGCCGGATGTCGTACTCCGACAGCCCGTCGAGCTTCCACAGCAACGTGTCACGGCTGTCCTGCAGGATGACGCGGAGGTCAGCTTTGAAGTCCGATGCGATCATCCCTCCAGTCTGTCGGTGCCATGGCCGACGTCCACCGAATTCCACCGCTCCGTGTCCTTACCAGGGGCGCGGGGAACTGCGCGACCAGCCCCCACCGGCCCGCAGCTCCCCACCACCTGACCGGCGAAGCCGTCAGCGCTTGCCCTTCTTCCCCGGATCCAGCAACCCCGCCTTCCGCAGAGCATCAGCCATCGCACTGTTACCCGGCGGCGGAGCCGCCTGCCGCGACCCACCACCCAGGCCCCCCCCACCTTGACCGCCCTGCCGTTGCTGCCGCCGCTGCTGAGGAGGACGCCCTCCACTCCGCTGCCCGCGCTGGGCACCCCCACCCTGCTGTCCCCGCTCCCCGCCGGAGGCCGCCGCCTCGTCATCGAGCCGCAGCGTCAGCGAGATCCGCTTGCGCGGGATGTCGACGTCGAGGACCTTCACCTTGACGATGTCACCCGGCTTCACCACGTCCCGCGGGTCCTTGACGAACGTCTTCGACAGCGCGGAGACATGCGCAAGACCGTCCTGGTGGACACCGACGTCGATGAACGCCCCGAACGCGGCGACGTTCGTGACGACACCCTCCAGGACCATCCCGGGCGCCAGGTCGGAGATCTTCTCGACGCCGTCCTTGAAGGTGGCCGTCTTGAACGCGGGTCGCGGGTCGCGCCCCGGCTTCTCCAACTCCTTGAGGATGTCGGTCACCGTCGGCAGACCGAACGTCTCGTCCACGAACTCGGTCGGCTTCAGCGAGCGCAGCACCGACGTGTTGCCGATCAGCGAGGCCACCTCGCTGCCCGCCGTCTTCACCATCCGCCGCACCACCGGGTACGCCTCGGGGTGCACGCTGGACGAGTCGAGCGGGTCGTCGCCGCCCCGGATGCGGAGGAAGCCCGCGCACTGCTCGTACGCCTTCGGGCCGAGCCGAGCGACGTTCTTCAGCTGGGTGCGCGACTTGAACGGGCCGTTGGCGTCACGGTGCGACACGATGTTCTCGGCGAGGCCGGAGGTGATGCCGGAGACGCGTGAAAGCAGCGGCGCGGAGGCCGTGTTGACGTCGACACCGACGCCGTTCACACAGTCCTCGACCACCGCGTCCAGCGAGCGGGACAGCTTCACCTCGGACAGGTCGTGCTGGTACTGGCCGACACCGATCGACTTGGGGTCGATCTTCACCAACTCCGCAAGGGGGTCCTGGAGTCGGCGCGCGATGGAGACGGCTCCGCGCAACGACACGTCCATGTCGGGCAGTTCCGCCGAGGCGAACGCGGACGCCGAGTACACGGACGCGCCGGCCTCGGACACCATCACCTTGGTGAGGTTCAACTCCGGGTGTTTGGTGATGAGTTCACCGGCGAGCTTGTCGGTCTCGCGGGACGCCGTGCCGTTACCGATCGCGATCAGCTCGACCGAGTGCTGGGCGGAGAGGCGGGCCAGCTTGGCGAGGGCGTCGTCCCACTTGTTGGCCGGGACGTGCGGGTAGATCACGTCCGTGGCCACGACCTTGCCGGTGGCGTCGACGACGGCGACCTTCACACCCGTACGGAAACCGGGGTCGAGGCCCAGCGTCGCGCGCGTGCCGGCCGGGGCGGCGAGCAGCAGGTCCCGCAGGTTCGAGGCGAAGACGTTGACCGCCTCGTCCTCGGCCGCCGTGCGCAGCCGCAGCCGCAGGTCGATGCCGAGGTGCACGAGAATGCGGGTGCGCCAGGCCCAACGGACCGTGTCCTGGAGCCACTTGTCGCCGGGACGGCCGCGGTCGAGGACCTGGAAGCGGTGGGCGACCATCCCCTCGTAGGAAGAAGGCCCCTCGGTGGGCTCCTCGGGCTCCAGGACGAGATCGAGGACGTCCTCCTTCTCGCCGCGCAGCATCGCGAGGATGCGGTGCGAGGGCAGCGCGGTGAACGGCTCCGAGAAGTCGAAGTAGTCGGCGAACTTGGCGCCCGCCTCCTCCTTGCCGTCCCGCACCTTCGCGGCGAGGCGCCCGCGCCCCCACATCCGCTCACGCAGCTCGCCGATCAGGTCGGCGTCCTCGGAGAACCGCTCGGTGAGGATCGCCCGGGCACCGTCGAGGGCGGCCTGCGGATCGGCGACACCCTTGTCGGCGTCGACGAACGCGGCAGCCGCGGCCAGCGGTTCCACGGACGGGTCGCCCAACAGCCCCTCCGCGAGCGGCTCCAGCCCCGCCTCCCGCGCGATTTGAGCCTTCGTCCGCCGCTTGGGCTTGTAGGGCAGGTAGATGTCCTCAAGGCGCGCCTTGGTCTCGGCGGCCCGGATCTGCGCCTCCAACTCCTCGGTGAGCTTGCCCTGCTCACGCACCGATTCGAGGATCGCGGTCCGCCGCTCCTCCAGCTCCCGCAGATAACGCAACCGTTCCTCAAGCGTGCGCAGCTGCGCATCGTCGAGCATCTCGGTCGCTTCCTTGCGGTAGCGGGCGATGAAGGGCACCGTCGAACCGCCGTCGAGCAGCTCGACGGCAGCCTTCACCTGCCGCTCCCGTACGCCGAGCTCCTCGGCGATCCTGCCTTCGATGGACCCTACGAGGGGTGTCGTCACGCCCGTACCGCCTTCTCCACTGAGGTTGCGCGGCAATTGTGGCAGGTGACACCGACAGTCGGGGATCAGGGCGCTGTCCTGCGGGTCCGGTCCCTACTGCTTGCCGAGCAGATCCCGCGGAAACGCCCCGGCGGCAAGCGCGCGTCGTGCGAATCCGGTCGCCAGTTCGGTAAGCCGTACGACCCCTTCGGCACCCAGGTGTTCGTACGGCGCCCGGTCCAGCCGGTCCGTCTCCGCCTCGATCCCGGCGCGCAGCGCGAGGCCCGCCTCCGTCAACTCGCCGTCCCCGTCGAGCAGCCCGCGCTCCCGGAGCCGTCCCGATGCGGCGTCCCACTCCTCCTGGTTCCATCCGCGCGTGCCGAACACCCACTTCGGGGTCATGCCCTTGCCGGTCGCGGTGTGGGTGACCACGGCCTCCAGGCCGTCGAGTTCGGCGGACATCAGGACGGCCAGATGACCGTCGCCGCGGTGCTCGCGCAGCAGCGTGGCCGCGTGGAAGTACGCCAGATGCGGCTCATCGGGGACCGGCAGATCGGCGTAGGCGGCATACAGAGGCCGGGCGGAGCGTGTGCACGCTGCGGCGGCCCGCAGAGCCAGCCCCGCCGCCTCGGCCATCTCCTCCGACGCCACCACGTCGTCGCCCAGCAGGCGGCGCAGGGTGGCGTCGACGGCACGCGCGCGTGCGTGCAGGACCTGCTCCGGGGAGACGGTCTCCCACACGGCGGGTACATGCCGGGCCACGAGTTCGTACTTGTAGTTGTAGAAGGTCGCCGTCACCGTGCCAGGACCGACCGGCCCCATCGCCGCCGCGCGTACGGCGAAGTTGACGGCCTTGGAGTCCCTGACTCCGAGAGCCGACAGTTCCCGGCCCAGGTCGGGCGAGAAGTAGAGCGTGGCGTGCAGGGAGTTGAGCGCGTTGTGGCAGCGGCGCCCGGCACGGGGATCGACGGCGGCAGTAGTCATGACGACCACGTTACCGACTGGTCGGTACGGGCTCCAAGGGTGGGCACGGGATGGCAGGAAAGGTGGGGTACCCGTCATGCGGCCGTCACGAGGAACGCGAAGAATCGACGGCATGCGAACCGTCCTGGTGGTCCTCTTCGATGACGTCCAGAGCCTCGACGTCACTGGCCCCGGGGACCTGTCGCATCCGTACGGCCTCCCTGGACGGCGGCCCGGGGACCCGCGCCCCGGACCCGCGCGTGACCGACTGGCTGCGCGCGTACGGGCCGCGCGCCGGGCGGCTGGTCTCGGTGTGCACCGGGGCGATCCTGCTCGCCGAGGCGGGCCTCCTGGACGGTCGCCGGGCCACCATCCACTGGGCGTACTCCGCCGAACTCGCCAGCGACCACCCCGCCGTGACGGTCGACCCCGACCCGATCTACGTCTGTGACGGGCCCGTCTTCACCGCGGCCGGTGTCTCCTCCGGCATCGACATGGGCCTCACCCTGCTCGGCCGGATCGCGGGCGACGAACACGCCCAGGCCGTACAGCTGTTGACCGAGTACGACCCGCAGCCGCCCTACGACGCGGGGTCCCCGCAGAAGGCGCCCGCGCACCTCGTCGAGAGGTTCCGCGCGAGCAGCCGCTTCATCCTGACGTAGTTTCTGACGCACTCCCTGATGCAGTCCAGGTGAAGCGCGGCGCGCGGCGCTCCAGGAACGCGGCGACGCCCTCCGCGGTGTCGCCGCTGCCGCGCACCTGCTCCGCCCAGTAACCGTCCCTGTCCGTACGCCCGTCGGCGAACTCCTTCGCCGCGGCCTGCGTCAACTGCGAGCGGGACACCAGTACCCGGGTGAACTCCGTGACCCGCTTGGCGAGTTCGCCCTCGGGCAGCAGCTCGTCGACGAACCCGGTGCGCAGCGCCCGCTCCGCGTCGATCAACTCGCCCGAGAACAGCAGGTACTTGGCGGCCCCTGGACCCACCAACGACACCAACCGCCGGGTGGCGGAAGCCGGATACACGATCCCGAGCTTCGCCGGAGTCACCCCGAACAGCGCGCCCTCCTCGGCGAACCGCAGATCACAGGCCGCCGCCAACTGTGCACCGCCGCCCACGCAATGCCCCCGGATCGCAGCCAACGTCGGCTTGGGGAACGCCGCGAGAGCCTCCTCCGCGAGCACCGACAGCCCCTGCGCCTCACTCGCCGACTCCCGCAGCGTCGAGATGTCGGCCCCGGCGCAGAACGTCCCGCCCTCACCGGTCAGCACGAGCGCCCGTACGGCCGGATCGGCGGCCAGCGCGTCGAGCAGCGGCGGCAGCGAACGCCACATCTCGGCGGTCATCGCGTTGCGCTTGCCGGGATGGTGGACGACGACGGTGGCGACCGAGTCGGTGACGTCGTGCAGCAGGCGGGGCTCCATGCGCCGGATGCTACGTACAACCGGAAGAGTTCGCGAAGTCGGCACGATCGGAACACGAGCGGTCCGACAAGCGACCATATCGTGCGGAAGCGGTCGGAAGACGCCCGATACCTGCTGACTTCTGTTCAGGCGTCCGGGGTGGCGCGGGTCGGTGCCAACACTCGTCGTGTGGTGACAATCGAGCGCAAGGGTGGCGACCGGACGATGGAGAACCACGGGCGAGGGTCAGCCCCACGCCCAGAAGGCGGCAGAGACGATCCCCCGGATCCCGTCCCCGCCCCCGCACCGCCGGACCCGCTGCCGTACGAAGGAGTCTGGCGGTTCACCGCCTCCGCCGTCGACGCCTCCGTCCCGCAGGCGCGACACGCCGTACGGGACCTGCTCTTCCGGCAGGGCGTGCCCCTCTCGGACGACCTGCTGCAGGGGCTGTTGCTGATCGTGTCCGAGCTGGTCACCAACGTGGTCCGGCACGCGGTGCTGCTGTCGCCGACCCTCGCCGTGGAGATCGCAGTCGGAGCCGAGTGGGTGCGGGTGTCCGTCGAGGACAACCACCCCTACCGCCCGACCGCCCTGGTGGCCGACCACGACGAGACCGGCGGCCGGGGACTGCTCCTGGTGCGCGAGGTGACCCGGGAGGCGGGCGGCGTCTGCGACGTCGAGCACACGGCGAGCGGCGGCAAGGTGATCTGGGCCGCCCTGCCGCTCAAACCCGCGCAGGTGCCGTAGGCGAGGAGGTCACCAGCCCGCGGACGGGCCCGTCAGCTCCCTGACCGCCGGACGGGCCGCGTCCAGGACCGTCATGAACCAGGACGAGAAGGTGTCCTTCGCGTGCCGCTCCGCCAGCTCGGCGGGGGTCACGAACGCGGTCGTGCCCACCTCCTCCGGGTCCGGCCGCAGCGGCGACTGCACCATGCCGACGAAGAGGTGGTTGTACTCCTGCTCCACCAGGCCCGAGTCCGGGTCCGGGTGGTTGTAGCGGACCGTGCCCGCCTCGGCGAGCAGCGACGGGGACACCCCCAGCTCCTCGTACGTCCGCCGGGCCGCCGCCGCGAAGGGCGCCTCGCCCGGGTAGGGGTGGCCGCAGCAGGTGTTGGACCACACGCCGGGGGAGTGGTACTTGCCGAGCGCCCGCTGCTGGAGCAGCAGTCGGCCCTGCTCGTCGAAGAGGAAGACGGAGAAGGCGCGGTGCAGCCGCCCCGGCGGCTGATGGGCGGCGAGCTTCTCCGCGGTGCCGATCGTCACGCCGTTCTCGTCGACCAGTTCGAGCAAGATCGCTTCAGCGTTGCCGTTCGACGAGCTGTGCGTCGCGGTGGCAGGTGTGATCGGCATACCCATCCTTCACTTCGGTCTACGAGCCAAGTCTGCCGTACGGATCCGGCACTCCCGGCAGTTCATCGTGCCCGGCGCGGCGACGGCGGAACCGTCCGGGGGGTGGGGCTGTGGCAGTGGGGACGCGGGTGCGCGCCGGACGGCTGCGTTCCGTCGAAGTCGATCGATTCCTGTCGATTTCCGTCAGTGCGGAAGCCGTACGGAAACCTCATGAAGCCGTACGGGAATCTCGGGCGAACGTCAGTGGCACAGCTTCGCCTCGTGCTCCGCGTGCCCGCCGGGCTCCAGCTGGAAGGTGCAGTGCTCCACGTCGAAGTGGTCGCCGAGGCAGCCCTGGAGTTCGTGGAGGATCTTCTCGTTGCCGATGGCGTTCAGCACGTCCGAGCGGACGACCACGTGTGCGGAGAGCACCGGCATGCCCGAGGTGATCGTCCACGCGTGCAGATCGTGGACGTCCTCGACCCCGTCCAGGGCCAGGATGTGGGCGCGCACATCCTGCATGTCGACATCCTTGGGGGCCGACTCCAGCAGGACGTCGAGGGTCTCGCGCAGCAGCTTCAGGGTGCGCGGGACGATCATCAGGCCGATGGCGAGCGAGGCGATCGGGTCGGCAGCCTGCCAGCCCGTCGTCAGGATCACCACGGCCGAGATGATCACCGCCAGGGAGCCCAGCGCGTCCGCGGCGACCTCCAGGAACGCGCCGCGCACGTTCAGGCTCTCCTTCTGGCCGCGCACCAGCAGCGTGAGGGAGATCATGTTCGCGACCAGGCCGATCAGACCGAACACGATGGTCAGTCCGCCCTCGGTGTCGGCGGGTGTGACGAACCGCTGGACCGCCTCGTACAGGACGTATCCGCCGACGCCGAGCAGCAGCAGACAGTTGGCGAGCGCGGCGAGGATCTCCGCGCGGGCGTAACCGAAGGTGCGGTTGCCGGTCGCCGGGCGGTTCGCGAAGTGGATCGCGAGCAGCGCCATGCCCAGGCCCAGCGCGTCCGTCGCCATGTGGGCCGCGTCCGCGATGAGCGCGAGGGAGTCCGCGAGCAGCCCGCCGACGACCTCGACCACCATCACGGTGAGCGTGATCCCCAGCGCGACCCGCAGCCTGCCCCGGTACGCGGCGGCCGCCGTACCGGTGACAGGAGCGCCTTGAGAGTGCCCGTGGTCGTGCCCTGCCCCCATGAAATGCCGCCCTCCTGCTTACTGCCCGGGACCCCAGTGAACTACGGGTGGGGGGTATCGGGCAACGCGGCACTGAACACCGTTGTCATGTGCCCT
>Ga0307507_10011366_pt1 | contig 11241 bp, 10 predicted proteins | sample 7_EM_MG_FD_207223 | JGI IMG/M metagenome (GOLD analysis project Ga0307507, IMG submission 207223) | Populus trichocarpa ectomycorrhiza microbial communities from riparian zone in the Pacific Northwest, United States - 7_EM | ecosystem: Host-associated > Plants > Roots > Unclassified | place...
GTAAAAAGGACCCCAGACACCCTGTGACAGGTTTGGAATGATGGTATGGTATGACATGGTATGGTATGGTATGAGTTGGAATGGTATGGTATGGTATGGTATGGTATGAGTTGGAATGGTATGGTATGGTATGGTATGGTATGAGGTGGAATGGTATGGTATGAGTTGGAATGGTATGGTATTGGTATGTGGTTTCCATACCATGGTATGATGGAATTGGTATGGAGGTCATACCACTCTGGAATGGGGTACCTTCAAGGTTCGCTAGTTCCAAGAATTGGACCACCTCATAGGTACCCAAAAATGGGTGACTGAAGTGAAGCCTCCTCATCTGAATCTCTTTCCTGCCTCAACTTCTTGTGCTTTCTCTGCACTACTGGCTGATCTCTACCCCAATTCTTCTTAGGACTGTCTGGAGCTTTTCTCTTCCCCTTCAGATCACACTTCTTCAATTCTCCCTCACAATCTTTCTTGTCAAGCCATTTCTTCAAGTCAGGAAAGCCCAGCACTCAACTGCCTCTCATGTCCCACAAATCCTCAGTAGCAAGGCAATCCTCCTCCTCATTAAGCCAGTCTCGCATATCTGGATATTCCTCAGCTCGTAGAAATAAATTTCCATTTTGGGAAATTCTAATTTAATTAAAATTTTCCTCTACTAACTACATTACAAGTAACAAGGCAATGTGAAAACACCGCCTTGTTTGATTCTGGGTGTTTTGAAGGTATTGTACAAGGGAATGTGAGACCATACAAACAAACAAGATGGCAGGTGGGACACCTGTCATCTTGTTGTGTTCTGGGGCTCAGGTTGCTATAACAAAAAGAAGAGGCAATGGATGGATCCACCACCTCGTTGGTATCTAGGGAAGTGCATAAGTATCACCGTTGTCAATAGGGGGAGATTGTGGCATGGTGGTGGCTGGCCATTGTTGATCGCCATTGTCAATGGGGCTGCAATTGGGTGGGGAAGTCATGCTGTTAGTGGTGACAGGGCATGTCATGATCGAGCATGTCATTGCTGTTGTCGATGGGGCATCATAGTTGACTGGGTGGTAATTGCCGTGGTGGGGATGTGGACGTTCTGCTGTACTTTTCACTCCTCCACCTATTCCTACCGGACTCCAGGACTCCAGTAGGAGTCCAACAATTTTTGTAAAGGCAATTCATTGTATTCAAACTGAACTTAAACAAAATACAAGAAATTGAATACAGACTAACTAACAAAAACTACAGTGACCTGGGGTGGTGCCGGGCCATCTTCATCATTTGTGGGGTGTGGTGCTGGGCCATGTTTGCTGTTCATGGCATGTGATGCTGGTCCATCTTCACCATTGTTGGGGTGGTGGTGCTGGGCTGTGTTCACCATTCATGGTGTGTGGTGCTCTAAGCTCTCCAGTTTCACCCTTAGCAAACTTAGAGTCTCTCAGTGCACCAGTTCCTTTCCCCAAGTTCCTGAGTTTTGCCTTTAATAAATCACAAATAAAAACATACCTCTGCTGAATTAAACAGTGCATGAATATCTTTATGGGTGACTGCCTCCATGCCTGTGTAAAAAGTATAACTGTCTCCAGCTGCTCCACCCATTGCAGCTCTTGAACCATGGCCCATCATTTCACCCATACTATAGGATTTAAATTTCTTTCCCCAGTTGATTTTTTTGACATCACTAAGCTGGAAGTGATGGTCCACTAAATGGCTAAGAGTGTTTTCATCAAAGGCATTGTATACCCAGAAATCAAGCTATGATATTATAGTCAGATTATTTTTTTTTCTTTACTAGTGATACTCTTACCATTTCATCACTTGTCTTATCCTGCATTAGAAAAACTTGTAGCCCACATCATTCAATTATCTGAAGATTAGGCTCAATTCTGACAAGTTTTAAAGCTGGATTCAGAGGATTCAGGATTTGTTTAGGCTTTGAACCAGGCTTTGCATGTGGATTCTAAAAAAATATTAAAATAAATAACTAAAATTTATAAATTTAATATACCTGTAATGGTTCTAGTTGATGGCCTGTAGGAGCTAGAGAAACACCAGACCCAATCACTGATGGATCAACCACTTTGGAAGAATCAACAGAATGCATTGTTCTTCCTTTGATAGATTGTTGCAGTTTTTGCAAGGTGAATTCAGTCCCTATTGAAACAATTAAATAAAAGCAAATTACAAAAAATAATGCCAACTTGTCAATTTTGGAAAATATGCTTAGGAATCTTTTTTTTTAATTGGCTAAAATCAAGAGTTTGCTGAAATATAACTTTTAAAAAGAATCAATGTCTTTTTGGTGTTGAAGGATATCTTGAAGATATGTTAGTGCTTCTCGGTGAATTCTTTGATTGGTTTCTGGGTTGGTCAAACATGTAGTCTAGAAAATATCAGTTATGTAATAAATTATAATCAATAACACTTACATCATATTGTTTGTCCTCTAGTGCATAACCTAGCCAATATTTGATTGCAAATTGGAAGTTATGAAGATTGAGAAATGAATAAACTGAAGAAGGATATGTGTCTCTGGAAATTATGTCAGGAAATTTTATAAGAGCTTTAATGAGCTCTTTTCCTGTTGACACTTTTCCCCAGGTTGGATGAGTCTAAATAGAGTTATGTGAAAAGCACCTCTCTTTGATAAAAATTAACATACTTGGAGTACAGGATAGTCACCAGCACTTGCTTTCCAGGTGCTTTTGATTTCAATAGGAATCCAAGAGTGTATCACAAGACTTAGAGTTTCTGAGATGTGGTTTTTGTGAAATAATTTTTTGACAAAAGTTGCTTTCCACAAAGCTAGTCCTCTTGTATCACTCCACTGATGAATACTCTGTGGAAGAGTTGAGGCCTAAAAAAAGGTTAACCAAGCTGAGAAATAAAATTAAGTTTTACCTGGACAGTCTGGATCCATTCAGGTATTTGATAAACTGACTTTTGCACTTGGCACAGTTCCCTTAAAAGACCATTTACAATATTCTGATAGAGCTGATCAGCTTGGATGGGATTAAGATCTCGGTTCTAAAGAAATGAGAATAGATATAAAAAAACCATTATAAAGCTCACTTTTCTTTCAGAGTAGGCTTTACGTAGTTGGGTTACCCATTGTGAGCATTTTTGAACCCAAAATCCAGCATTTTCTTTCAAATGGTGGTTCCAATCACTAACACCTTGAGCATGAATGGGTAAGGCATTAAAATCATCAAAGGATAGAGGTTTTCTATCAGTTGATGTGGTGTTTGTAACTCAAGCTCTTTTTCTTGGAGGGGATTGTTGATCAGATAAGGCAAGAGTGGATACATCTTTCTCCAAAGATTCATCATCACCAACTTCCTCTACATCTATATCAGAATCAATACCAGTAAGATCTTCAAGCCTGTTGTGCTGGTGCTGCTGAAGTCCATTATCTCCAAACTATATGGCCATTAAAGTATATTGTGTAACTCCTCAAGTACCAGATATTTACTCACCCTGAGACCATCAATATTCCTTTGAAGGGAAGCAAGAAGTAACAAGGCCTTATCACGTTGACCATGGAAATCAAGGTAATTGATTTTCAAAAAAGCCTGGAGAAGCTCTGGCTGTGGTAAGTATTCCGCTTCTTGCATGCCAGTGCATGCACTAAGCCATATGTGTATAGGCATCCACTGATAGAAAGTGAGTCAACTGAATTGGTAGAATAAAATATGATGATATACATATATTTCAGCCCTACAAATTTGCTCCCCCAGTAGTTTCTCCCACTGATTGCCTGATGTCTGGGTAGATACTGATAATGAACTTCAGAGTTGTTCTAGTGAATTTTGGACAATTCAAGTGGGTGTATGATAGGAGTCCAGGCAGACATGCTTGTGGGGCTGATAAGAGGGTAACTTGAAGAGGGTGACTGTTACTGAAGCACATCTGGAGTCCAAATGAGTCACACATTGAATGGCATAAAGTTAGTAATTCAAGTTCATGTCTTGCAATGCATGCCCTTTTTTTGTGTAAAACTCAAGATGATTCCCTCCCAGTGACTTTATGCAGTCTTGCTGTGCAGAGGGTAAGTTGGTGCCAACATTGAGCTTACTCTGTTTGGAGGTGGAAATCCTAGCTACTAGTCATGTTCATTATTGGTTGTTACATCTGATAGGTATAGAAATTACAAGAAAAAGAAATGGGCAGACACCCCCCACCAGTTGTGGCTTTAGAGGTGAGAGTCTATGACAGCTGTATGCATCACATGGGAGATGCACAGCTTCCTTAATAGCTACTCTCTCCAAGTTCAACCTTGCCAGCATGCCCAGCTCAAACCCCATCCCTCAAAAACATCTCCATGGGGATAGGCTTCCTTCTCAACCCACTGTTAGTGCTAGTCAACACACTATCATCACTCCCCATACCACTAATCATAGGTATAAAACACCCTCCCCCCTCTCCTCGGTCCATTCCCAAGGCTGTAACCAATAATCATGATGTCTGACTTGCTGCTCAAATGACATCCATGCCCATATCTGCAGGAACTCCTTGTCTTCATTGTGGAGGAAGCATGACTCTTCAGTATGACTGGGGCTCTTCATCAACATCAGCATTTGAGGGACTAGCTGCATAGAAGCACATGATCAGAGTTCTTCAAGGCCATTGGCAATGTCCATTTCTTGGGGCTTGAAGGGAGCTTAGGGGGTAGCATCATCCCCTTATCTAGATCCATGTCAACAAAATTTGGCCAATTCAGATGAAAATGAACAAATGCTTCTCGAAGTCCAGGTCATCCTTGTAAAGAGAAAGTGAGAAAACAGGACTGGTCATCCATTTCAAGGACACAGTTTTCAGGGATGCCTGAACATAGAGGGCATCTGTGACATGAGGACGAGGCTGGGGTGTGTGGTGCATGGGAGTGGAAAGAAATTGGGGAGGTTGGGAAGGGTGATGAGGTGGTTTGTTTTGCTAGAAGAGAAAGAGGAGAGGATAAAAGAAGACAAGGAGCTGATGAGTGTTGGCATAGGTGGTGGTTGGTAGTTCAGTATGAAGCATCTTCTGCTTTGTTGTTTGAATGAAGATGATGGGGAGAGTGGGATGAGTCCTTCCATGGAATTCTTGAACAACTGGAGGAGTGACGTGGAAATGGGTCACTCACTGTGATATGTGTTGCATGGGGATGAACATGAAAGTGCACAAAACATGAAACAAGGATCAAGCAACTTGGGAAAAACCCTAAAACACCTAACACTCACTCACTAACACACACACACACACTATCACAATCTCAGTACAAGAGTTCAGGGCCTTTGATATTGAAAAATATCACTTGTGTTCTCAAAAGTCTCAATAGTATTGTTTTAAATGTATTTAATCACGAATCATAGTCCTAAAACTTTGAAAAGGCTTGTGAGGTGCATGACTTGTATGTCTGGTGGAACTGGTAAGCACCCCAAAACACTGTTTCAGACTAAGTTCTGAAAAGATCACTGGCATGTAGCCAAGTATTTCCATCTTGCTCATCAGCCCAGCACATTGTTAGCAAAGACAGCACTTTAGCCAAGATTCAGGAGAAGTGCTGCTGTGCCTTGATCATTGACACATGACTCATTTTTCCTGAGCAAGGGCTCAGCCAATTCTTCACATGTGAACATGAGAGGTTGATCTTGGCACCAATTTGCGACTCATTATAAAGTTGTGTACAGTCAGATGGAAAAGATCCCATGAATGTGGTGAGGGAACATGGCCTTAAGCAATTCATTATGTCATGGACTTGTAAATGTAAACCCATGGAGACCTTTGAGAAAGGAATTCAGGCTAAATGCAAATTTAAGCAAGGAGTTTTGCTTAAATTAACAGCAAGTCTTTACTCAGTCTGGATTCCATTCAAAAATAAAGACAATGACATGAAAATTTTATAGCTTTATCTCTACTACATGATAAAGACTATAAGAAACAGCTACAAGATATCAATAACTTCTGGAGAGATGCATATATAAAATGTACAAAGATTAAAAATGAAGGGCAGCTAGTCCATGGCATGCCTAACGACCTGGATGGAGTGTAAGTCCCCAATGCTGATGAGGCTTGACAAGGCATCCACTGTGTATGGAGCCAGGACCTGGCTTTGAGCAGTAGGAGGGTCAAGGTCATAGTTGTTCAAGTGGGACTCCTCCTGTGACAAATGAAGAACTGTAGAAAAATTATAAATATGAGAAAAACTTACCCAGGTGAATGTGCCTAGGCCAGGGGAACATCTCAACATCCATGCCCACCATCCTCCATCAGTATGACTGGCTGGGAGCTTGAGAAAAGTGTTGTAGAGGGACTTGTAGATGCAGATGTCACAGTCCTGAGCTAAGTAGCCCCACTGGAAAGCATGCTGTAAGCAACCTAGGAAATAATTAAAAAGAGAGAGTCAGTAAAGATGATAACAAAGAAATCATATGGTTAAAGGACTTACCATGTGAGGGTGGACTGCACACAGCAACTTGGCAAGTGACTGAGGATGCAACAATGCCAGGGTACAAGGCTCGAAGAGGGCTGGCACAGCAAGATAAGCAGTGCATGTGTGCAGAGACCTATTACTTGACCAAGAGCAGATGAAAGGCGAAGCGGCATGCCCTTGACATCCAGCAACTTTACAAGTGCAATGGGATTTGGCCAGAAAATGTCGAAGTTGAACAAGCTCCATTCATTCTATCATGAGAAATAAAATTAGATATGAAAGAGACAAAGGAAATAATATGTGCACCAAGGGGTATCGAACTCCAACCTGAGGTGCTTTGATCTTCCATTGATCCAAATCAGGGTTCACAAGTGCCGCTGGTAGGTCCATGTGAAAATTGTAGAAGGCCTTGTGAACTCAATAGTCACAATACCCCTCTCAACTGCCAGCATCGAGCATGCTCAGATGGGCCACCTGAAAGTTAAAATTTTTAATAAAAAGAAATTGAGAAAAGAAAAGAAATAACTCACCATGTACAGATGGGCAAGATTGAGCAGTCTGGCTACCTCTTCATGGGTACCCTGGAAAGTTGGCAAAAGGTTGAACAAAGGCCGAGCGATGAGGAAAGCGGCACAAGTAAATGCAGAGCCATCAAAATTAAGGTGTTGGATAGACACAATGAGAAAAAGGCAAGGAGATGGGGAAGCTGCAAGAGATCGCTGAGCTTCCTATATGTGAGAGATCAGGTGAAGATCAAAGTTCCTCCATAAGGTGTATTTGATGTAGCACTCATCAATGGGCTATCATCAAGGTACAAATGGTATGCTCCTAACTGGTTAAAATAAGCTTACATTTTAATTTTCAAACAGAGGTGTTGCCAGTTGGTGATACACCTGGTATTCCATCGAACAAATTTCTGCTTGATTCTTCCATTTAGGAGAGAGCTGTTTTATTGGCCTGGGGTTTTACTCTCAAGTAAGATTTATGTTGAAAGCTATTTACTGTCATCTCATAGATCTAAAATAAATGTGGTTGTTAATTTTGGAATTGGCCAAACTCTTGGAATATTGCTCAGATAGTCTACTCTGTCCACCTGCACTTCTTTTGTGACCTGAAAGATGTCCTCCACTGCAAGTGATGTAACATCCAAATCAGTCCAAATTAGCATGACTCTTTCATAAACAGTGAAGGCTCAAAGGGGAGTGTGTGGAAGGACAGAATTTTAAGTCAGGAAGAAGGTGATCTGGTGGTCTGCAAGAAAAATAGAGTAAAGTAAAATAGAATAAAGAAATAGAAAGAACATACAAAGGAAATATCCAATTCATGTGTAAAGAATTTAGAAGGTCAAGGAGTACATCAGGGCACAGAGAAATCTGCTGCTTCCAATTAGATATTTTTGGCCCTCAATCCTCCTATACATTTTGAGAACAAATCCATCCTCTCAGCCAATTTTAGTTTGCCAAATGACCACATGTATTTTGTGCTCTTCTGACTGTTTAGAAGCATATATCCCCAAACCACCTCTTTTGTGAGATTTAGATGTGACATTACTCCAATTAAAGGTACATGGATGTCTTTGCATAATTATGAAAGGGTTGAAATAGTCCTGAGCTCATTGCTTTGGTTTCAGCATGGGTATGATATATGCACACACAAGCTATAAAATTTAAGAGAATTGCTCAATTCAGACACTACCTCTTGAGAGAGACAAGAGGAGCTTGCAACATTTTATGTCTGGGGGGATTCCAGAGTATTCCATGCCTTTTCCTTTCAGTTTGATGATATTTGATGTAGAAGTCTGATGTCCTGGGATCCCCTCAACATTCTAATAAGAAAATAAGAAGTTAGATTAACTAAAAATGGTCAGACTTACATATCATGGCAACAGCCAGATACTGGCCATGCCATGTGACATAAATCAAGAGGCCCCACTGTCTGTGCATTTGTATATTGTGTCTTGAATGAAAGGGATGACCCTTTCTCTTCTCATGCCAATGCAGTCAAAATCAGAATTGTGTTCAGGATTTTTGTAAGGGGTCCAAACATCCCTGTGCTTTGTTTCCCCTATCAATGAGGGGAAAAAGCACAGTGAATTTGTCCACATTTTAGCTAGGGGCCATTTGATATTACCTAGGTGGAAAAGGAAACTATATGCTGTGAGATCAAGTCTCAAGGGTTTTGCTGTTTTACATGTTGAGAATGTAATTTCTGCAGAGTGCTATCCACTTTTGAAATGATTTTCTTTGGAGTAGCCCTCCAGAATGGCTCAGTTTCTGCCAAATCTCTGTCCCAAAATCAAATGAGAAAGCTGACTGGAAGGGACAAAGATTGTATCACACCTGGTTGTTCCTGGAATTACTGCAGTGAAATTAGGACAACAGGTTGGTAAAGTATGAAGACTAAAAGTATACCATTTTTCATGGTGTCCTTCCCATTCTAAGTCATAGTAATAGTATGACACACAGACCCCTGTGATTCAAGATGGGGAGTCTAATAATGTACCCTCTAACATACTGGGCAATACACCTATCCAAGTGAGAATTTTGAGGACAAGTCACATACAATCAAATAAGTGCATGCCCACCAAAGAGAAGATCTCAGGCACTGTACATCCTCCTGCTCCATGGAATTCTGAGGACTCAATAATCATTTGTAGTGCATCCCACACCCTCTCATTTATTTTAAAGATTCCTCTCCCCATGTTACTCTTCAGCATCCAGTCAGTAACCTGGGAGAGAAAGCCCTCAGGATCTGAATAGATGCAACCTTTCCCAGAGAGCATCTGGGTTACACAAAATAGATTATTGAACTTGAATGTGAGGGCAACTCTAAATCATCAATACTGATCATAGATCAAATTGAATATTCACATCTATGAAATGAACATTTGTGATGGCTTTGTTCCATTGGTTCTGAGTGTAAATCTGAACACTTGTGTGAGGCAGCACTTGGATCTGCCATAGAGTAAGTCCAGGATATATCAAGCATTGTAAGTGTGGCCTCACCTGGACCCACCATTCTTTCTTTTCAGAATTGAGAATGACATCCACAAATGCTAGTTTCTGCTCTGCAATTGAGTCCAATGTGTACTTTCTATACATCAACACTTCAGTCACCCATTGGTAACAGACTATTAGACATGTAAACTCCAGGTATATTACATGACTAAAAGTTAGGGTGTATATTTATATTTTATATATATTTGGCCTATAAATCTTCACTTTTACAAAATATATTTTTACCACCAATGTCACATTTTGATGTGTGACACACCCCAGAATATAATTTTCATGTCAGGACCCTGAGTTCTTGGTAGAAATAGATTTTGACTGAAAATATTATCTGAGACTAATAAGAGTCTCTGGGGTCCTAGTTCCAGAAAAAAAATTGTTATTTTTCCACCATTGGGGGGATTCTTGGCAATTGTTCCTTTGTATGTAGATGTTTTCCTGAGGCTGTATGTGCCTTCTGCCTACAAGAATGAGCTTGGAGTGCTGGTGGTTAGGCCTGGAGCATGCTTCCAAATATAGAAGTGACCACTTTTAAAATGAAAAAATAGCAATCAAATATGCAGAAATCTGGGGGGGAAAATGAGGATGGTGCTGATTGTTGGTGACAATGTAGGGTGCAGTTTTCAGAGTAGTGGACTGCCAAATAAGGAAACCTGCACACAAATATCCATAAAATCTGAAATGTCAAGAATGTGGACACATCTTGTCTCTTTGGGCCCTTTAAACAACACTATGGTAAATATAGATTTAAATAAGCCCTGGATCGTAAGCAACGGTGGAGAATTGAGTGATCTAGAGCATCTACCTACCAAAACAGAATATATAAAATATCTCCAGATCATGGACACATGCAACCTCTTGTCTCTTTGGGCCCATTAAACAGCATTATATTAGATTTAAATAAGCCCTAGATCATGAGAAATGGTGGAGAATTGAGTGACCTAGAGTATCTTGCTATGAAAACAGAATATACAAAATATCTCCAGAACATGGCCATGCACACTCCTCATCTCTTTGGGCCCTTCACACAACACAATAGTAGATTTAAACAAGTTTAAGATCATAAGGAATTAAGTGACCCAGAGTATCTTCCTTCCATTACAGAATATATAAAATATCTCCAGAATGTGGATACATGAGCCTCTTGTCTCTTTGGGCCCATTAAACAGCATTATATTAGATTTAAATAAGCACCAGATCATAAGAAACAGTGGAGTGTTGAGTGACCTAGAGTATCTACCTACCAAAACAGGATATATAGAATATCTCCAGATTGCAGACACACACACCTTTTATCTCTTTGGGCCCTTTAAACAATACAATAGTAGATGTAAACAAGTCTGAGATCATAAGAAATAGTGGAGAATTTACTTACCTAGACTACCTTCCCACCAAACAGAAAATGCGAAATATCTCCAGAATGTGGAAATGTGAGCCTCTTGTCTATTGGGGCCCATTAAACGACACTAGAATACATTTTGAGTGAGCCCTCAATCATGGAGAATGATGGAAAACTCAGAAAGAGATTGTACACCCTCCTCCTGAAACACAACATGTCAAATATCTCCACAATGCAATGGTGGATGCCTCTCATCTCTTCATACCTTAATGCTGACAGTAAGGGCAATTATGATGCCCATTCTAAAGTGAGACAGCATACAGCTGATTTACAATTAATATGGTACACTTCAGTCACCCATTTTTGTGTACCTATGAGGTGGTCCAATTCTTGGAATTAGGGAACCTTAAGGGTACCCATCCCAGGGTGGTATATGAGCTTCATACCAATCCCATGGTATCATGGGATGCAAACCCCATACCATATCCCTCTCT